>Ga0126343_10001021_pt1 | contig 12365 bp, 5 predicted proteins | sample Cyp2metagenome_FD_92531 | JGI IMG/M metagenome (GOLD analysis project Ga0126343, IMG submission 92531) | Coral microbial communities from Lord Howe Island, Old Settlement Bay, Australia - Cyphastrea 2 metagenome | ecosystem: Host-associated > Invertebrates > Cnidaria > Coral ... | reverse complement strand
TTACGCTACCACGGTAAATTTAGAATGGTTGTCTTGAGCATTGATAGAAACGCTGCAAGTTCTGGCCTGCTCTTGTTTACCTCAGGAGATAATTAATGTTCCTTTGAATTTCTTAACTCGCTTTGATCAAACAGCCAAAGAATTCACTTCAATCCCATAAATCCATAATAAATCTACGCAAAATTCCACGTAAACTAAAAACCGACGCTTTAGGTGTAGCAAACACGATCTTATTTTTCACGCAGCGAAAGTTAAAACTGCAACGTCTTTATTCACGGCTATCTATGGTGGGTATTTCCTTACCAATGACGTAATCCTTGCATGTTTCAACGCATTCTTTGCTTCGCTTGCAAAGATTTCATTTTCCTTCCATTCTCTAAGCTAATGCTTCAATAAAAGAGCTCGACAATTCTGTTCTCTTGTCTGAAACTGCGAAAAATACTCGGAAAAGTTAAGGGACACGCTCCTGGCGAAATAAACTTGCCAAGTAAACAAGATCTTATCTGTCACGTAGCGAAACTGAAATTTGCAACGTCAACGCATTCCATGGCTGACGTAATACCTTTTCGGCTTATTAATTTTATTATTCCCTTCAAATCGAAAGCTTCCAAAACACCAAAAGAAAACATATTTTACACACAATTAAGAAAACAATATTCGTAATACTGTCCGTGTATGCATGTTTCAAAAGCTTTTGGGGAATAAACATCTCAGGTTGTGTGATTCATGGCTATCTTTGGTACAGCCGAGTGGAGATCAGGCCTCTCGACACGAAGAAAAAAAAAACAAGGGTAGATTATGAACTGTGCTCAGCCCATGGCTGCGCGGTTAATTATTATTTATTGATTAAGTGATTGATTAGTGAATGTTAAGGAAACCAAGATCTAGGCTGAGACATGAATTTTGAGGAACTGATCTGAAGAAGGAGTGTAGCGATTACATCATTGACACGTGTGATTTAATAATTAACTACCAATGTAACAAGATTATCTAAGAAAGAGATTATAGTGAATTACATCGAAGAGTGAACGCGTGTATTTATCTTCCTTCGTTTCACCCGATCACTACAGCAAGCTGTTTAAACTCTATGCTTCGATTATCCTCAAAATCTTTCAAATTGTTCATTGATATTACAGGGGCAAAACAAGCAGCAGCAGTTTTGGTGCTGTAAAACTACTACTCAATATTTCTCTATTCCCACACTTGCCACTCGCACACCAGTTCGCTAAAGCCCTCCCCCGGATACGCCGTCCCCTGTAGTTTTTTGGCATTGGACAATTATTACAGAAAGTTTCTTGCCGAGTAGATTTTATGGCCGGAGTGCTTTCTAACACTTCCAAGTTCCCTTTGCTCTATAAAAACAGCAGTGGTATTCAAAACACCACAGAGCGCTTTGTGGCCTGTTCAAAACACCACAGAGCGCTTTGTATTGAGACTATTCTTTGAAAACTGGATAGCGTGTTGACTTGCAGATATTTCTCAGCTATTTTCTGATCAAATTAGGTTTTTCCGATTTTTTAAAACACCACAAAGCACTTTGTGGCTATTTAAAAGACCACAAAGCGCTTTGTGGCTCATTCAAAATGCGAAAAAGTGTTTTGTGGTCATAATCATTATCTTAGCGATTCTGTTAGTTGAAACTATTGTTCAAACACTACGCAGACAAAATTAGCAGAGGGACTTTGTTATTTTGACAGAGAGGTTGGCAAGATTTCCGGACAACCCCTACATTAATTATGCATGCAATTTTTTACTGTCAGCTATCGCGCAATAGAAATAGAGAGCGAATAGTCTAATTGTTTTAGTATAAATCTTAACTAGTTGTTCAAAACTTAATCTAAATCCTCTTCTCGGGCTCTTCTAAAATGCCAAGAAACGACCGTCATTTTGTAAACAAGCGCACACTGTTACTCTAATCACTATCTATCACCGAATAGAGAGTGAGTAGCGTAGCCAATCAAAAAGCAGCGTTCATGTTTGAACGCTAGTAGATTTATGCTAAAATCTGATAGTTTGAGATAGTTGCACACATAATTTATGGGGCTGTGCGGAATTGTGACTGGAGGTTAGCCGAGTACTTTTAAAGAACTGTCTGAAAGGAACCAATAGATTTTCGCAGATGCACTAAGGCAGGTTATTTTGAATACTATTTCAATTTTTGTTTTTGAAAGAGATGGAGCACTGACTGCTAACGATTTGCATACATGGGATCGGCTGGAACTACGTACTGTTGTTAACCGGGAGAAAGAATGAAATGTAAGGGTCAAAAATCAGGAGTTCAGTGATGTCTCAACAACCTATCACTTGTTTAAGATGGAGAATCTCAGAAGGATCTATTATGTTCACTGATTTATAGCTCTATTGTTAGTCCTTGTTTGAAGGCACACCGCTCTGGAAAAATGGGGTACTGAACATGGAATGAAACTTGGGTATTTCTTTTTTTACAAGTCTATGGATCTCGTCATAATATTATAAAGAGAACTCCACCAACACGAACTTCGCGTTAGTTCAATAACAAAATTAAGTTAGTGCATTGAAGAAGATTACAAATCGTTTTTTTTATTTATAGGTAGCTTGAATTTCTAAAACTGAACAGGTTAATTACCACTATCAGCTGGAATCCTGTATATCTTTCTACACACAGGGAAACCAAAACAATCCTGACTTGTGATCCTTGAATTATCTGCAATGTTGAGCTCAATCTTGGAAGACAAAACTATCGCACATGAGCTAACCGATGATCCAAACCGTTGCTTTATGTAAACAGTTTCAAAACTTATATTCTAAGGCCCGCTTTAAAATCACACCTGGGGAGCAGGGATGGTGCAGTGGTTAGAGCACTCGCCTCCCACCAATATGGCCTGTGTTCAATTCCGGCCCGGTGTCATGTGGGTCGAGTTTGTTATCAGTTCTCGACCTTGCTCCGAGGCGTTCTCTCTGAATATAGTCATTTATCACACTTCTTGAAAAAGTGTGACAATTTTCAGGAATCACATTTTAATCAGACATTCATAGTGTGATCACAATTATTTTTGCATGGATTCCTGCATTCAACTATTTACTTATTAATTTATTTAATTAATTAACAGGTTAATTAATTAAATAATAATTTAATTAATTAACAGGTTAATTAATTAAATAAGAATTGAAGATGTACTTTTATTTAGGTATATTGGACTCGCAAGTATCCTTAAATGCTGCAGGGAATGGAAAGACTTTTGTCATTAAAGACAAAACAGGCCTTCTGAGGTACATGTATATGTAAGAAAATTGATATTACAACCAGCCCAATGGCAGATAAAGACACATGCACTGGAAGGGAACACCATGCGTGCTACATTTTGCTATTCCATAGGCACAAATTTTGCTAAGCCCAGGTATCCATCCGAACTGAACCTTACAGACCGGGCTCATGCTGTTGTGTCTTTTCTCATTTAACTCTCGCAGTGCCTCTCCCCGTCCAGATGTTTAAGCCAGACAATGCAACAATATTTTTTGCGCTGTTGCTCAAATTTGACGAGAATTTTCCAATATAATATGGCTCAAAAACCGTGTCGGCATGTTTGGTTTTTCCCGTCAACAACAACAACTTAAATAACCACCAGGCTAATAAAATTGGGCAGCCATACTTTGGGTAATAATGCAGTAATTTTTAATGGTGTCATGTACTTCTTAAGGTAACAAATACAACAACACAAAAACACAAAGACAAAAACTAGTTTTTAACTAAAAATACAATTTAGCGAAAATAAGCAGACTTTCTAGAGTTATAAACAAAATGAAGGAACAGAAGGGAAATTTTTTTCGAACCTTGAAGTTTAACCGGGCGTAAGAAACAATTTAGGCAAAATATCTGAAGTTGAATTTCAGTATAATTATTGACAGATAACAGCTAGTTTTTTAGCTGGAAGACATTAACAGTTACTGCTTAGTGATATGCTGATGTTCAAGGCTCATTAAACTTGATTTGGTCACAGTAAAAAAATTTTACTTTCATATTTAGTAGCGTAGTTGATTGCATCAATGTCAACCCTAGCACGCTTAAACCCTGTCTTGCAGGAGGCTCAAAAAGTGTGCGCAATAACAAAAGTATGCACCGTCTTTAACCCCACCAGTTAATGATTAGATGGTCAATATGGATATAACAAGATAATTTGGTTTTATCAAGTGGGTTGATAATGTGAATTGGCCACCGTAAAGAGATTTGAAAGCTGACTTTTCACGTGTTAGCCCTTTGTCGATGCGAATCGAAGAATAGTGGGTTGTGTGTGGTTTATATATAGAGATAAGGAGCTACGCTATTGGTTGTTGCATGGTAACTTGAAAAACAACAAATAAGTTGAATGAAAAGCATTCGTTGATACTGTGAGGAATAAGAGTGGCTATTTGAAAAATAAATTTTTGTGCTAGAGTTTTGTGGCTTTCAGTGCTCCCTTGATGTAGGGAAAGGCCACACACTGGCATATGTTATTTAGAATGATTAGGGAGATTAAAGTGCCTTGTTGTCGTCTTTGTCCGTCTACATGTATGTCACAAAGTTGTTCTCGGAAACAATCGCCTAGTCGTCTCCCTGTTTCGTCGATGTTTAACTTTTTACAAAGAGTGCAAGTGGTACAGGTGAAACAGAGGGCTTGGGTCCCTATATTTTCTCAGCATTGCGAATGAAAGTACGTCTTGCATCGCGCGTGTGTGCATTTAAAAGTTCCAGGTTGATCAATTGTTACCTATGTTTTTGTCGCGTGTAATTGAAATTAATGGAGGTTGCAAAAAGATTCTGGCAGTATCAGGATCATTTTGAAGTAATTTAAAGTTTTTTAGAATGACAGATTTTACTGTGTGGTTATGAGGGTGAATGGAATTCTATCATTATTTTCTTTCTGTGACGTTTGTAGTGCTGACTGTCAATTAATTTGTTGGGCGCGATGATGGCCCGCTTGAACAACAAGCAGGATAGTCATGTTTGTCAAAGAAATCACAAATTTCCTCTGATTTTAAGGGAAAATCAGTCATTACTTCAAAGAGGAAGAAGAAACTAAGAACAGGAAATAAAATTCTTCACATGCGCTGGATGTGAAGATGAATTTAACAAATAGTTCCAGGTTGATTGATTGTTTGGAATGCACTTCTGACTAAAACCTGTTTTTGTTGGGTTTAAATGAAATTAGTGGAGGCTGCAAAAAGATTGTGGCAGTGTATTGGGATCAATTTGAAGTAATTTAAAGTTTTTTTAGAATGATGGATTTTACTGCGTGGTTGTGAGAGTGAATGGAATTCTATCATTATTTCCCTCTGTGACATTTGTAGTGCTGACTGTCAATCAGTTTTAGAAGACAAACTGGACTAGATCGATTACTACTTTATTTAAGATAATTAAAAGTCTAAAGAGGGGTTTATGAGCTTGGTTGACTGTGTTTGTTTTCTTTTTTTGTGTCAGGTGCACTTTTTGGGAGATGGTAAGCACAGCCCTCTATGCTTCTGCGTTGAGTATGATTGTTAAATCATTTTTTTAATTGGTAAATCATGGTTGTATATATAGAGCGGTTTTCAACTGAGTTTTCAAACTAATGTCTTACCAATTACACTACTCAGCCAATCTCAAACCGTACTAAAACCAAAACCAAAGTAATTGTCTAATTAGTTTCGACACTCAATTGAAACCGCTCTATAATTAAATGACAATTGATTGTACACACCCTTTCCAAAGTTGTGGGAGGCATGGTGCACCCATGGTTGGTTACTGTATCACACAAAATCTTGATGATGCTCCAATCCAGTGAATCTGGCCATTTTTTTGAAAAACAACTACAAGGAATCACCATGACTCAACATCTTAACTCTATGCAGCTTAATAAAACCTGAAGAATAAGTATTTTAAAATCCTTAATGTATGTCTGACCTATTTCCCAAAAACATGCCTGCTACTTTAGTGCATGCAGTCTTTAACACGGTTTTCATAAATCCAGACATATATTGGCACAGAATGTTCGAAACTGAACAGATGCCTGAGAAAGATGGGCAGAAATTAGAAAAGCTCGTTTTTCGACTTCTCTGGGTCATCCAGTCAGATTCCCTTGAAATATATATCTGGATTAATGAAAACAGTGTTAACAACAGAATCATGTTTTTTTAGTTGCTTGTTTCTTTGATTTCTTTATTTATTTTTGCTTTTGCTATGACAGCAGCCTGTAATTCTTACGTAGGGAAGTTCTCGCCGCTTGTTTATTGATCTTTTTTTTTAGTTATTTATCATAACTCCCCCCCCCCCTCCCTTTTCAATTTGCAAGAAATTTAGCCCAGGCCTCATTCGCCTGAATTCAGTTCGTGCCGTTGACTTGAACAAGAAGCCATCCAATTAGCGTTCTCTATTTGCTGTCTAAAGGAAGTCTGCCCCAGGACATCATTAAGTCCAATGAAGGTGCAAGTCTAACGATTTGCTAGCAAGCGTCGTCTATTATCCTACAGGAGGCGTGCCTGGGAAGTGTGTACGCTTCAACAATGAGTTCTGTAATGGCAGGGCGTTTGTCCTTTGGTGATAATGTTGTGCTGGCTTTAGACGGCAAAGATCTTTATCCACATCAATTTAGGGCTTAGACGTGCAATGGACTAGTCATTTCTAGCTGCTGTTGGCGTTATTTGCTCTGAACTTTGATTTGGCTTAAAACTTAAAAAAAAATATGTTGAAATCTGGATATGGTATTTCCGCGCTCGACAAAATTGACGTACATCCGGAACATTGCTGATTTGCAAGGAAAACGTGGTTGTGGTACAAGCGCAGTGAAGAACTTTTGGCTGGTCAAGCGCTGATCGTGAGTAGAATTTCCTTGTTTTACCAATTTTGGGCGTTTTCGGCGTAGCTAACTATCAGAACTGTCTGTGATTCGCTAGCATGGAAGAATTTTATTTGCGTCGCTTCCGGGCAATGACAGCATTTTGAGTTTTCGCCAACTCATAATTATGGCCTAGTTTGATTGAAGCTCGATCGATTCTCGACATAGGAAGTTCTTGTTCAGTCCATTTAATATTAAGGATGCTGCAGGTTTTAGAAAGCTAAGCTTGATCAGCTGTACGTTCGTGTGTTTATGTACATATAGACTCCAATTTCATGTCAAAAGCACTCTTAATTAAATTGCACAATTCATGATTCACCGAAAAGATGGTGAAATTAGTTTCCATGGCCTCAAAAGGCATACAGGAGAGTTATTTCCTTTTATTCGAGCTATGATAAGCCTTGTGGAAAGCTAGCGCTAGGACAGAATTGTATCACGATTATCAGTGACAAGTCAAATTCTTTGGCTATGTTTTTGTGAATCCAGACAGATATAATTGTTATGAAAAATGAGGACAGACAACTTTGAGCGAAAGAAAATATCTAAATACAGTAGAAATTCTAAGATGTTAAAAAATTTAATAAGAAGACGTTTCGGTCAGCGATCCTCATCAGTTGCAGTGCAAGTGAATAATAAATTACAATTTCCTTAAGTAAGTTTACAGTATAAAAGATGGCAAAACATTACAAAGATGATTACATAACACGGCGTGATAACACATATTCGCAAAAAATTAACAAGTGGTGAACAATCGGTAATTACTACGAGTGAAACTATAACAATACGATACGAACCTTCCAGAAAAACAAAAACGAAAGATAAAAAAAACGAATGCAAACATACAGATAAAATGAAAAAGAGATAAAAAGAAAAATCTGTCGAGTCCACTGAAAGTGTCAAGGAACCAGACTGAGTGTAAAACAAAAGGGCGAGAGTTATAACAAAATTCCCAATCAAAGCCCCTGAAACCATGCCACGACAGGGCACAAAAGGCGCCCCAAACTGGGCCGTTCAACATTGTAATAAATTCCCAGATGGGGCCCCCTAGATGACCTAGCGCTAACAAAGCTAACAGGATCCGAGACTGGGAACTTTGATAACTGCCCAATCTGTTCCGAGTGATCTCTACATTAATTGTAGTTTTTTTTTTTTTCGAGTGAAATTCCTGACGCTTTTTCAACGCAAAAGGTGCCAAAGAAAGCAACTGTGCACTCCAATATGCCTCTTTAGTGATTGAAAGTTTTTCGATCTTGCATGAATTGTTTACAGTCGCCTGCACTTGATCAATACATTGAAATGAGAAGTTGCTTAAATCATGTGGTGTTTTGTTCAGTAGAATGTACCGCTACCTCACAAGTCGTTTTCTTAGTGACCATACCAGACTTACAGTTGCGAAATCTAACTCTAAAGTCAGTTGTTGTAGAACCAATGTATTGCAGGCAACACGAAGCTAAATAAATAATGTTCTTGAAATCACAAGAAACTTTTGATCGTATTTTGTAGCTTTTACCCGTTTGAAAACTTAGGAAGGAATTTGATTCAACCAAGAAGTTGTGACAGAGATCACATCATGTTCTTTTACATTTAAAACAACCCTTGGCCTCAACAACCTCTTCGCGTTCGGTGTTGGGGCCATTACAGGATGGCGCCAACAATTCCTTAAGGTTTTTAGATCATCGAAAAGATGCTATGATGGTATTTGGAGGAAAAAGCTCTTTTAAGTTAGGGTTGGTTTCCAAAATAACTAGGTGTTTTCTAATGATGCGACCTACATCAGGTAAATTTGGATTAAATGTGGTCACAAATGGGAATAATTTTTTCTTAGATCTACAATGAGTCCTAAGTAGATCACTTCTAGGTATGGTTGAGGCCTTACGAAATTGATCATCCACCAATTTAGAAGGGTAACCTTGATTGACTAGATAACCCTTGTGTTCAGTTGTTCTCTCGGCAAGAAAAACTTGTTCCGAGCATTTTCTTTGTAACCTTATCACACGCCATAAGGGATAGCCTTAAAAACGTGTTTAGGATGAGCACTTGATGGTGGGAGGTACAGATGGCTATCAGTCTGAATAAAACCCTCATGTACGATCTTAAGTAAATAAACAATGGCAACACTTCAGTGATGGATGATGGAGAAGAAAATGCTTGATACTTGCGAACATGACTATGTTCTGTAATCGTTGCAAAAATTAATTAGCAGAGGCCTCTCTGCAATCCTTTTGAATATTACTGCACTGCTAGTGAGATCAGCACAAACAATTACCACGATATATAGGAATAAAATACTGTGATTTTTGTTTCCAAGAAAGAAAGCTTTTGTTATTTTACTTGCATGCACTACGATTATGAAGTACCTTAGTATTGTATTGCACCAAGCTGGGGTACTTCTTCCTACAGCTACAGTTGACTAAAGGTACACTGTTTTCAGGCTTGAGGTATCATATAACTTATTAGGACAGGGATTTCAAACATTAGTTGATTATTTATCCCAGAAATAAAATCTAGTGGGCCACATTAGGGTTATGAAAGGGGTTTCAGGCTAGGAGCTACATGTACATGTAGATAGCCAACAGGTCTGCCTCCCGCCAGTTGGATTTTTAACCAGGTTATGTTCATTTACATTATTTGTTCATCATTGGCCCTGAAAGGCCCCATTGGGGGAGTGGTCAATTAAGGTATTTACATTTACATTTATAGCTGTATATCAAGGCAGTCCTGGCATTCTCAAGTTGATTGTCTAAAATAAATTTCAAAATCATGTATTGTAATTTTTTGCATAATAACTGTACTGCTGACTCATACATAAACAACCTGCTTTTTTGATTTTTGTATTTCTTTTTTATTTTGAGCAGTCTGGCCTCGAGCCCTGGCTGGGAACATTGTATTGTGTTCTCGAGCAAGACACGTAATTCTCACTGTCTCTTTCCACTCAGGTGGATAAATAAGTACTGGCAAATATAATACTGTCAGGTACATGTAACAATGCAATGGACTAGCATCCCATCAAGGGAGGGGAGGGGGTAGTTTATGCTACAGAAACCGGAATAACTGCCAACCTGATGGGCCACTTGGCTCATATGCATACTTTTCTTCCACTTCAGAGTTGCTTTTTGCCTTGGCCTCTTTTTGAAACGAATGCTCATGCAAAATATTTCATATGAAAATAAATTGATTTTCAAGAGGATGAACGTACAGGTGACGTGCATTTTCATACGAATAGTTTTGCACAAAGACTTGTATTGCCACAGAGGCAAAAGTCAACTATTCATCCTTGAGCGACTCAGAGAGCCTTTGATTCAAAACAGTTTTAAATTTACTTCCCGAGGTTTGGACTGTGAATCCCTTCGGATCCTTTTGGCGCTGAAGCATCTCTGTTGGCTCGAAGTATTTTCATTTATTATATACGTCACTCATTATATACATATATATAGTCAGTGTAGTAGGTCCCATGATGATGATGATGATGATGATGATGGTGGTGATGATGATGGTGATGATGGTAGTGACGGTAGTGATGGTGGTGATGGTGGTGGTGATGGTGATGATGATGATGGTGATGGTGACGGTAATAATGGTAGTGATGGTGGTGGTGGTGGTGATGATGGTGGTGATGGTAGTGACGGTAGTGATGGTGGTGATGGTGGTGGTGATGGTGATGATGGTGGTGGTGATGATGATGGTGGTGATGGTGGTGGGTGGTGATGATGGTGGTGACGGTAGTGATGGTGGTGGTGGTGGTGATGATGGTGGTGATGGTAGTGATGGTGGTGATGGTGGTGATGATGATGGTGGTGACGGTAGTGATGGTGGTGATGGTGGTGGTGGTGATGATGGTGGTGACGGTAGTGATGGTAGTGGTGGTGGTGATGGTGGTGGTGATGATGATGGTGATGATGGTAGTGATGGTAGTGATGGTGGTGATGGTGATGGTGATGGTGATGTACTTATATAGCGCTATTTACATAAGAATGATCAGTAGCGCTTTACAATAATTCACTTACAAGAAACTCATTAATTTATACAAAGGTACATTTAAAACAAATTGAATAGGAATTAATCAATGAAATAATTAAATAAATGCACAAATAAATAACTAAGTAAGAAAACGGTTCTAGCCAGCTCAAAAAAGATGGGTCTCAAGTTTCCGTTTAAAACTACATAATAATTGAATATCATGCAACTCAGCCGGTAAACTATTCCACAGACATGGCGCAGCAGCATAACAAGACCTGGCACCAAGCGTAGAAAGCATTTTCTCCTTAGGCGGTTCTAGTAAAAGACTACTATTTGATCTTAGATCATAAGAGGACTTAGGCTTTACATTAACTAAATCACTAATATATGGTGGTGCAAGACCGTAAATAGGCTAAAAAGCTGTTCAGTGTTGAGTATCCCTTAACTTTCTCTCAATTTCTCCTCAGCTTGGACTGTGAATCCATTTGTGATCCTCCTGGGGTTGATACGCTTTTGGCTCAAGGGACCTACTAAACTGACTCGTTACATTAATTACCCTTGTCCGCCTGTGAATCACATGTTGATCCAGTGTTATCACATAGAAAAACTGGACCTCAGGGAGTCCCACAAAAAAAAAAGCCACACATTAAGTGATTAATCAGCCATGATGCCAGCATGGTTGTTGTGATAGTGTAGTGATCAGGGGGACGTGGTTTCAAATCCTAAACTAAACAAATTTACGCTAAAATAAGCTAAATGTTCAAAGTTTTAGAGCAGGAGCCAAGCCGAAGCACGGGTAAGAACCATTTATTACTATTATTTGAAATTTACATTTTAAAAGTTAAAAACCCGCTTATAGCATAGCTAATCTGGGCGGGTTATGCTATTTACATTGTTATTTACAGAGCAAAAAGTGATTTTAATACAGCTGCTAAATAGGTACACACATACAATAATTATTACAGTTAATCAAGTACAAGGGTAAAAACAAATTGAAAAGTTTAAAGAAATATTAAAGTACGACTACATGCGAAGTTGATAACTATAAAGTATAATAATTACTTGTGTTCAAATTCAATATTAAGATAAGGTCTAATGTGCCGCAACCTTAAAAGTATGTGCAATGTTCAGTGTGACTGATAGGCATGCCCTCTGGATCTTCTTGAGGACGGTCTCTGTGACGTCTCCCAACTAGCTCCTTCACCACTACCTCCACGTCTCTCGACCAGCCCCCGAGTACGTCTACAATGATGTTATACTGTGGAATCTCATACCCGGGGTACTTCTGCTTCAGCTCCCATCTTATTATTATTATTATTATTATTATTATTATTATTGTTATTATTATTATTATTATTATTATTATTATTATTATTATTACTATTACTATTACTATTATTATTATTATTATTATTATTAGTATATTATTATTATTATTATAATAATATATTATAATAATATTATTATTATTATTATTATTATTGTCTCAATAACAAAATGCTTAAATCTGATTGGTTCTTAAAAGCCCTTATTTATGGCTTAATTTGGCTGTTGCAACATCAAAACTGTCCGATTTGACCT
>Ga0126343_10001020_pt1 | contig 12365 bp, 8 predicted proteins | sample Cyp2metagenome_FD_92531 | JGI IMG/M metagenome (GOLD analysis project Ga0126343, IMG submission 92531) | Coral microbial communities from Lord Howe Island, Old Settlement Bay, Australia - Cyphastrea 2 metagenome | ecosystem: Host-associated > Invertebrates > Cnidaria > Coral ... | reverse complement strand
TTCAAGTGTTTGTTTTGTTTTTTATTAAATTGTTTTTTAATTTTAATTTTTATTTAAAAAGGTTAATTACAGGGAAAATAAAATTCTTTTTTTTTTTTTGCACAGCTAATTGCATTTAAAGACGTTATGGGGATATGTTTTATTTGAACCCAACAAAACACTTTTTTCCTCCACCTTGCACTATCTCTTTACAGAGGTACATTACTTTCTTACGACATATTTCGGTCAAACTATTAAACCAGTCTTTCTCTTTGCAGCAACAATTTATCAGGTCTTTAAACAGAAAGTATCACCAGAAAGAGCGTTTTGTGTACCACTGGGTAAATTGAAGACGTTTCAATCTATTTTTCACTTATCTGCTCAAACTCATTAATTATTCATGCGGCTTTTACCCAACCAGAGCGTCGTATTCTGGTCAGGTGGATGGGTTTAGAAACCCAATGAAAAACGAGTTGTAAACACGGCCATATTTGAAACGATTTCAAACACGGCTGCAAATTTTCATACATATATACATACATACATTTTCTATTTTCAATATTTATTGCGCTCTACTTTATTGTATCGAGCACTATAGTACGGAAAAATCGAAACACAGATTTCCTACATACATACATACATTTAAAAATTATTTTATAAAAGCAATGGAGCACTTGCTGTTTACATAGCCTCGTCTAAACACGCGGGCGCGGGGAGAATTCTCAAAACTTATGCAAACCCGAGACGTAATCGAGGGTTTGCATAACTGTCTCTAATTCTCCCAACCCTCCTCGTGTTTAGCTGAAGCTATATAAACACGGAAAAAGTGCTCTATTGCTTAAATATTATTTCCTCTACAGTGTGCATTTATTCTCCAACGAGAAATTCAAGGGGGAAGCCTCCATTAAGGTAAGTTTGAGATTTGTCTTAACTGTTTTTTTTTATACAAGTGCGGAGAAAGACATGGTTGACCATCACAGTTAGAAACACAACTTAACCAGTTGTGAAATCATAGCCTGAAAAAATTCAGATTCAGGATTGAATGGGATTCGAACCCGTGACCTCTGTGATACCGGAGCAGTGCTCTACCAACTGAACCATCAAGCCAACTGGAGCTGTTGACTTTTTGATACTTAATCTAAAAAATAATGTTGTTATGCTTTGCCGTTGAGTTCTCCCAATGCTATGATATTTTCTCTTCCAGAATGTTTCATAATTAAGTCCATATGAACGTTCCAATACCAAGAAAAGCTTTACTTAGCTCTTTATGCGCGATTAGACCTATCTAGTCAAGCTAAACAGCATTATGTTATCAATGTTACTAATTTATCGTCGGTCTCAACAGGAGCATCTTAGCCTGAAAAATATAAACAACAGCATCGTTATTTCTAATTTAGATTCTGAGTCGATTGAAGAGGCTATTCAATACAAAATTTAAAAGAAAAAATAGCACTATTGATGGCATCAACGCTGATCGGGGAAAAAAGATGGCTCCGAAGGTGACTTCTGTTTCATAAACGGTCAATGACATCATTGGTGACCAATGACATCATTGGTGACCAAGCCTTTCAGACCAACTTGGTAGTGTAGTGGTAGAAAAGGGATGTTAGGTGGATGTGGCCTTAAGGGTCAAGATATATTTTTTTAATTAGAATGCAATGTTATTTACAGGACGAACATTTTAGCTACTTACAATTATAATATTATACTTACATAGACTCAGTTTACGTTGTACTTGCTGGTTACACTTCTCATTCTTGCACTATTTATACAGCACTACTTATAATACATAACATACAATCACCTGATTATAATATACTAACACCTAACCCTGACCTAGTGTAGTGTTAGAAAGGGGATTTTTATGTGACAGATCATAACTTCTGGAGGTGGCCTTGAGAGGCAAGTAAAAATGATATCCAATACAATTTCTCTAAAACGTAAAATAGCACAATTGATGACATCAACGCTGATCGGGTGCAGGAAAAGATGTCTCCGAAGGCGAAAAGTTAAACGACGTTGCGGAGTAAATTTAAGAAAAGACAGAATAGAGAGCTACACTCGCCTCTGAGCTGTGTGACAACCGCTTTATTTCGTTTACAATGGCAAAGATTTCTTTAACCTCATTTGAAAAATCTCCCATTGTTAGTCAGTTCTGTAACTTGTTAAAGTTAAAGTAGGCTTTGTTTTTGACTGAAAGAAAAATCAAACTTCAATTTCTAGGCTTTCATATGTCTGTTTCGATTTTTAAGAGCCAAATTTCCTCCCTTCAGGACTCCGAAATTTAAGCATAAGCCTACTTTATTTGGGGCTTACAGCAAATTATTGAAAACATACCTATTTACAGACATTATAACAACAGCAACAACAGACCTAATTACTGAGAGCAACATTTCAGAAACCGGTTTTCAACATCTTGAAATCCGAGTAATATCAGTATACATGCTTTTGAAAATAAAATTGCACATTGATGTATTTAAGCTTTGGATTCTGTTGATTGCATTTCTTACACAAGCAGTAAAAAGTCTGAAAAAAAAAAACATCCGACACTTCTTTCCACAGGCAGACAAGTCATTACATGTACGCCTGAAAGGACAGAGCTTGGAGATGTGGTCTTTATCTGAATGCATACCCTTGATGACTGTAGGCCTAGCAGAGTCTGTTGCTATAGTAACATTAAACCTCTGTACAATAATTGTTTTTATAAGAAACCGTAGTCTCCGTAAGCGTAGCACGTACCTGGTGATAAATTTGGCAGTTATAGATATGTTTGTTGGATTACCAGCTTTGTATGATGTGTTCTTTTTACCTGGACTATTGTGTAATCTATGGAATTGGCATTCAACTGGAGTTCGGGTAGGTATATTCATAGAAGTACTAATCAGCTTATTCGCCTTTGGTTCGTTAATAAACATAACCAGTATCGCTTTAGAACGGGTCCACGCGACGTTCTGCCCGTTTAAGCACCGTGTGCTAAAGAAATGGGTATATCGATCAATAATTGCCGTTGTTTGGGCTACATCCGGGTTGGTAGCAATATCTTATAGGCTTCTCATACATTCTGATAAAGTCTATTTCGCTAGTAACTTGTATGTTACATTTATTTTAATTTGTCTTTTGATTATCTGCGTTTCTTACACGTTCATTGTTATTAAAGTCCGGTGTGGAGCGCAGCCTCAACACCATGGTGCAACCAGTAGAGAAAGAAAACTGACCATGACATTGTTGATTGTGACTGTTGTATCTCTTCTGTTGTACCTGCCGTACGTTATATTATGGTATGTCCTTGCAATTAGTAAATTTGAAATATTGGAGCCTCTGGCCTTTTCAGTATTTTATCATTTACGTAATACAGTGTTCGTTTTATTTTATTCAAACTCTCTTGTAAATCCTATATTATACGCTATACGCATGCCAGAATACAGATCAGCTTTACTTGCATTCTTTAGTAACCGACCTCAGCAACAAAGACAAGTTGACCTTTTGCCTCTTCGTGACATGTAATACAGGTCGGCTATAAAAAGCTATTCCAATTTTTCTGCCCAGCTTTGTTGTTTTCAAACTTTGTACTACCCCACATTTTAGAGATGAACGAGCACGATGAGAAAACAGAAGAACTATCGTCGTAAGAAAGTCAGAAATACAGCATGCAGATGAGCATACAATGGGACCCCGTTTTTTCGAACATCCAAGGGAAATGAAAATTGGTGCGAAAAATCGGAGAGTTCGAGAAATCGGGGATGAAGGGGATATAGTGTTAGAGTCAGGAGAGGAAAAAGACGTTTGGTTTAAGTTGTCGAGAGGTTTAAAATAAGGGGGGCTGGAGAAACGTTGATTTCCCTGTAGTTTAATGGAAAATAAACAAGATGCTGTGCTCTAGGAACAAAATTATAGCAGGTGTGTTATTGTCTTTATCTTGAGTTTCAGAGAAGGTAGCTAAAATTGATGTTAAGTTATTTGAAAGAAAATTTAATTCATAGTCATGTTATACCTTCTTAAGTGAGAATATGGTATTGCGATTTTCTAGCACTCAACATTTTAATGTCAATTAGTTAACAGTTTACATGACTCGATATAGAGAACGATTTGGTTAAATTAGTTAGTAAATCTACCAGGCGGTGAATCTTGTATAATTGAGTGTGAAGATGACATAGAATAATACCGAAATGTAATATTGCTAATTTGTCTTGCATCTGCTGTCTATTTATAATTAGTCACAATGCAGTTACTCGAATTAAAGTTTATCCTTAATTTAAACAACAACCTTATGCGTATTAGAATGTTAAGAAGCCCTCAATTTCAAGGGAGCTTCCACTTCGGAAATAGAACACTCCATACTCGTCCCAAGGGTGCCTTTTCCTTCTAAGTTTCGGAAGGGCGAGAAAAGCCATGGAGGAGAAAAGGAAAAATGCAAACAAAGAAACGAAGAAATCTAATAAAAAGAACATAATCTCCTCAAAGATTGTTGCGGAGAAATCGTTTTGGGAGTTGACGTCGCCGACGTTTCCTCCATCGAAATTTATTCTTAATGAGTTACTTTATTTGGTTTATATTATCAAGGGACCAATGAAATAGCAGAACTCATAGCGGCCAACACCAGGGTCTGTCTGTCCTTCCACTTTCGAAGGGAAAAGCGTCTTAGCTTGAATGATGTTATAATACATTTTAAATGTGGAATATGGAAACTTGATAGATGTTTAAAAGCATAGTCAGTGCTATGTAACATATTACATTATGATATTAATCAATAAAAGTATTATTGATGCTATGAATTGACTATGTCTTTCTCTTCGCTGGGATTTGCTCTTTAAAAATTCAGTATTAGCAAACAATAGTTTTTCCACAACTACATTTCAAAAGCGCACCTTAACTCCACAATCATTCTTTCGTGATTCAAACCTCTTTACACTATTATAGAGGGCATATGAATCCACCAGATGTTGAAAACCCATGAACTATTGTGAATTTACCAAAAACTTGCACCGCCCTTACAGCCTTCGAAGGGAAAAGCGTCCTAGGTTATATGATGTTATATTTAATGTACATTAATGTGAAAAAATAGGCGATGTTTAAGGGCACACACGAACTCAATGCTATACGACATCTTTGATTCTGTATTTTGACTTAAAAGAATAGAGATGAACAAAAGTATCAGTGATATTAGAAATCAAATTTCTTGGTTTAAAACCTTACAAATCTGACAATATTAGCAGATTTTTTTTTTCGAGTTCTTTTTAAGCTAAAATCACAATTCACACCCGCATCTAGACCCTACAGACATCTCCCATTAGTGTCCTTGAATTATTTTATCACCAACTAAATACAAGTATCATCATGTCAATTGAACGGCGAGAAGTTGAACACGTGAAATGACTATAATACTTGACATAAAGAGTATCGCTGCTGCATACCCGCTATTGAACCTGAGTGTGTATTATTATTATTTTTTTTTTTTGCAAATGCACGCCAGAAATTACAGGTCACGAACACCATCACAATCATCGCCCCCTCTTAGATGTAAATATTTTTGGCTTGTTATGCTATATTCTGATTTAACCAGACAAAACTGGTTCCTAAGAAAATCAGAAATGCATTTTTGAGGTCTCGAAAAACTGCTGATGGCACTGGCGTTCGTCTCGTGCATCAACCAGCAATTTTTCTAACCCATATACCTGCAATATTATCTGAGAACAAAATGGAATGCCATCTTCTATTTGGTAATTATATAATTACCCAAGTTATTCTCGCATTTTGATTGGTTCTCACCTATGATCCATTAGAGGACAGATACACGATTGACACCATCATTACAAAGCTCTTCCCTCTGTGTTTTAAAATGGCGAAAAATTTTGAGAATTAAGATAATATTTTACATGATTGGGAAAAAGATGAGTACAAAAAAGTATTCTCGAGGCATTGAAGGCAGGGTACGGGAAGCATAGTCCAGCAGGAAAAAGAACGATAAAAGTCGTTTCTTTCTTAGGCCCCGTCCACACGTATCCTTATATTTTTTAATCCGCAACTTTTTCTTTCCGGATTCAAAAATTTCCCCGTCCACACGTAGCGTATTCAAATCGAATTCGCCCGTCCACACGCATCCGATGGTATATAGATTCACTCTAGTAACTTCTAGTACGCAAGGCTCTCTGCACTTAAATGTCTTCAGAGCATGCGCCGTAGAGCGAGATAGTGGCGGGAAATTTTCTCTGTTCGCCCTACACGTGCTTTCAAGTTGTGTTGGATACGTGTGGTGGGCCTTAGAAAATGGCTCAAAAAATACTAAAGCAGTTCGCAGTCGAGCGAGAGTAAGACCAAACACAAAAGTGGTCTTGGTAAGCCGAGGGCCATTGCTTTATCTCGAATTTAAGGTGTTTCGATACAGTTTTTCAGAGGCCATACCGATATTTTTCAATCGTCTTCAAAGTGTTTTTTTTTCTTGTCCGATCGCTATAACACTTTCACCGCAGCAACTGGCGTTGGATTGAAATTTGTGAAAATTTAGTTTTAAGCAAAATCAATATTACTATGACAGCAATAAACAAACAAAATGGAAATTGGTAATAGCCGAAGACCCCCTACTAAAAATCCAACACAAATAACCAGCGAATAACCTCCGTGAGAAGTAGAAAATTCTGTATGTTTGAATCCAAATAAAACGAAAATAAATTTCAAATATCGTATTTTCAATAGCCGTGATAAATTATTTAATAAAACAGTTCAAAATAACTTAAGTTAATCTTAAGTAGCGTCGGGAATGTTACCAAACATCATGTTTCGATGCTAGGAAAGTTTGGTGTATTTTCGTTCTTGCGATCTTAAAAACCAACCTGCTTTCTCAACACCTTGTATATCTCTGAAACTACTCGAACGAAGTTTTTTAAAACCAAATCCCACAATCTTCATAACGTATGTAATAATGTCTGAAACTTTCATTTAGATTGATTCACTTTAACACCTCGAAATTTCGAAGCGAACCTAGCCTACGAACCTGCCAAAAATCTGCGTTACAAATTCACTGTTTTGACGTTATGCTATTGTTTGCTAAATAATGCGCACGGTACATACTTCCATGACTGGTACATTTAAGTATGACAGAATGTTTTTCTTTTTCGGTTGGTGTTTTCAAAATGCCTGCGGTAAGGAAGTATTTGTAAAGGAAAAGGCAACAGTTTGCCAGAAATATTGGTAAGGAAAGTCACATTGAAATGTACTATTCATGGAGGTATGTACCGTGCGCATTAATTAGCATTAATGAGATTGACTCATTTAAGAAATTCAACTTTCCTCAGTCTCAAAATATTTGTTGACACAATGATTGATGTCGGGAATGCGAAGCATCAAAACATCACTTCTTAAAATCAGATGAATAAGCACACAACCTGGCTCTCCGATGCGAATTTTCCCGTCCATTTCAGGGCAAGGTAGCGAGTAAAGTACCGCTCACTACAGCTTACGGCCAACTGTACTGCAGCTAAAAGGTGTATCCGACACTATTTCAAACTGATTTGAGAATCACCGATCACAGAGGACACAAATTTCCAGCGTCACTAACGCATCTTCCGTCCAAAACTCGAATCGAATGGCCTCCAGGTTGACTGCAATCGCAAGTTGTCCGAGCGCATTTTCAACTCCTGCAAAATTCAAGGCAACATCCGAGCTCTTCGGCTCACTGGGCTGATCTGATGACAAAAACGGACTCCACTTTTCCACCGTTTTCTTTAAAAATTGTACATTTCGCAGTTTAAGTTGTAGCGGCCGCCTTTCCGTGTGAAAGGGGACGCGGAAACGCAGAACTACGACTCATCAGTCCGACAAACCAAACAGTATTTCGAACATCCACGGTTTGCGAGGAATTACAGTTTGTATAACAACGTAAGGAATCCAGAAACGGCTGTAACGGTTCCAAAGATGGCTGTCAAAGACTGTGATGAACCGTAGAGAAAACGAAAGGGGCTTCGGGTGAAGCTACAAAACACTAGCGTCGCTTTCACGGCTTTTTTAAAGCACGAGGAGTCCTAACCAAGGTCCCGTATATGAACTAAGGTATGACGGGATATGTCATGTTACGCAATACGACTGAGAAGACGTAACATGGCTTCCCTCATTCATTATAAGAATGTATGAAGTTACAACAAACTAATCATTAAAGGAAACATGTTCAATTAATGTCAATCTCTCTCATGTGTGGAGGATCAGCTCAGGCTCCCCGACGTGGTCATACTCCAGTAGTTGATGATCACCAACATCTTCTGAATTAATTGTCACTTTCACCTTCATCGCGGCGGTAAATTAGAATCAACTTGTGGATTGATCTTTCAAGAAACGTCCTCTCTCCAGACTGCGTGACTAGGAGAAGGACCATCGTCACTGGGGTAGACTTTCATTACTCTAGCGAGTGGTCACACTTCAGAACGCATAAGGACGATATCACCAACTGTACTGATAGGACTAACATTGTTCCATTTCTGACGTTTCTGCTGCAACAAGCAATATTCCAGTTGCCAACGGTGCCAGAATTGGTCTTACAGGTACTGAATTCTGGAAGATCAGGTCATGAGAAGCTACCCGGAGGGGGTAAGACTACTTTCGTCTCAAAGGTTAGCAGGTGATTAGGTGTTTTCTGCTTCAGTAAATAGAGTTCGAAAGGCCTCATCATCCAGTTGCTGGACATGATCAACCAAGAGAGCAGAACGTACAGTGCAAATAAGTCGCTCCCAAATGCCACCCATGTGTGATGCGCATGGCTCGTTCAGCTTGAACTCGATGACGTCACAATCTTGGCTCACGAAGAAAATCCTTGACGGATTCGGTATTTATTTCTTTCAAGGCGGTGCTGAGCTAATTTTTACACCCAACAAAGTTTCTTCCTTGATCACACCTCGGCACAAGAACTTTGCTTCTTCGATTGATGAATCGCCTGAGTGCGTTGATAAAGGCATCCGTCTCCATCGAGTTTAACGTCTCCAAGGGTACAGCTCGGGAACAAAGACGAGTGAAAATTAGTCCCCAGCGCTTTAATACCTTCCGGCCCGCTTTAATGTACCAGGGACCAAAAGCGTGCATACCAGAATATGTAAAAGATGCGGCGGGAGTAATACGTTCTTCCGGGAGGTTCGTCATCCTTTGGACCTGCACTGGTCTGCGTAGCTTTGGACAGATCGTGCACTTTCGGAGTTGCTTGCGAGACAGAGGAGCGTCCATTGATAATCCAATAGCCGGCTTTTCTAACTGCATTGTGGGTCATACCACAACCTTGATGCTGTTCTTGATTGTGGTAGTGCCTAATAAGAAGCTCGGTTGAGTGGCTCTTCTTTGGGACGATGATTGGATGCTTAACTTCATAGGCTAAAGCTGCTTTATGAAGTCGACCTCCTACACTGAGTACTCCCTTTTCGTAGAGAAATGGGTCTTGCCTAAAGAGTGAGCTGGTCTGCTTTAGCTTTTTGTTTCTGGTGTGAGCATTCTGGCGGTCCTGGAACAAGCGATCCTCGCCATTTAGGTTCTGTAATACTCGGATCTCCTCGTTGAAATTCCAAAACTGAACGGATTTCAAGATTATTTCTTCTGCCAGGCACATTTCCGTCACCGTAAGGGGTCCTGAATTAGGTCTTCAGTTGAACTGCTGATTGGGACGATTCTTTTCAATCATTCTTTGGATAAGCACAATGTTCCTTTTCAGGCGACTTAGCGATGATGAGTGGTTGAAACGTTCCTGTTCAAAGACTTTTGGAAAGGTGTTCCGCTCTTTCTTTTGGGAAGAAACTTTGTTTGAGATAAGGGCAACAGCCTTTTCTTTCCTGACTCCAAATTGGGTTGTGGATTTGAATTCCGTATCGTAACATTGTTCTCCCATACGAAGCTTGGGCCTTTGAACCATGATTCGTGTTCCGAAAGTTGCTTTGGAGTTGTGCCTCGTGAGGCAACGTCAGCTGGGCTGACCATACTGGCGACGTAGTGCCATTGCTGTGGTTCTGATCTGCCACGGATGTGGTGTACGCGATTTCCAACGTAGGTGTGGAAACGCTTTGCTTCGTTACGGATGTAACCAAGAACCACAGAAGAGTCGGTGTAGAAAACTTGAACTGGATCTTCGTATTTGAGCTCCCTGCTGAGCATGGAAGGAACGTTTACAGAAATCACTGCCGCGGTGAGTTCTCGACGTGGTGTGGACATTGGTTTCAATGATGCTACTCTAGTCTTGCCATTAGGAAACTGACGTGAACTTGATTTAAGTTGTTTACAAGGCGCAGGTAGGTTATTTTACCAAGTCCAACATCGCTGGTATCTGACAAGCTGTGTCACGCGATTGTGACCGGCTCTTCACTCCACTTCTCCCATTTTAGATGGACGTGATCTGGCACAGGGTCATCGCACTCGATACCATCATGGCAGAGTTCTTGGAGTAATTCCTTTCCTACCAAGATTACTGGTGCTACGATGCCCAGAGGGTCGTACACAGAACTAACCGTTGAGGATTCCTCGGCGGGTGAGGGGTTTGTCTTTAAACTCAATGGGGAAACTAATGGTGTCAGAATCCGTGCACCAATACGTGCCCAGAGAACGTTGAACAGGTAGAACATCACGCTGGAGATCTAAAACTTTCAAGTCTTTTGCGCGATCTTCAAAAAGCAAGGTTTCTAGTACGACCCTACTGTTGCTAGCAAATTTGTGTAGACGCAAGTTTGCATTTGCACACATAGCTTTGCCCTGAGACCAAAAATTGGGGACTGCCGGTGAAGAGACGGCCCCGAACAGGTGAACATTCATCCGATATTCACAGATTTGGCCATTTAGGTTGTTATCCTTAAACCACAGAAATCTTGGAAAGTCTATGTTTTCCGGGTTGACATGAAAACTATGAAACATCTGTTCAATGTCACAAGTTACTGCCGTTTCTTCTTTCCGAAACCGTGAGAGTGCACCAAGGAGAGCATTCATCATAGCGGAGCTTCGGCGCGCGAAACGCGCCAGCGAAGCACCATGGGTAAGAAAAATTGGTAACCCATCAAGCTGAGAAAATTTGGTTATGACGTCACCGTACGGACGAACGTCCGTCCGTCCGTCCGTCCGTCCGTACAGACTATGGGGGAGAGGAGGGGAGTCTCGCGGTAACCCTAACGGGGGAGCGGAAGAATTTCATCCTTCCTTACGGGATTAAAGAAAAGGAAACTCATTTCAGTTTGTTGTCAACAAACGATAGCGGAGGCTGATCTAACGTTTTTAAGATGAGGTTGCACTGAAGAAAAAAGAAAAGAATAATAATTAAGATAACAACAGAACGACAGGCAGAGGTAACGAAGACGATCGCAGGAGCAAGAAAAGTCACATGATATAATCAGGTGATAAACGAGAGAAATCAAACGTGACTCTGCAGGTGACTCTGTATGGTTTGAGGAATTACAAACAGTAAACACAACGAAAAACGTGGTTAATTCCTTGATCCATCGAAAAAATTAGTTCAGTTCAGGTTTCACAACTTTTGCTGCAAGTTTCTGCGTGGAAGAGTTACGCCAGTTACGCCAGTTACGCAGGCCGAAGTGAATTTGCCAACTTGCGGTAAGTGAGTTTTGTTGAGGCGTTAATTTAATTGCTACGAAAATTATCAAGTTGCCTCGCCGTGGCGAGATAAGCTTTTGTTCAATAAGAATCCTTTTTAAAGTCTTCCTTACTTGAAACCATGCTGTGAGACATTTTATAAATTACATCGTTTTAATTTCGCTCAGCTCTAAACAATTACACGTGAGTTGCTTTGTAGAGGTTGTTGTAAATTGCATTAATGTAAACAAATTTTAAGTTTTCCGTCGATTGTCAACTTACAACCTTACGTCTTAAAATAAGCTCAACCAAAACTGTATTTGTAAACATTGCCGGGCGAGTTTTGAGGTTTTCTCTTTGTTAGTTGCACAGCCGCTAATTTCCTCGTCTGTTCAACAAACCATTTTGTAATTAAGCCAAAAGATCTACTTTTGACGTCATTGTGTGAATATTTGCATATCGTAAGGCTGTAGAAGGTACTTCCTCGTTTTGTAAGTTCAATTTACCCGGTTTGGGGAAATGTTTGGGTGAATCTCCAGGTTACTTTCGTCGAAGACTGGTCTGCGCTGCCGCTGATAAAATGACTGCAAAGCTAAAATTAAGCCGTAGGCAAAAATACATAATCATTAAACCGTTAACACTGCAAGCTTATGCGAATTCTCTTTATCCTTTATTTCATTCGGTCTTCTTTTATTGAGAAGAGATTTGCTGTTTGAGGTGATATGCTAATTGGGTTTATAAATGTGTAGATTTCCTCGTTTTAATTTGTTGACGTCCTATTAGTTCGGTTTGGTGAAATGCTTATAGTCAAAATGTCGAAAACCCTATCTGCAAATAAGCTCTCCTTTGAT
>Ga0126343_10001019_pt1:0-10000 | contig 12367 bp, 7 predicted proteins | sample Cyp2metagenome_FD_92531 | JGI IMG/M metagenome (GOLD analysis project Ga0126343, IMG submission 92531) | Coral microbial communities from Lord Howe Island, Old Settlement Bay, Australia - Cyphastrea 2 metagenome | ecosystem: Host-associated > Invertebrates > Cnidaria > Coral ... | reverse complement strand
CATATTATATTTCTGCCAGTGTTTGAATTAAATGATGATATATTCCTCTAAAGATGAAAAGTTGGCAATCTAGGATCATTGGACCCAATTTCTGGCGACATTTTAGATCGGAGAGATGGAAGGACTTTAAATTTTTTTGAATTTCCTTCAGGTGTACGAAGATTATAAAGTGGCAGTGACTTCGAGCAAGGCTTGTAAATAATTCATGAGCTCCAATTGCAAATAGTGAATGCAGGACTTCTTCTGCATACTTTCCTCGTCTCTTGTTCCGTTGCATTTCTCGATTTATTGCGTTCATCTTCGTTTGTTTGTATACATTTCTTTAGGAAGATTACTCGGCCTGTGTGCTTCGTATAGCAGAACAAACCCTTCTTCGTCTATGATCTCCTCTATTTGACCCAAACAAATCATACCTTGGACTTTCTTAAATTAATGATATCTGCAAAAGAAATGCCGAATAATCAGACTGATAAAGAGCGTTTTGCAGCCGCGTCGTGTTGCTTCGTGACGGAGGATCTTAACTTTACTTTACCCGCGCAAACGACGGCGTTCTAGTCCCAGTCCTTTATCAGCCACCGCGTTCTAGAAGACGTCGCATCTCGGATCATAAACAGTCCCTATTACAACGGTTGCGCACTGTAATCCTCCCTAGGAATAAAGATGGCGACTGGTATACATACCCATAGCTCTTGGCACACGAGAACCTCAATATCGTTCATATAAACGTACAGAAACGTTAGAAAATCTTTAAGCCTAGGCTACTTAGAATCCTTAGTGCAGGGACAAATATAGTAAACATTTGACCTTCGCTGTGTCTGATAGGCCGTGTTAGGTTTGCAAGGCATTGTGATAAAATGTACAGCCGCTATCTTTTTTTTTCCAACTGTGGATTACTGTTAAGGTATTGAAGTACTTGCACAACCTTACAATGCAATGAAAACAACTCATTACGTATCCAAATCAAGCGACGCCACATACAAACTTTTCTGTAATATTTAAAACAAGACTTTTCCCGATGGGTCACAAATCATTGAAAAATATGGAAATAAAAGCCGTCTAAAGGCTCTAACAAATGACTTTGTAATCTCAGTTTTCACATTGCCGGCTACTAAAGGTATTTAGGGCTAAAAAAAACCACCCTAATTTTGGTTTTCTCAGCAAGACATAAAAATGAGATAATCGCAGACAATAGTCCTTGGGACACTTTCGTAATGTAACGAGTAATCTCTGCCTGACGGTTTTACAACTGAAATCTACACTCGCATCTACATGTACATCTATTAAGTTGATAAAATCCCGTAAGACATCACATCAGCTGTAAATAAAAGCCAACATAACATATGTGTCTGCGCTGCTATCCCTTTAGCAATGCGTTGCTGTTCCCTTCTCCACCCGACGCAATGTTGAAGATCAGGAGAAATTTCAGGTAGTAGTTTTTAAAGTTGTAGTATAGGCGGGGGGGGGGATTAGGGTGTGTGGGTTGGGGGGTGGAGGTAAAGTTCGGAAGGTTAAGTTGTATTCGCGTCTTGCGTGTACGCAAAAGCGCCAATAGTACAAATTTTACCCAGTAATTAAGGCAACGGAGAAAGTGCAGCAGGGGAATAACAGCAAACAGACACGAGTGACGATGAAGAAATTATTACAGAGTTAACAAACATCGTCACACTTTTATCCTAGTATTACAAATGATACCTTTACATGCACTATGCCCCGCACGGTAGCAAAAGTCGCAAGTTCAACTTACAGCCTTAACAGTTTAGCATTGGTAGAGAAAACTCCAGACGACAAGTTATTTAACTGATTCTTGTATAAATACCTAAAAGGAAACACATCGCAGTAAGTAGTTTAAACAGAGTGGTATCAGTAATTTATTCTTGGTGACTGATCAGGTGAGGACAATAGACCTTTTTCGTTTGTACATTTTGTTTTCCCAACACAGGTCAGTGATCATATTCAGGAGATTTGATCCTTTGTCTTGTTCATTAAAAAGAGTATATGCAAGCATGAATATGCCTGCGTGTACTCTTTTTAATGAACAAGACAAGGGATCAAATCTCCTGAGTATGATAAACGATCTGTATTGGCAAAACAAATTGCACAAGCGAAAAAGGTTATTCGGAAAAGAACAGATGTCTCGAAAGCGTTTGACGCTTCAGTCGTTTTGTCACCATTAATGGTTTAAGCTTTAAGATCGTTCAAAGTTTGTCAAGAATCCGTCTATTATTAATCAATTTCATTTATTAGCTATATATAGTTTTTTAAAGTAACTTTTTTGCATGTGCAGGAACATATGCGATCAACAACTAGGAACCACGTAAAGGATGAGCACGGAAGGGATCCAGAGACCATGGGAAGTAGTTTCGAGATTTTGAAAAAATGTCAGACGAAACTCGACTGTTTGATTTTTGAAATGCTTTATTATTCGCAAACTTAAACCAAAACTGAACAAACAGGGTGACTCGATCCACCCGAAGTTATTTTCCTAATCATTTTAGTTTTTATGTCGCTTCTATCACCGTAGCATTTATATAATCATGCTGCAATTATCTTGTATTGTTTCCATGTAAATATTTTAGAGTTTTTGTCAGTCTCATTGGCATTCTTATTATCGATTGTATATTTTTGAGCGCATGCAAAAATTTTACTTACAACTTGAGAATGACCATCCAACGGTTGAAACGTCGTTGTTTTTTAAAGTTAACTTTTATAGCGAAACCCGATTCTAAAAATTTGTTGATTCGAATTAAAAAATATCGTTGCACTTTTATTCCAGTACTCTATAAGTACACCTTCACTATGCTGCGCATGGTACCACAAAGCGCAAAATTCCGCTCACCATCTACATAGCAATGGAGTTGGCGAATATCTAGCTATCACTGGCCGGGTTCAAACGCCGCACTTCACATGAGCCGAATCAAATTCTAATGAAAAGGAACAAACGGTTTTTCTCATTTGCATTTGATTCGGCTCATGTGAAGTACGGCGTTTGACCCGGAAATAAACATTTAGGGAGTTCAAGTTCTACTATGTCCAGGGGCAAGGTTTGAGTGTTTTCTTTTATAAAACTCGTTTGTAGGCGGTTTGGTCGAGATCACCCGCCAGCTCTATCGCTTGGTCGAATCCTGTAAACTTCCGGACCGAGGGCTTCATAGCATATGAACTCGCTCAGAGGGTACGTGAAACAATTGACCTTTTGGAAACATGCGAGAAATAACTGACAGAGTGCCTGAAGTCTAAAAATAGAGTGCGAATTATTGGAAACCCGCGCCAACACAAGCATGTTCTGAAAAAAAAGATGGAAAATAAGCGCCAAATTTTCGTTTTAAAAATTGTTTAAGGCACATTTACTAACGTGCTTCAAAAAGCGCCAAGTCTTCCACTTTACAGTTACGTTTGTTTGTCCGAGTTTGTCTGAGTCATGACGTCAGCCGCGCACTTCACTATTGCTTTTCTCCTGCACTCCAGAGACTTTTTTGGTAGCCATTGTTTGAAAAATTTCTTATTCTACGTAGTAGTAGAGAGGTATTAGGGTGTGTAAGAAAACCACGACGGCAACGGCAACGAGAACCTTTGATAAACAAAATGTTTAATTAGGACACCAATCGCTTTTCAATTGATAAATGTGGTCGCTCAACTAGCTTAGTTCTTTAGTTATTTTGGGTGACCAACGACTGTATGTATTTTAATATTAGTAATCAAGTTAATTTGACAGTTCAAATAAACATTATTGTTGTTGTGCGCATGCGTTATTATTCTTGGCATATTTCTTTGCCGTCCTCTTCAAAACAACAACTTAAAATGACTAAATTCTGTGTTGTCTAAAGAAGGTAAACGACGACGGTTAAATCTTAGAACTTCTGTTTTAAATTTATCGCTTTGTGTCAGATTCAGCTTCGTGATAGTTTTGACAGTAAATTACCGTCAGAGTGCATTCTTTTAATTGACGTGGTGGCTTCCTAAACTGCTTATTTTCTATCGCAACATCCAAACCAAACGTAGCGTCCTGTGCTCTAGTCTGCAAAACGGGAAAATTCCGAAAGTAGCCGAGACCAAAAGAAGAGGGTAACAATGATATCGCCTCTTGGGTGTCCAGAATTTCAAAGAAAAATATGGACTTGATGATCTTCAGCATGCCACGACGACGACGACGCCGACGCCGACTTCGAGGCCGACGGAGACGACGACGCCAAGTCAAAAGTGATTTGTACTTTATCAGCGAAATTTGCAACTGTCTGCATCTGTTCAGTACGACAATGGTTCTAGAAACGTGCTCAGGCTAAATATGCAATGACAGCGTTCAGCTCCAAATAAAAATACGAAAAACTAGCCGCCGTCATTTGCATCCCGCAGACTCCGCAGTACTTCGTAATTTCACGTTATTGTTAGGACGGCACAGGATTTATAAAGATTTATAAGCCACGTGCACAGCTATTGTTTGAGTCGATAAAACTTTTATTCGGCGACATTCTCTTTACCGTCGTCATCGTCATCGTGGTTTGCTTAAGGTCCTTAAAAAGGCCTGTCCACAGAGGAAGTGTTTGACGACCAAACATCATGAAAAATTGTTTGGTGACCAAACAGAGAATTTTCTGTACCTTAGGTTTTAATAGTAACAGCAGCGCTTCATCGAATGTACAAAAAGGGTAGATAAACATTATGCAGCAAGTTGGTTCGTCCAATTATCAAATTGAGACGTTTACAGCTCGTTAAAAGTAGAGGTCAAATGCAAATGGTGAGTTTGCTGGAGAAATGGCTCACTTTTGTTACTCATTTACACTGGGTAACTAAAGTATTTAAAGTGTAGACCCATTTCGGTTAAATTGACTTTGGATGACCATATTTTTACTGCTCGGTTTAAAAGTAGCTAAAAGTGACTAGAGAGAATTCAGCCTTAATCCAGAGTCCATTGCAGCAACCATTGCGCCATCGTGTCTCCTCCTCCTAAGGAGTGGTCTTAAACATAACAGACAGTTATGAGTCTAGTAGCCTTCCACAGAGGCAATTTGAGTGTGTTGAAAAGCAACTTAGGGCGATTGAAGGCGACTTAAGTTTGACTTAAAGCTAGTTGGGGCGTCTTTAGAAGCCTTAAGGTAATTCCTCAGAAATTAAATTTACTGAAGATTTTTTTTAAAATTTTCCCTGAAAGTTCTCTACTAAGCACTGCTTCGAAAAAAAAAAAACTGATAGGTCACCATTCTGGCTTAAGAGATATAATGGGCCAATCTTACCCCATTTATGCCTGTACTAGTGCTTGTCACGCGCCTTATTTATCGTTTCACCTTACATTTTGCGGTAGCTCGAAACATACTTTATTACAGTAACACCTGGGAAGAAACTTGACAAGTAGAAAGTGTCGAGCATATAGAACAATATCATATAAAACTTGGGGACAAATGACACCATTTAAAACGACGTGGACGTAAAGCGTTCGTAGAGTTGTTGTTTTCCTAGTCATAGTTTGCATTTTGGAGTAACGGTTTTGCGAACGCCTTCGGCTATATCTTTTTTTCCTTCCGACGATTTTTTTAAACATTTTTAAAAAATTAAAGAAAGTAATATGTACAATATTGTTATGTAATGAAAAATATAGATCACCATGCTTGCTTAAGAGAAAAGGAGCATTTACTTCGCTATCGAGCTTACTTTGAGGGAAATCTTGTAAGTTTTGAAAGCGCGCACAAATGACGCAATTGCGTACGCAGTAGGGATGCGCAATGCATCACTGAGGAATCACCTTAAGGTCCCAGAGTAGGCTTCTGCTTTGTGGGTCGCACCGTATTATAGATAACTTAATCTCATTTCTTTCAGTGAGTTTCTTCAAAATCACCTTTTTAAAATAGGTAAACTGGAATTTTTCATTAAAATGTCAAAGCCAGGATGTAATATTTCATGAATTGACCATCAAATGAAAATATGTTAAAGACCACGAGACGACCAGGAACACCCGTTAGAAAATGCTGAATATGAAAGTCTTCGGAGACATTCTGTTACTATATCCAGAATTGATTTATCTAATAATCAAGTGTACAACAACGTTAAATAATCAGGTAGAGTGCAGTTTTCTGGGAATCTGTCCAGTAACCTCTTTGCAGTGCGGGCTCATTAAACTTGATTTGTCAGAGAAAGAAAATTTCTCATTTCACTTTAATTACGCACTTGGTAGCATAGTTCATCGCGTGAATTTTAGCGCTAGTGCGCGTGGCCTGTAAAACATCCTCTAAGTAGTCTGCAGAAAATATGTGCACCAACAAAATTGTCAAACTGGCAAAATATCGATTTGGCTATTGTACTGCCGTCATACACATAAGCTTAACGCTGTAAGAGCGTTAACTCGGGCTTTGCACCGCAATATCAAATCGTACTTTACAAGAACGAGTTACGGTTAGATTTGCTTCTTTATCTAATTACATGTTGTTTCCTCATCTTCGAAGTTCTATTCACGACAACGATTTTTTTTCCACCTCTAAAGTGTTCGTTTCGGCATCATAGTTTGACCTAGTCTGTTATTAAGTCAATTGTCATAGCCTTTTGTCAGTGTGTTCGTAGTTTGAACTCCTAAACTGCTCAGTTGGTTCTTCGCGAGAACGACCATGAACTTTGCTTCTTTTACAGGATTTAAAGAAATAGATAGAATTCTGGACCTTCCCTTTCTGAAAGTAGCCAACATCTTTGTTTGTGAGGTAAACGTATTACTTTAAAGTATAATGTGAGATTCTTTCCAAAACGTTCAGCAAAAAACACAGCATTCAGTTGAATTAACTAAAGGTAAACGCAGGAGGTTGAGCCCGAAAGAAGCATAAGAGTATGAGTCGGTGTTTTCAGTTGTCAAGACAAATAGTTATTTCGTTAACTTCGATGTTGTGGTAAAAAACAAATCGAATGTGGTTTAGCGTGGTCAGTATTCTTGTCCACAACGATACGGGTCTTCACAGTGGTCAAAATTTTGTGGACTCGCGAGGCGCAGCCAAGTAAGTCCGCTACAAATTGAGCTACATCACAAAGCGCGCGCTTTGCTTTAGTTAGTGAGTACGTCAGCAGCATACACTCATGGGCAAATAAGAGATGCCGAATTAGCCAATCAAAGCGCGCGCTTTACTTTAGTTATGTCATAATACGTTGTTCACGGAAAGCGGCCACGCAATTGAGCAAGCCGTCGCACTCTTGATAAGTTTTTGGAAATGCTGTTCGGTATTGTTGAAGGTTTGCATTAAAAAGCGTGTCTGTTATGGGTAAGATGGATAGTGAGTTCAACTTACAGCCACTTCAGCTTAGTGTTGTTTGAGAAAACTCCGGGAGGCAAGTCCTTTAACTGATTCTCTCGCAACTCCCTAACAAGAAAAACATTATAGGAAGTAGCTTGAACCGAGGGGTATCATTAATTTATCTAGGGTGATTGACCAGGTGAGCGACGGTAGTTCTGAAAGAAAAAAAACTGTTGTTGGCTGATCATGATTCAAAACCATGGTCGATATGTCGTCTTCAGAGTCATTAAACGTTTGTCAGTTGATGGTGCTATAGTTCAGTCTGAAATCGTCCAATTATTATAATAGGACTGAGTGGAGTCCAATTCGGTCTGTAATCATGCGACTGATAACAAAATCAGACGACCGTGCAGCGGAGGTCCGTTATGCTTATCACTGACGAGTATGATCACAAACCGAATTGGACGACATGAGGTGTTGTTACCACAATTAATCATAAAAATTATAATTTCCAAGAAAAGGAGAAGAACTTAGTTATGTAAGAACGGCTGATTGTTTCATTAATTTTACAACCATGCTCTTTTGCTGTCTTTATTATTGAAATCTGGCTTATTAAAATAATATCGTTGTCTTGCTTCAGTTTAAGCAAATTCATAGTTTGCATCTACATGAATAATCCAGTAAACAATGAGATCCTTGTTGGCCAAGAGCTAAAAGAGAGGCAGGTACCTAGCACTGTTGATGCATTTAACTTTCCGTACGCGATTTTTGTTGTGTCCAAGCGCTAAGTAACGAGGCTTCTTGGTGGATAAAAACGGCCGATCGAACCTCAGCTTTATGTTAACTAACCTACAACTGAGTTTTACGTTTCCAACTTGACTATTTAAGCGTCCGCTCGTGGACATATATTAAGTAACCATTACACATTCTAACGGTTCCTATTGTATAGCACTAAATAATCACGCTGTGACAACTTTATCATAAATGGAGCACTATGTTTCTTATTTTTAGAACGTGCACTCTTGGTGTTCATAGCTTAATGACCGCAGACCGTACCTTTGCTGAATTGGTGCCAAATGCTGGTAATTTATGCGATAAAAGAAAATTTAGATTTGAATTATTGATCATGAAGAAATATATATTCTGTTGTGGTCAAATTCTATAGTCAAATATTTTAACTCACATATTATCAATACTTTTTTTCCAAGCATCTGAGCGGGCCGGAATCCTAAATCCTCAAATTTGATTGACTAATCATGCGCAAGTGACCGGTCCAGCTTTTTACGATACAGCCCACAGGCCGGACTTTTTCCCCGCTGCCTAAATTTCGCTTTTAAAAGCTAACGGTAATCGTCAACTTTTGCCTTCTTTTACACATCCATCGACGATTAGTCAATGCAAGTTTATCTCTGTTCACTTTAAAATGGCAAGGAAAGTCACTGTAAGTAAATTTAATTGCGTGTTTTGAAGTTGTGAAAGTTTGTTTGGTTGTTTGTAGCTTGGCGCTCTAATTAATGGCGCTTAATCCTGTGTTTCTCTCGCCGTAAAATTTGAGACAATTTCAGTCGAGTTTGCCTCTCTGATCGTTGCTGTATTAAGGAGAAACTCTCTGAAATACACATAACGAATTTTCTCACTTTCTGCTATTCAATTTAAAGTAGAAAAGTCCGATTCAATTCATTTTGAAAGCGTGCAACGACGGACAGAAATTGTTTTTGGAGTAAAACTTTACACTCGGCACGTAATTTCACACCCTAAAAACAATTTTAGAGAACTTAATTAGTGAAATAAATACAGCTAAAATAGAGTAGCTCGAAAAAAGTCTGTTCTTTAATACATCTTTCTTTTGTGTACTATCTGATTTAATCGTTCGTTGCCAAGATTTTTTACAAATCGTTGGTAGACGGCGCGCAAGCCCATTTAATGACAAGAGCTGCGTAAACCAACCCATTTCAATCTCGTCCCCAGAGCCCACGTGTCTTTTGGTCAGCTCCAAGACAAGAAGTTCTGGAATCCACAGCGGTCAAATGAGTGCGCATGCTTAAGGTGGCTGGAAACAGTTTCGAGTACTTTCCAAGACTTACAGTTTGATGGATCATTATAACCACTCTATACCAGTTGATGCCAATATCATGGTATCAACAAACTGCCCAATCATTGGTGAATAAGTTGCTGTCAATTCTGTGGCACAATAGGTTACCATAGCAACAATATGACCTACTTAAAACACCGTTAATTTTAGCTTTAAGAGCTTATAACTCAAAAACGAGCTCGGTGACCCCCACTTTTTATTATCGAATGGTAATCAGCATGATAAGATGCAACTTTTTGCAAAGTTTAAAAAAATTCCTCGAAGGGGATTCAGAGCCACCTTAAATTTTCGAATCGGAGTGGTTGATCTAACGTTTCAAGGTAGGGTTTAAATGAAGCAGAACGTGAAATAGAACGGCAGAGAGCAAGGATTAACAGACAAATATGTGGCGAGGAAGTTCGCGAAAGAGTAGGCCACGGCTGGAAAGAAGGCGCGATAGTACTACTGAACGATGCTGTGAATTAGATCGAGTCAGGGCAAGAGAAAGGAGATAATACCAAACAATGCCGTGACTATTGTGATGGAGAGCGAACGAGAGCTATAGAAAAGAGCTGAAATATCCGAGAAATTGACTCAGAAGGCTACAGAACTTCGCACGTCGAGATGTGCAGCCGTGCAAGAAGCCACATGATTTCATCAGGTGATAACAAGAGAAATCAAACGTGTTTCTTGTGTTTAGAGGAAAAAACACAGCGGGAAAAAGTGG
>Ga0126343_10001018_pt1 | contig 12368 bp, 6 predicted proteins | sample Cyp2metagenome_FD_92531 | JGI IMG/M metagenome (GOLD analysis project Ga0126343, IMG submission 92531) | Coral microbial communities from Lord Howe Island, Old Settlement Bay, Australia - Cyphastrea 2 metagenome | ecosystem: Host-associated > Invertebrates > Cnidaria > Coral ... | reverse complement strand
CGAAATGGCCACTTCAAGATTTGTGAATGTCTCCAATGAAGATATTTCTGAGTTTCTCAAAGAGAACGAAAACAAGAACATGGCAAGAAAAACTTCCCAAGATGTGGCATGTGATATGTAATATTAAAAACTCGTGAATAAAAACGATATCAGGCTCTTAACATGTAATAATCTATATATATTCACCGCGCTACGCACTGAATTTAACATTTTGGAGGCCCGGCTACTAAGCTTGCCACCTTTGCCATCTCGGCAAGTTATCATGGCGGACAGTTGGTGAGTGAATTTTTTGTCTGTTCGGAGGACATCACTTTAAGTCCGGGATATTTGAAAGGATGGAGAATTTTCAAAATGACTGCTGTCATCCTTGGACCAAAAATTCTTTCAAAACTCGTGTTCGAAGCAGTTAAGAATAGTTAACGCGGTGGTTACTTTGATTGCCAGCAGGTCAGATCGATTGACTTAAATACTAAAGCTACTCATTTTGAGACGATGATGACAACCGTGGATGAAGTCAACAGCGAAAAAACAAAGGTACCAGATGATTTTATTTTTCGTAGTGTTTTGCTTGATTGTTTTATTGCCGAACTCGATGAGTAAACTGATTCACAGTCGATGTTAGCTTTCAAGTAGACTTCTTAATGAAATTATACGGCTGCTTTCGTGTATGCCGAAACGAACAGTCGGGGTCCCCTATACTTTTACCGTGACGCGTGAATGGGCATTTTTGCTTTGCGTGAAGCGTGAATGAGAATTTATTTTTTCCGTGATTCGTGAATTTATACTTTTCCGTCCTCGGGAAACTGGTTTTCCATTTTTTCGTGATCCCTGAAATATGCTTTAACTTACGCGTGATTTGTGAACCAACGATTTTTGCGGGAATAAATTTTCACTTTTTTGGATAAAGCTCTTTAACTATACCAAACTACTAGACGTAAAACCTCTTATTCGACGCGCTCGAACTAGAAAGGAAAAATAAAGACAGGCCTGCACGGAATCTCAAAGCGGTTTTGTTGCGTCGCATTATCAAAGTCTTCAAATTATAGATTAGCTCTTACAAGCATGTCTTTTAGAGATTTCCCACTTTTGTTGGACATTATCGGAGGGTTTTCAAAAATTGCTTTCAGCATAGGCCGATTTTCTATCAGGCCCCAGTTTTCTATCACGATTTGTTTAAGTTTCTTTACCGCAGGGTAGTGCAGTGTAGTGACAAAAGTCAATAGTTTCTGCCGTTTTTTGTTTTTGCTGTTTATAAGAGCCGATTGTCTTGAGTCAAAGGTGACCTCTGACAGGGACCTTTCTATATATTTCTTTAGATACCCGTGTGCTTCGAAGCGTCGTTTGAAGTTTGCAAGGCACTCTTCAAATGTTGTTTTCGAAGAGTTTGTTCTGAGCAGTCTTATAGCTTCGCCTTTGATAAAACCTCTTTTTAACCCCGGAGGGTGGCACGAGCTAGAATGGGTATATTGATAGGTGTCCGTCGGCTTGTAACTATAGTGAGTTTTGATGCCTAGGATGGATTTTTCGATGAATCTCTCTCCTTTGAACACCACTGTATCCAGGAAGGTTATTTCGTTCTCTGATACTTCGGCCGTGAATTTTATTGTTGGGTGGAATGTGTCAGCTTGTTCAGTGAAACCGGCGATGCACTTCAATTTTCTTTTACAGTCCCAAAAGGAGAGAACGTCACTCAACGTAAAGCTTCCCGCAGCCATTTTTTTTTATACAAGCCTCCGATCATGTCTTACAAAAGAGGTAAAGCTCTAAAAGACATGCTTTTAAGAGCAAAACTATAATTTGAAGGGCTTTGATGATGCGACGCAACAACAAAAACTGCATTGGGAGTCCGTGCAGGCCTATCTTTGTTTTTCCTTTCTAATATGACTTAGCCGTAGCATTTTTACGTGAAACGTGATTACTTACTTTTTTCTGTGAACGTGAAGGTGTTTTTTGCATTTTTCGTGATGCGTGAAGCTGTTTACAGGAGAGGTATAGAGGACCCTCACAATTGGGTACCTGTTTTTTTCTATGTTTTAGTTCGTTATTCTCTGTTGTTCAGCTCTGAAATTATACTAAAACAATTATTCGCCTCAGACTCGGTAAATACTGTCGAATAATTCCCTCGACTTCCTCTCGGGGATTATTCAACAATATTCACCTCGCCTTCGTCGAGTAATAGTTAAATATTCTTCGTTCTAAATGTGGAGAATAACAGAAATGCTTCTCAAAACGCGTGCGGTTCACCTTTCTTAAAACGCGCTCGGTTCGCAATTCTTGCTCGAAAGGGAATATCGATCCGGTAGCAAAAATGTGCTGGCAGAAACAGACATGATGTAGGTGTATACTCTTCGTTCTAAATGTGGAAGAATACCAGAAATGCTTTCTAAAAACGCGTGTGGTTCGTAATTCATATCAATCATTGCAAGAGAGGATGGCTAGTTCCTTACTAGCGGCTCAGAAATACAGGAATAGCTCCGACCTGTAAATGAATGATAAAAATAGTAATGTTAATGCCTGACTCGAAGTGACACTTTTCACTTCACATGATCTCTCAAACGTTTCGTGTGTTTATTTTTAGCTTTATAAGCCGCGTGCGTTGCTCTCTTGTTCTGTTCATTGGCGCCAAAATCGCGAAAATCGTTGACATGCGCATAAACAGTTATAACCTGCGATCAGGCGTCCCTTCCTTTTCTCCGCGGCGTGTAGGACACGGTTCACGTGACATTACTCGACCAATCATATGTCGTCTTAGCCGGAGCAATGGCGGACGCATTTTTCGTTGCGAACGGAGAGTAGGTTGTCGTTTCTCGACCGATTTCTGCACTTATCATGGGAATCAAAAGAACCTTGTCTAGAAGCTGCTAGTGTAATATGTAGAGCAGCTATGTACCAAGTCTCGAGTACAGGTAAGCAATTTTTGCATCAGAACTAGTCAATGGAAATCATTATATGTTGAAAGCGTTTGTGTACTTCACGAGCTTGACTTGGACATTCTTTTGGTCACTTGCGGGGTGACATGGATTAGTATTCCGCATTATTTTAGTGTGAAACTTTCGTTCGAAAGTTGAACTTTGAGAAATGTCGGCGGGCCCAAGCGGGCCCCGCCGTTTTAATGATCAAAATTGGACTTGAAGTTGAGGCATTTTCCCTGATTTAAATAACAGATGTTCGCGGTATTTCGATAGAGTGATTGTATGATTTCTACCCTTGTTTTAGGAGTAAAATTTTGTGGCGCGGCTTGTTCCCTTTACATCTGAATTTTTTCTGGTAATTTTTTTTGTAGTGCGTGTGTAATCGATTTGTTTTGCCGAAATTCAAGATCTTTGGATCCTGCTCTGGATACTAGTCCATTAAAGATATCATCCCATAGACAGTTATTGTTCAATCATCCATGGCTGATTAATTTTTTGATCTCCTGCTTCTTTATGCTTGTTTTCCATTGAATGTTGGTAGTAGTGGGAGACTATACATATAAAGGTTAAATCAGTAAATAAAAAATAATTATTAGTGTTTCATGTGTTTAGTGACACTTAACTGTTATTTTCCACCTAGTTAGAGCAGAACCACCCAATGTGTTTAAAGCAAATGCTTCGTTATATTTCCCAAGAACTACATATATCCACTAACACTGTCGTGATAAAACAAGAAAAGCTACAGCATGCTGCTGTTTAAGATATCAAATATAGAATGGAATAGACCAAAACAGAGTACATAATGACATAATGCAAGTGACTACTCAGAAAGCTGCATAGCAATCCCAAGTTACTGCAAGTGTTCAAATATACAATGTAGTGCATCCGCTTTACTTTAAAATGTTGTTACCATTTAGATATCTCAGTCTAAATATCTCAGTATAGATGATCTAAGAAAAAGCTACAATTTACTAGATTATTCTGATTTCAGTAGGTCACATTCATTACGAGTCGACACGAGGAAGTACTGTGGAGATTTCCTGCTCCCAGAGGTTTTTCTTGATTTTTCTCTGCTTGAGATGAGAGAGCGGAGAAAAATCAAGAAAAACCTCTTGGACTAGGGTACTGTGGAGACTGTTTTGGGCAATGTAGGAAATGTTAATATCGGTACATGATCACTGTCTTGTTGACCCTGGGATGCAGTAAGTAATAAATGTTATACTGACATATTTCAAATGACCTGCATGGCACTGTTCTGGGCAAAGAGCTCCCTTACAGTATAGTTTACACAAGTTACATTGAACCTTAAACTCCAGCAGAGGTGTAACATGAGGACCTGCCAGGAAAATGAGCTATTGATTCATTGCTAATTGACAATTCCTATCATTCACAATCTTCTAGTTTACCAATTGGCCAGCGATACACTGATACACTTTATACACAAGTCGAGATATCAAAGAAGAAAAGTGCCGACGATAGGTTCAATTTCGGCAACTTGAGATCGAATAACAACTCGCTTCCTTGCGAGGGTGACTCGTTGGCAAAAATTACGCAGCTTTATGGCGCGTGGTAGGACGTTAGGCAGCAAACAATTATTTGTACTAGTGGCACTAGGGGTGATTACCGCCAAAATGAAGTTTGAAATTTTATTATGCTGTTTGCCGAAGCAGTTTTTAATATTTTCACTCCTGTTTTTATGTTCGCCAAAACCTCGCTGTTGTTTTGTTGTTTCTGTAATCGATTATTCGTTCCGAACTATGCCAGGTTCGTGTCGTTCCGTATGGTGTCATGCGAAACGGAAACTTCGAAGCGATTAGTCGTGTCCGTATGTTGTTATGCGAACCCTCGATGCTATTAATCGTGTCTGTATTGTGTTATGCGAAACCTTGATGCTATTATTTGTGTTTCGAATTTTAATCCGGGTCTTCTGGTGAACTAATCAACAAGTGCTCGTATCGTTGAAAGTAGCCGTGTGCCACCTTGACCTGGGGACTGAGGAAAGTAGAAATTACCAGTTGTTATAAATAACATGTTCTTAGGTAGAGACGATCAAACGTTTTAGTAATTAGTAAGCTTGTAAACAGTTGCGAATTGTGGAAATGCTACAAATTTCAAAGATTCAATATGTAATAACAAAGCATTACAAATAAACTTTAGTGAAGGGTTTGTTAATTATGGTACGTTTTATTGAAAATAAATAAATTTCATAATTAATAAAAATCAATATTAATCAATAATCAATAATGATTAATAAACATCGATACTCACTCAATTTTTAGACATTGATTTTTATTGATTTCCAATACCAATCAATTCATTGTTATTGATTATTATTGATAGTATTGATTATTGATTATCATTGATTGATATTGCCAGGTTTATGGTACAACGGTGTGTCAACGACGATGATGACAAAAATGCAATCTTGAAAAAAATTAAATTACACAAATTAGAGGTTGCGTTTGAGGCACGAGAACGCAGAAACAGCACCCTGGTCTAATTGTCTTAAATGTTAGATGACCATTTCAATAACTAGTTTGGTTATGGGTGTGCTCCAATTGATTTCATTATCAACTTTCATGATAACACTTAGAACTGTTAAAAATATCTTTGTAGTGGTCTTTGGTTATAAAAACCGCTTTGATTATACCATACGAAAAAAAACATCAGTCAACATCAGTGGATCATCTGTAGATGAGCTTTCTTTCATTAAAAAATCTCTTTTGTGAATTTCGCGTAACAACTCATTTGTAATCGATGGAGATCTATTGTTTCTAATTGTTTTTGTTTTCAACGGTGCGTGCGTATCAATAACGAGGCCCTTTTAGGAAGGGTTTAGTCATCCCTTATCCCTATAATTCCAGGGGCCGTTATCCCTTATCCCAAAAATTACTAATTATCCTTGGAATTTGACAAATAGAAGGCAATTTCATAGTGTTGAGTGACTCGTTTCTTAATAGATAAGAACCGGTTATTATTTAACTAAAAAGACCGAAACATTTAGCTGATCCCCCTTGAAATGTTGTTTTTTTTAATTGAAGTGATCCCCCTCGTGAGTCTTGATATTAAACTTCGTGATTCTCCCCTCCTCCATTTCTTTGCACACATATGCTCCTTTCGATGTATATATTTAATGCTTTTAACGGTCATGGATGAAAGTACTGTTTCAGTCTCACAATGATACCGGTATTCGTAGATCAGAGTGCAATGAAGCCACCATGGTGCAGTCTCTTGATCCTTGTGATCCTGATGTCTGATCAGGGTTCTTAGCAGAAGTTTCCACAGGTTCCCAATAAAACATAACAAGCGGCGTAGATTAAAGCAAGCTCTGAAGGCGCAAGCCAACCAAAGAGGGTCCGGGGGAGCATGGTCCCCTAGGAAATTTTGAAATAATTTTAGCTGCCAAAGATGTGATTTCATGAATTTTGGGGGCAAAACGAGACGAAAAAAAGAGTTGTTAATTTGACGTCAAGCAAGTCGCGCTGTTTCACCTTTTCAATACTATTTTCTTCATGAAACATTAAAGTTGCAAGTCTTAATTTATTGTTACATGAGTGCAAATTTCGATAACATTCGATTTTAAAGCTAGTGGAATTCAGCTGTTCAACTGCATGAGAACCCTGTGACTGCAGATATCAGTTGACATACCAGCAATCCAACCATGCCAAGTGCTTGAAAACCGTCAAAGTTACTTTTCGAGTGCTACATAGCCGTCCACTAAAACTGTATGGGCATGTGACGTTTAACAGTACCCCTTTTCAGTGATGCTGATCATGTGATGCCCATGTTACATTTGTGCCATTGAGGTCAGCGCTTGACCAAATAAAAGAGCCTGGGAGCAAATCTTGAACATCTGATCCATTTTTGCCTGATATGAATTTGGACTGACAAATGACTTGTTACTGTTCGTTACCCATTGCCGGTGATGCCGATACTTGGCAAAAGTGACCAAACGAGTGCCAATTATGAAATCAAAGTTAGTTTTTGTTATCCCTAAAACTATTTCAGTTATCCCTTATCCCTATAATTTTTTAGTCAGTTATCCCTTATCCCTAAATTATTTTGCTATAGTTATCCTTTATCCCTAAAACCCCTAACAGGGCCTCAATAACACTCATCAGAAGGTGTTTCCAAGAGTTCCACTTTTCATTTGGGTTATTGAGCATGGAGACGCGATTCCATTCATTCATACGAAGATCGCGTAAAAATTCATCTTCGTTAAAATTTTTGAGTTGTCGCAATTCAGCTGTTTTATGAACAAAAGAGCGGTGATGTGACATTGCGTGTCAGGAAAATGGCACAGTAGTCGCTGATGCCAATGTCAACAACACCTGAATGAGACATTGTATCTAAAGAATTGGTTAAACATACATCGATGAGGGTACGCGAGTATTGCATTACACGAGTAGGTTCAGTGATCAGTTGAGTCAGACCATAAACATCCATAATATTCAAGAGGTGGGAAGAGTTAATATTGACACTGTCCGGTGGTAAATCACAATTTAGGTCACCCAACCGATATAGTTGTAAATTTTCAGCATCAATTTTATCAATAACCCTCTCAAAGACCGTGAAAAGGTCAGGAGATGACTGTGGCGGTCTGTAGCAAGTAGACACAAGGAACGGCTTTGATCGGGGTCTCGAGATCTCATTAGTAAGGCATTCAATATCACTCGGACTGAGGTCAGCACGAATTTGAAAATTGATATTACTTCGAACGTAAATACAGACACCACCACCACCACCATGTCTGCCATTATTTTCACGGTCTTTTCGAACTACGCCATAACCAGGTAAATGTACTTCGTTGTCTTTGATGGTTGAGTCGAGTTTCGTTTCGTTTATAGCTAGAATATCAACTCCCTTGGACTGACTCATGAAGATACGTAGATCATCGATGTGAGATACTAAACTATTTATGTTTAAACACGCCATAACCAAACCATGTCCAAAAACTGACTTACCGTAGGTGTTTTATGAAGATTATCCGAAATCCAGGGAATCTATAGATTTCGGAGGATCAGGAATCTGATCGTTCTTCCAAACGGCAAAGACCTAATCTATATGTTTCATGATTTCGAGCCTCTTTAAAAGTTAGAGCATTAGAAAAAGAGCTTACGTAAATGCTTGCTTGTTTAGTACTGATAATTAGTCGCCTAGATAGCCAAAGTAAGCTTCCGACCGCCATATTGGTGCACCGGCACGGAGGTACACCAACAGGGCATTGTCATACTGGGCTCTGTACATTTTTGCGAAACATTTCGACGAATATCTGAAGTTTGGGGGAACGCACGGGCGTAAAACTTGGAGAAGTGACTTATTTCGTTGTCTTCTATAACATCAAAATTTTTAAGCTTTTTCCACCGGATGGTTTTTTTTTTTATTGCGTGACAGTGAAAACGATCTATAGTGTTTGCATGTGACGTCATCAAATTTTCAAATCCAAAACTAAAGAACCACTAAAGGTTTTAACCTCATCAGGCATAAGAGGTACCAAATTTATACCTGTTTACAACTTTTCAGCTCAAAAGCATCCTTCGTTTGGAAACTATCGCCTTTTAAATTTCGAAGTTATGGCGGTGCGTGACATAACGCGAAGATCGCATTTGTTGAAAAATATACACTTATCTCGTGGTTTTTAGCCATTTTAGGAGTTTAAGTATCAGGAAAAGTGCTTTGGTTCGGTTCAGATAACCAGTCGACTTGATAGCCAAAGTAAGTTCCAGATGTTTACTCTATTTAAGGGGCCGCCATGTTGGAGGACTAAAGAGGTCCTCCAACATGACGGCTCCATACTAGGCTCTGTAATATTGTGTGGAACATTTCGATGAATATCTCAGCTTTGGGAGAACGCAAACACCTTAAACTTGGAGAACTGCCTTCGTTATATATCGTCTACAATAACAAAATTTTTAGACTTTATCCGATGCATGGTGTTTGATTTATTTTCTATTTCGTGACAACGCACACACTCTATAGACCACTCTTTCTATGGGTTTACCGGCGCAATAAACCACGCGGGAACGGCTCGTGACTTACAAGCTTTTCTCGTGTTCTCCCAACATCCCAAGTAATTTCTTACGCCAGTAAACTCATAGAAAGAGTGGCCTATTGCTTTTATGAAATAATATGAAAAAAGTCTATCAATGAGAGAAAAATGTATTGCACTTTCGTGATCAACTTGCTTATTCCCATCAAAATCATGAGATTACGCGACAACCAATCACAGCGACTGACAGAATGAAAACATAGACTCTCTGCCGAAGCAATTTTCCCTTTCGTAAACACGTGATGCCATTTCTGTGCCAATTAATTTCTTTAACTATCAAAGAATTTTCCTGTTCGTAATTAAAGAAAATAGAAAATTTGTAAGTCAACACCCAATATCGAACCCGGAACCTCTGATTCTTAACATCCCTCTTGCATCACATTACTAGGTTGCTCCGCCAAATCAATTATAAAACGAGACATTCTTAAATATCAATGATGCAGTTGCCCCAACCATCAATTAAAAGCTAACCGCAAGCAAACCAGTGTGAATATGAACATTAAAGCATTTGGTGAGTGCGTTTTACTCTATCAACAAATTATGAGCAGTTTCTACCTTGTCCAGGCCTAAATTAAAGCAGATATGGCATCGTCCATTCTGAAAGGCTTGGTCACCAATGATGGCATCAACTGTTAAAAATGGCATCGCTTGTTTTCGAAAGGGAAATCGGCCCTGTCTTACACCAGATCCGCAGAGCAAAGCGACGAAAACATTTCACGCTAAGCTTATCGGCGAAGGACAAAAGTATTTTAACTAACCCAAAAGTATTCTGACGAGGAAGTGCAGGGATTCGTCTATGGAGTCGGTCATAACGAAAGTAAAAAGCTGCATGAAACGTGGGCAAGTAGCCCAGACTCTATGAATGATTTCTTGTGCTTGGGGAAGCGATTCAACTGTTAAACGATAACTTTCTAAAGTTTTTCGAATGGAATAAAGGTATTCGTTCAGCATTTCAGTTGACCAATCAGAGCGTGCATAGTATGTCAGTGATTTTATAATTATCACAGGGAACCCGAACACTTTATCGGAGATGAAACTAAATGTGCTATTATTTACCTGTGTCCTTGTGTCTTTTTTAGTCGTTCAGAAGGGCTTTGAATGACGCGAAGGCGGTTTACATTTCCGAATATTATCTCGCGTGCCGCTTTGTAATCATGACGCTCCGATTACGTCTCAAGTTTTTAGTAACGTCGTTAAATATTAACTGTCATCGGTGGAGTGATTCTCAGATTTCACAACGGCCGTTAAAAGAGAACAGAGACTCTTTTCTCCTTCTCTCCACCGATGACAGTTAATATTTAACGACGTTACTCGAAACTTAAAACGTAATCGGAGCGTCGTGATTACAAAGCGGCACGCGAGATGATATTCGGAAATGTGAACCGCCCTCGCGTCATTCAAATCCCTTCTGAACAACTAAACAAGACACAAGGACACAGGTAAATAAAAGTACCTTTAATTTCATCTCCGATAAAGCGTTCGGGTTCCCTGTGTAATTATCAAATAACGAAGCCTAGACCGTGTATTACACGGTGATAGAATACGACGGGCATCTGAAAACACGAGGAAAATGTAGAAAACACGAGCCGCAGGCGAGTGTTTTCTTCATTTCCCTCGTGTTCTCGAATGTCCGGAGTGTTTTATCACAGTGTAATACACGGCTTAGGCCACTTCCATTGCTTTATAGATTTTACATGCACAAAGCACTAAAACAGCCTTTTTCTATGTTTTATTTATACCTATACTCAGCGCGCGCAAGGGTCCCATCTATGTTATAAACCCTTGTATGAGGAAAGTCCAGGGAGTGGACTAGGGTAAAAAATTACTCACCAGAAGGGTCTTATGGTTGAAACAATTAAAAAATTGAATCGCAAACTATTGTATAATCTTGGTTAGCATTATCTGCAATAAGCTACGGCATATCTAAAAGTTCTGCGTTTTTTGTAATTATGTTTTTTTTGATACTTTTTAGACAAAGGTGGAGACCTTACTTTGTTCATGACCGGAAAGATAGATCGCCCTAGAACTGAACCTATTCACAGTGGAGTGAACAGGAACGACTCTCCGATTTCATCTGGATATAGTGACACAGCTCCGTACTCTGAATTTGTCGGCAGCCATTTGCACTATTCTGAAAATATTATGATCAGCCAAAGTTTCTACAATAAACAGTTCAGTGGTATTTTTGCACCTTCAAAAATGTACAGTCCCAGGCCCGCCATTTCCTGGGAAATGCGATCTGACCATGACTCTTTCGTTAAGTTGGTCAAAACAAATTGGACTCCTAAGAGGAATCGAAAGCCCAAACAGATATATTCGCTTGCATGTGATGAAAACTTAGGATTTGGAGCAGTTTTCCTGGAAAACTATGGAAATGATCAAAATATTTTGACGAACACAGCAGATATAGAAACTCAACTTAAAAACGGTTTTAAGATCACTGCCTGTGCTGCCCGGGGTGCAATATTTTATGTCGTTATCACAAAGGGTGCAAGAGAATACGTAGGGAAACAGAGGTGGTTTACTAGGAATTCATGGGACGAGGCTAAAAAGGTTATCCAGGAGAACCAGGAAAACGGAAGAGTTGTGACAGGGATATGCTACTCCACTGGCCAGAGGAAGTATCTTATTGTCGTCAAGAAGACACCACAGGATCAGGTTTACAGGAAGTTTCGTCGTGTAGCTGACTTACACAATTGGGCGAAAGAAGAACATACAGTGGGATTTCATCCTACCATTATTTTCAAGGATCCAACTGATAAAAAAACCTTGGTCGTGATGATTAAAGATGAAAACAGGTCGTGTTATACATGTACATATGATTTTAAGATGGTTCCTTAATTAGGCGCAACAAAACATACTCGTGGGACTGGAATCCTGGAATGTATTTTCAAATTAGGTGGCAGTGATTTGTCAGTGATTTGCCAGTGATTTGTCAACCGCATTTACAATACAGAGAAGGTAGATCAAATTTAAATTTGCTCTTAGCGATTTTTGGAATGACGATTACAGCACCTGAAAGATATTTTTCAATTTAGTTGACATCACAACATTGTACAGGCCTAACCCACTATTAATAGCTTTGATTTAGTTCACTATATATACACCACTTTCAAGGCCAGACTCGCAAATCACGAGCAGTCATTCACCAAGGAAAAGCAACGCAATCAAACCGAGCTGAGTAAACACATATGGCAATTAAAGGAAGAAGGAGCTGACTCTCAAGTAACATGGAAGATTCTGGGAAAGGCGAGAGCGTACACAAACGTAACAAAAACATGCAGTCTGTGTAACTTAGAAAAATTCTTTATTATCTGTCGCAGCGAACTTGCATCCCTGAACAAAAGATCAGAATTGATTAGCACATGTAGACATGCGAGAAAATTCCTCATAAAGAACGGATAGTG
>Ga0126343_10001017_pt1 | contig 12376 bp, 8 predicted proteins | sample Cyp2metagenome_FD_92531 | JGI IMG/M metagenome (GOLD analysis project Ga0126343, IMG submission 92531) | Coral microbial communities from Lord Howe Island, Old Settlement Bay, Australia - Cyphastrea 2 metagenome | ecosystem: Host-associated > Invertebrates > Cnidaria > Coral ... | reverse complement strand
TCATTCGCAACGTTGAGAAAATATCGGGACCCAAGCGATCAATCAAGATCACTGATCATTTCACCTGTACCTCAGCCAATGTCATCTACTGCATAACTTGCACTCTTTGCAAAAAGGTATACATCGGCGAAACAGGGAGGCGACTAGGTGACCGATTCCGAGAACACCTTCGTGATGTAGAGAAAGACGAACAAAACGCATCTAAGCCGGTTGCGAGGCACCTTAATCTCCCTAATCATTCTAAGCAACATATAGCAGTCTGCGGCGTTTCCCTTCATCAAGGAAGCACGGAAAGCCGCAAAAATCTAGAACAAAAATTTATTTTTCAAATCGCCACTATTAATCCTAACGGTATTAACGAACGCTTTTCATTCTACTAATTTATTCAGTTGTTTTTCACGTTACCAGGCACCAACCAATAGCGCTGCTCCATATTTCTGTATACAGCTATTTCGACAAAATTTGTCCCACAAAAGCGTGGAAGCATACGCGACAATGCCGATTGGTATTATGGGTAGAAAGAGTTTGTCGTTGATTGATTGAGGCTCACGGTGTTTACCAACAAGAAAAGAGAAAGTATAAATACATTTGTTCGTGCTGTTTCCCTCTATGTCACTGAAACACCTAAAACCTCAACCAGGGACCATGAATCGTCATTACCCATAATGTCTTTCGGCTTTGTCGCGTACGGTTTTGTCGGACAACCTTTCTCGAAAGAGCTGTATAAACCACTTACAACCCATAATTCCTTGATTCGCTCCGACGAAGGGCTAACGCTCGAAACGTCAGCTTTCGAATCTCTTTACGGTAGCTAATTCACATTATCAACCCATTTCATAAAACCCAATTATCACATAGATCTGAACTGTGCTTGAACATAATAAGATGCACATAAACAGGCCTTTACCAGATCGCGAAAATCGCTTTAGCATTTTCACACATCGGGATGGACGCGTGTTCCACACTTTCAACACTCCAGAGACATTTAATGCATACCAGTACAGAAGTAAGATTTCTGCTCCTACGATTTCCACATCTTTCGATTTTTGCGGGGAGGTAGACGTGCATCATATGCGAGTGCATGTGTATGTGCTTTTTTGTCTTTATCCCTAGTCACCCTCGATCAATGAGTCGTCATAGATGAAGTTGATGCATACAAGGACAGATTTTAAGCTGCACACCACAATTTGGCACTATTTTAAAAAATAAAGGTTTTAATGTAAGACTTGGAACTCGCAGATAGATTAATAACTTCATAATGTCGCTATCAACAGAATGTGCCGCAGCATTACTGTCTTTTAGACTACCCTAATTATACCACCGTACACTCAGTATTACGAGTACTCAGAGTCCAACGAAGTCTTTCTTGACTAAGTATATTAAAGGAGCTCAGTCACGGTATTGTGAGTTAGTATATACCACACAAGTGAATAGTGCTTTTCGCGCGCTCTGATTGGTTAACTCGGAGGAGATTAGCAAGTACTGTTCACCTCCGAGCAACCGGCGCGAGAAATTTTAACTTTTCGGCCCCTTGTCACACGTAAATTGTATTTTGAAATACAGCTACGTCGTGAATAAACATGACGCGTGGTAAGTGAATAAACATGACAGGTGGTTTTTTCCCAGAATCAATGCATGAATTATGAATAATAACGAGAGATGTAAACCTTTTTATTGTGATCCTTACCTATACCACGGACACCAGATGTTTCTTGGTTCTAATGTTGAACATTCCTTAATTTTTTTCGTGGTGTACAAAACGTTCTTTCTTCTCAAGAAGGTTGGTGTATGAGATATTTTTGTTCTTCCTTTATTGTTTACGCCCTAGTTGAGTCGTTAAAATTAATTACGAGGTCATGGACAAGCTCGAACTTGTTTTGGTATCCACGAACAGAAATTTCCTTTTGCAATGAAAGGAAAGGATAGTTCAGTCACATGATCTTGTAGTGGGAAAAAAGCACCTTCTGAGGGCCTCTTCATATGGGCCTGGTCGAACGGGCTGGCTCGGTTTCCGAGATCTCGCCTCGTCTCTCTTTCCTTCGTAAAAGTATCGATGGGTTCATATGAGGAGCGGGGCTGGCCCGAGATCTCGATCGAAAAAACCGAGATCTCAGTAACTGGGATGAGAAGGCTCCAGCCCGGGTAGCCGGGACGAAACTTTTTACCCCAAATAGCTTCGCTTTCGGCATAACTTTTGTCTTGTAAGTATTCCCGCTTTAGGAATATGCGGAATTAGCTTTATTAGCCAAGATACAAGAGTCCACAAAGCTACGACGGCTGTGAACGATACGAGTTACCGGTTACCCAGGCTGGCGTGTCGATATGGAAAAATTTTCATCCGGAGGTTACCGAGATCTCGGTTTTTCAACCGGGCTAGCCTCCCACGCAGACGTTCTTAGGCTTGTCACGCCTTCCTCTCCACAAACGTTCGTGGGGAGAAACGTACGACAATCCAGAACGTCGGCGTGGCGGGCTATAACCGGGCCAACCCGGCTGCTCGTATGAACATATGGCGAGTGGCGAGGCGAGATCTCGGAAATTTGACCGGGTTCATATGAAGATGCCCCGAAAAGACAGCAAAATTCACAAACAGCGGTGATAACATTGTATTCAAACGCGTTTTTTCATGGAACTTGACGTTTTATAGGTTAGTCAACATACATTTTCAAAAGTGACAGTTACAAATTTTGAAATCTACACATAAATAACTACGTGCTTAAAACGTGCGCATAAAAGGCACATTGGCAATTTCCACTTTCGCGTAAAAGTTAATACAACTCGTTTCTTTTTTTACGTGCGTTGAACGGACGCAAAAATACCCGTCATCCTGAATTGGGCGCCAAATGGCACGAAATCGCGGGAAGTGCGTTTGATTGGCCGACCGCCGCAGTGATAGCACCCGCTGTAAACAAGCGTTTCGTTCTTTTCGTTCTCCTGTTTTACTTACGGCAGAGGCGAAAGAGAAGACGAAAAGACCTTAAGCGATATTGGGTACGAGAGATCTTCAAAACCGTCATTTTATAAATACTTCCGCATGACACCTGAAAGATTTGATCATCTCCTTTCTCTTGTGTAGATCGATCGAAAAAGAAAAGAGGGGCCCGATGCTCTTTATCGTGAACCTATCAGTCCTGATGAACGTCTCGCCACTGGTGTTTCTCTGCAGACGATATCATTTAGCTATCGCCTTGGTCACACAACCGAGAGTAGAATAATACCGGAAGTGTGCGATGCACTGTAATGTAGAGTGCACTACAGGCTGGTTTTCACTAGCGACGGAGTGGGAGTTGGAGTCGTAGTCGGAGTCGTAAAAGCGTTTATGACCTAGTGAAAATCGAAAAACGGAGTCGTAAGCGGAGTCATAAGCTCGACAGAATCGGAGTCGGAATAATCAGAACGTTTTCATTTTCTTCCGATTCTGCTTATGACTCCGTCGCTTATGATCTAGTGAAAACTACATTTTCGGAGTCGGAAGCAGAAGCAGAAGACCCAACCAATCACAAGGCCCCGAATCGAACATTGTAATTGGTTTACTCTTCCGCTTCTGCTTGCGACTCCGACAAATTTCACTAGATCGTAAGCAACAGAGTCATAAGCGGATGCAGTGTTCTGCTTCTGACTCCGTCGGTTTTATTTTCACTAGATCGCATCGCTCTACGCTTCTGATTACGACTCCGACTACGACTCCGTCGCTAGTGAAATCGAAAACCAGCCTTACAGGATTACATAAAACAGCCGGTTCCACATGGCAGAGGTTTCACGTGAAAAACTAAATACCACGCAATTGCACGCAATTGCACGCGTAAAATTTAATTTTTACGTACGTTTTTGATGTTTACGTACGTTAACGTGCGTGGACAAAAACTCGACAGTGGAAATCGATCTACCTATTCCAGGTTGAAAGAGCATGCCTTCGAGCGGCGAACGACGAGCGACGGGTTTCGTTTTCCCGGATTTGCATAATATCATATCAACAGACTGTTAGCCGGACATTACAACATCCTATTGTTGTCTGTATCTTAAATTAAACTATTTTTCAACTTATACGGTATTTAACAAGCGTGCATTGACATAGTCTCCTCGAAAAAACGGTTGCGAAGTCGAAGGAGATTAGCATTGACAGAGCAACAACGTTACTTGGTTTTAGACGCATCGAACATGATTTCTCTGATTTGAGTAGCTTATTAAGTAGTGTAAATTCCTGTAAAACCAGAGTGTGCATTTTGTCACTTGTCCTGAACAGGGCCCTGAAATGGAGGCTGTTGTCCAACACAGGGTAGGTTTGTCCTAAGCAGGGTCAGGATTTCAAACCCTCGGCGGCGGCACCCCTATACCAAAAAATGGGTGAAGTATCCACCCCCAGTCCCCTCCTCTCCACCTTCCTGCCTTGCTCCAAGGATTATTCCCAGAATATACAAGACCCTGGAAATTGTCACGCAATGACCCCGGAACAGTTTTCGATCTCGATCGAGGCGTTGTTTGCATCATCTGATTTGTTACTCGACTTTCCGGGCGCCGATGGCTGCCGGAATTCAACATCAGAAAACCTGTTCACTAGCAGGTAAGTCAAGAATTGTCGCGTTAAGTCGTGATGTGCTCACAGGCATGTCATAGATAAACAGGGTTGCTAGGTCTATTTTTGAGGCAGCTGTACGCAGGAAACCTGCATAAAATCTGCAGCGCTGCTAACTGTTCCTTAGTCGATTCTGTGTAGCGAGAATCGTAGTGGTTCTGTGTTTGGCATAAACGAATTTGTGAGGAACCAATATGGAAAGATACGTAGTTTCTATTCATGCAAGCGAGAAACTATTGACTGCTCTGATATGTTCTAATCAGAGGTCTAAACCGGGGGGGGACGGGGGGTCGGGAAATGCAATTCTTTATAAGGGCATTTAGGTATGTGCGGCCCCAAAGGGTATGGGTTTTCAGCCGTTCTGGTCAAAAATAAGGTATCTATTTGGGCCATTTTGGTGTTAAGTGCGGTATGGTTTCAGCTATCTAGTCCTAAATTGGTTATGTTTCTTAAAAAGAAGCTACTTTTTCATCGTTATCGATAGACCTTTAACAAAAGTCCTTCATAATTTACGTTGAGGGCAACTGTGCCAGCCGGCCAACTGTTCCAGTCATAGATAGTTAACGAATTTTTGGGCAGGTTATAAATAAGCTAGCCAAAATCACAGATGTTGGTCATAAACAGGGTAAGGGTTTTGGGAAGTGGGCCGCACACCCGCACCCAACATTTCTGGGAGTAACCCCCCGGATCTGACCTTGCTCTGGTCTAGTTCTGTCGGTGAAATTGTACCCCTTATCGGGAATACTACAAGTGCGGCATCCAGGAAGCATTAGCAGTACTATCCTCCAGAGCTTGAGCTTGGACAAAAGTTAGGTAACTACTCAGTCCGTTTACTGCCTCGCCTTGTTCGGGTACCAACGAAGCGGAAAAGGAATATTTACTTAATGCGCACAGCTGTCTGAACTGTCTGAAACGCAATAATGACTTTACCTCCCAGGCACAAGGATCCATTTACAGAATGTGCATAATTGCATATTTTCTTAACTACCGAGTATGCACGCAAGGCTGACCTTACCACCCGGATAAAGCTCACGAGATTTATTGTATTTCACATTAAGCCTAAACGTATAAAGCTTTCCTGTCTTGGTTTCGGTTAGCCGGTGAACGCAGACGTATTTCAAGTCTGCTTTCGCAGGCTAGTTTTCGGGTTGGCGCCAGAGCCGCTATTTACGCTGAACCCTCCTGAGATAACTTCATTCGCCACCCTTGAATGAGGTTCTAAAAGTTACTATTGGATATTAAGATGTTTGTTTCAAAGTTTACTCTCAACCCTGTCTGGGTGAGTCAGTTGCGAGTCTTCAATGTTTAGATTTTCTGAGACGAACCAACAGAACATATATAGACTATATAGAAAGTGAAAGTGATAGTGGCAAGCTCAGCACTGTTCTGACCGAAACTACGAGTAGTCCTTCTTTCCCTTCGTCCGTCGAGCGAGACCGTTAATAAACCACGAAGAAATAAATGGCGGCGTGGAATCACAGAAACTCGCGCGGCCATTTTTCTCTTGCAGTTTCTTTCGCGTCAAGCACGAAGGTCTACTGGTAGCCTAGTTTTGATCTGTCCTGCTGTGCTAATGATGTGTGACGCATTATTGACAGGTACAATTTCATAACAAAAACTGTAATGCCGATTGGTTAGTTTCATATGTAGTTGCTTATACACAATAAATTTGAATTGTTTGGCGCTAACTGACAAACACTGGCAACTGAAAGTCGCTGGAGGTCTTCATAGACTTCAAGGTAAGTATAGCATCCCTCACTGTACGGATCTGTGGTAAAACGATAAAACTAAACAGGAATATTGCAACTACTGTTGTGGTAGCGTTTACCCTCTTCTGTTGTGGGTCTGGATGGTTTAACTCAGTTTAGTAGTAGCGCTGCTCTTGAGCACTGATTCTCTACAAGTATCCTCTGTTTGAAATGAGCGAACAACAACTCGTCATTACCTTATGTTTGATAAATGTTGTACACCACTCAGTCTATTTTCATCAGCTACAGTAAACAGGCTAATTGAATTGCCAGATGAGGAGTACCAGGTCTTCACTCCAAGAACCTTGAGGCTTCATCGATTTATCAGAAGTCGTCGCTACATTGAATTTGTCGGAGAAAACCAACAAGGTCACACTCAGTGTTATCAAGAGAATATGATCTGGATCACAATTTCTTGATGTAATCTAAGTCCTAATTTAAGCAACCTCCTACATAGACTACTAGTAGTTCCTCTTTCGCTTAGTCCGTCGTGTGTACAGCGAAATATAAATGGCCGCAAAATCCTGGGCCGACAACGCAAACAATTTCTTTAGTGCGCTCCTAGCTCCCAGGATTTCACGCGACCATATTTTTCCCGCAGTTTCCTTTTGCGTCATGCACGACGAACTAATAAAGCGACTGTTGATCAGTGAGCGAGTAATGCTATTGTTACCCGTACAATTAATTAACATACATTGTAAAGCAGATTTGAATTTTAAGACTCCCACGCACGATTTTATTTTGGTGCGTCTCGCGCAGCTGCGGGTACAAACCACATCATTGCACTTTGACCAATGCCTTTATCATCATTTCCACGCTCCACGAAAAAAAGGCCACAGCGAGAAACAGCAGCTGGAAATGTTTTCTAAGAAAAGGGACTTTTGTTTACTTTTCAGACTGAATTTTGAGAGGTCTCAGTTGGAGAGCTAGCCTCCCACGCAGACGTTCTAAGCCTAAGAACGTCTGCGTGGGAGGCTATTGAAAAGCTCGACCTGGTTTAAATCTACCCATCGATGAAACTAGTGATTGTAACTGACATCGCTAAGCTGCATGGTTTTATATAACAACAAGACGCTTTAGGACGCGTAACTGGGTTGCATTTGTGATTGTGAATATTTTAAAGGAATTTGAAAAAGGTAGATATGGTGAATACTACATGCTGCATATAGTAAACAAAATATCCAAGGGTCTGATAGAGTCCTTAAGTGCTCACCAAAATCCAATGTGTGAAATTATGGGTTATGATGCCATATTTTGAGGATTCTATAAAGACGTCCTCGTCCCAAAAATTAGCTCTGAATTGCAATTCCTGATAGAGATGTAAGGGATCAAAGTTTGATAGCAGCCCATACAAACCCTTCAAATAAATTTGTTTTAGTTTCTCTAATTTGGAAGTGACTCCAAATTAGAGAGCTTTATACATGTTATATGGGGAAGTGTCAAATTTTCATCCTTTTCATTCCGGCTGAGAATTACAATCAGTAAGAGGTGAATGACAACTGTACATGTGTACCCTTAAGTTCTTCCCAATGCACTGTCATCGCCACAAGCCATATTGTTATCTGGTTCAGTCAGTTTCTTCAGCAAGGTATAGTATCGATCCTTACATCAGGCACTGTATTGAGGTAATTACAGTACCTCTCTGATCATTCCACGTTTGTCTAATTCATATGTATAGTTAATAGCTTCTAATTGATATCGGAAAACACTTAAAGTCCTCAAAGTCTTATAATTATAGTTTCCACTCAGAAAAGCACTAAGAAGTCAGTCTGAAGGTTTCACTCTAAAAGCCGGGGAGCTTCATTCCGAAAAGCACTGAGAGGTTTCACTCTAAAGGTTTCCAATATAAACTTTTTCAATCGATACATAAGTTCACTCTGAAAGCACTTGGTTCACTATTATGTCAATCTGAACAGCTTCCAATCCACCGAGGCGGAATAGATTCTTCGATCCGGCGTTCGAAAACGAAGCACACACACTATACAGGCTATAGCCTCTTCCAGGCTCTCGGTCAGTGGGGACGATTAAAAAAGCGGGCGCGGGACAAGCGGGATCTGGCCGGGTAAAAAAATTGGAGAAGGTGCGGGAAGGAGAGCCTGTAAGCATTGTTTTATGCAGGCTCCCTGTCAGTGAGTGTATTAGTTGCTCTCAGGTTGGATCCACTAAAAGCCCGGTTCAGACGCCGTACTTTACATGACTTTTATTCACGAATTCGATTAGGATCATGTGAAGTACAGCCTAAACTCCATGTGAACTTATCTCTGCGCTCTGAACTTTCTGAATTTGTCGAAAAAAAAGCCATAAGCCCTCTCTTAATTTACTCTAAGTTCTAAATCATTATAAAATGAACTCAGGGTCTTCTTTCGCCAACAACGCAGTTCTCGTTTAATTCATAAGGCCCTAGGGTCAGCGAGCCATTAGCCTGCGAACAGGCCTCTGGCGAGGACGGAGAAACAATTCGGCGATCGCGAAGCAGAAGAATTCGGATAGCTAAACGATCGGGGCGGCTTACTGGGAACCTGTTCGCAAGCTTGCGAGCCACCAGTTACAAGGTATGAGTTATTAGTTATGCTCTATATTTGAGACCGTTGGGAGTGATTACAGAAACAAGCGAGTTTATCTCCAAGCAGACGTCACGCAAGGTTAGCCCGCTTCCGGTTTCGGTTTCCGTCTAACTGCGGCATGGAAATAGGGGTGGGGGTGGCTTTGAGCACTCCAACACCGCAAAAAATTTAACGAACACCGCAGAACCGCAAGAAAAGTCAACGAAACACCCTCACCGCAACACGTATATTTGGAGCCATGATTCGTTCATCTACTCTTAAAATAATACTTTTATACCTCAGTAATTTTCAAAAAATGAACATATCTCACAACGTTTTTCATTGCGCATATGTCGATTCTGCTGACGCCTGCAAATTAGTTTTCTTGCTCTTGTGAAGAAGCCTTGCGCGAAGCTAGCAAGTTGACGCATAAGAAAAAAGCGAGGAGCCTCAAGAGCCTTTACCCAGATCCCTTTCTTCTTTTACTTCGCTCACTTTGTTTGGTGTATAACCCCACTGACTGAAGCCCCATCTTGACTGAAAGTATTGCTTTCCAAATCTTGAAGCAAAATAACAAAATGGTTCACATAGAAAGTTCTCATAGAAACATAGTCCTCATAGAAAGTCCTCATTCTTCCCTACTGACGCCACATCTGAATATATTTTGAGCCGGCAGTTTTCGCCACCTTTTCCTTTTTCGTAGAAAAACAAAAGCAGAACTGAGCTGCGGAGTCAATAATACATTTTCTTCGCCAAGGCTTTTCAAGAATTTCCAGGATTGTTTCTGTCTTCGCTCCTCCACGTGTCTACCAAACACTAAGCTCCGGGTGGCAGAGGTCGAATTACTTATCAAGTTACGTGTAAATGAAGCTTCGGATTGGCAACCGAAGCATATGTAATAAAGATTGACTAGAAAGTGATGGTCTATATTTTGTCACAAAGTTATTGACCTCAAAAGTGTTTGTCATAAATTAGCATGGATTAACGAACTTCATGCTAAATTTAGGTCAAATTTAAGTTAGTCTCCTTCGCAGCCTTTATTAGGGTTGTCACGGAACGATCCTCCCCACTAACGGCTGCTCACTCAAGCTCTGCATTCCTTTCCCTTTGTTATTGAGAACCACGAACATGCATGTAATTGTTAGCAGCCCGCCAATCATATTTCTCATTACATTTGCCGCGAAAGACCAGGCTCCCAGAAAATGGAAGCCTGTTACTTACTGGTCAATTTGAGGAAAGGAATGCAGAGCTCGAGTGAGCAGCCGTTAGTGGGGAGGATCGTTGCGTGACGACCCTAATAACGGCTGCGAAGGAGACTAAATTTAGGTTTGAAAAAGGTAAATCAAAACACCCCATCGAACACGGCAGCGTGGAAAACTCAAACACCGTAGCCTTTGAGATCACCTCAACACCGCAAGTAGGCATTTATAGATTATGCTAGTAAAAGTGGCATATTATGCTAGTAGCATTGCTTTTTTTTTGGCCAAATTATGCTAACATTATGCTCTTTTTTCCAAATTATGCCTCCGTTTTTTTAAACTATGCTCTTTGAAAAAATGCAAATAAGTCCAAAATATACAGGAAAGAAACGCAACAAATCCACAATTAATTTCAAATAAACATGTGGTTCAGGTTGGCCGACGCCATATTGAAGCCTTGCCTAATGAGACGTACTGGGATCGACATGGCTAAAATGTGACTTCCGGTTTCGGTGCACCTCAGACCCCGGCTCAGTGCTTCACAGTGAACTACAGATGCTACAAGGTTAACTAAAACTTTAAATATCGATTAAGGTCACCAAGTGCTTGGGACTAGAGACAAAAAATTATCAAATAATAGCATCAAAAATGATCTGATAATTATGCGCAAATTATGCTAGCATTGTTACTTGGAAGAAATTATGCCAGTTTGCTCGAATTATGCCAAAAATTATGCTAGCATAATCTATAAATGCCTAACCGCAAGTTGAGATTTTAATCAACACATCACCGCATTAAGAAAAATCAACACCACAAATCCCCATGTCCCCCTCGCTAGTCGATTTAGATTGGAGAGAACTGAAGCGAATAGAAATCATCTTGTCAGTGCATTGGAAATTGTCAAAATTACGCCAACTAAAAGTACGTTTTCTAGCATGCGCAGCTTGCCCAAAAAATAATCATCATAAAACTCACATTTTGAATCTCCACTAAGATTCAGTGCCTTTCTTCAAGTAACAATAAAAGTCGAGGTAATTACTTATTTGTCTACAAATTATAACCATTTTGTTGATTTCAGCGTTTGTGCGTGACATAAAATAAAATTCAAAGTAATAAAGCCTGAAGTTAATGACCTACTTCTTAAAGTTGATGTCGCGAAGCGAAAACCTTAAAAACGTGACGACTGGTTCTGATCACATGACTCCTAATCGTTCGTCGTTTGCGGTAAACGGGATCTAAGAGTCTCTATTGAGCGACTTCGGCCGACTGAAATATCCCGCTGCTGAAACAAGAAGAAACCTCAGGTGGCCAGGGTAGATATCACCAAACTGCATTTTGTTCCGCGTCAGAAAAATTCACCCAGTCTACGAGCCGATTATTACCTGGGTTGTTGTTCTCATTGTCATTGCCATGCACAAAGAAAAAACGAATAAGAGCGCATTTTATCAGCATTTGGTGCCCACCTCTTTAGCCTGCGCGTGCAAGCACTGTCGACTTTCGGCATAAAACATGTAATGATAAGTCGCTTTGATTTTCTACTTTTTAGGAGCAGAGAACTCAGCTTACAGCTGTAAAGTATGGACGAAGCAGAGATAATAGGTTCCAACAAAGATCCCGTTGATGTCACATCCGAACAACGTGGACTTGGCGAAGATTACAACTGCGGTGATGAGTTGCGGCGAAGCGCTTTTAAACACTTTGTTGACACAATGGATTTGCTTCAACGTTCTGAAGTGAGATGTGCGCGAGAAACTTTGCAAAATGGGTACAGGGATCTTCTAGCGTTAACACCGGAAAGGTTTTGCAACCCAACTGACTATGAAAAACAGCAAGTGAGGCGTGGGAAAGAGATGTCTCTGAAGTGTGTTTCTGGACCTCTCTTGTGCGGTGTCATTTTGTTAGATCAGTTGGACTCATACCAGGATGACCACTTTTACATCGACTTTACCAATGCTTTCGGTGCTCTTGCATTTAAGCTCCAAGAACACACCATGGCTATTGAGGTATTTAAACTGGCTATGAATAGTTACGGTGCCGATTCTCCGTCTCATCGTGGAATGAAGGTGGATTTCGAATTATCTGAAGTTGTAGCCAAGGCTAACATAGGCTGTAATTACCTCACTCTGGGACAACTAGAAAAAGCAAAAGAAAATCTAGACTGCGCACTCAAGAGTTTGGAAAGATTCAAGGTGGAAAAAAATATAAGGACTTTGGAAGTAGACATTTTTGCGGTAGAAAACAACTTAAGTTTAGTGCTCCAGGGGCAGAAAAACTACTCAGCTGCAATGAAGCTTCAAAATGATCTTGTTTCTA
>Ga0126343_10001016_pt1:5000-12382 | contig 12382 bp, 11 predicted proteins | sample Cyp2metagenome_FD_92531 | JGI IMG/M metagenome (GOLD analysis project Ga0126343, IMG submission 92531) | Coral microbial communities from Lord Howe Island, Old Settlement Bay, Australia - Cyphastrea 2 metagenome | ecosystem: Host-associated > Invertebrates > Cnidaria > Coral ... | reverse complement strand
TCTTGCATCCAAATTTGAAAGAGGGCACGCCAATAAGTAGCAAATGCGGTCGGTAAATGTTCAGAAAGAGTGATATTAGAGCCAAAAGGAAAAAGGAACAAAAATTTTGGGAAACGATTCTATTTTTTTCCTCCTCTTCCTCCTCCTCCCCTACAATTCTATTGTTTTCCTCCCTCCTCCTCCTCCTCCTCCTCCTCCCCAAATCTATTGTTTTCCTCCTCCTCCTCCTCCTCCACAATTCTATTGTTTTCCTCCTCCTCCTCCTCCTCCACAATTCGATTGTTTTCCTCCTCCTCCTCCTCCTCCTCCTCCTCCCCAAATCTATTGTTTTCCTCCTCCTCCCTCCTCCTCATCCTTCTGCTCCTCCTCCAAATTCTATTGTTTTCCTCCCTCCTCCTCCACAATTCTTTAAAAAACCGTAAACATGTGTCTCTAGTTCAGTCTGCAATTATGTCTCGGGTAGTAAAGAACAACCTTGGTTTTCTTTAACTGTTAGCGCATTGTCCTACTCATCAATGCGAGTTTCTACTAAGGACTGCCACTCCGCAACAAGTTCACGCATTATTTCAAGTTTTATACAATGTACTTAAAAAAATACATCCCCTTTCCCGAAGAAAACAGACAGAAATTGCTTCCATACAAGGAGAAAGAAAAAGCATGTTCTGGTGCACGAGGGTGGTGGATTTATTCAAGATTTATTGCCCCCGGTATTAAGTAGCTTGGGATTTCTTCTGTCATAAATATAATAAACCCTAATGAATTGGATCAGTCCACATCTTGATTTTGACGAGTACAGTTCGGACTTGAAGCGAATGGTACATTGGGATGAAGAAGAAAATGGAGAGAGCGAAATGGAGCCTTTTGAGGAAGCAAGCGAAACAGACGTTTCTGACGATGAGCAGAGCAACGATGAGGAACTACACGAATTTAAGATGTTTTAGAGAATCTCTCGCAATCTGTTTCCAGAAAACGCACTTCCGACCTACTTCACAGTATGGTCACTTACAAAGATATTCTCTTTTGGACCCCTCGTGGGCAATTGCTTTGAAGAAACCGCTTAGTTCCCGTAACAAACATTGCTGAGTTGGTGGAATACGTATTACTCTCTCACAACGATGAGGTAATCAAACCCAGAGCGCCGAATACCTTCCTGGATGGTCTGGCAGAGTTAGGAGTTGACAAGCGTTTAATAAAGAACAAGAAGATTTTGAGCGATTTACTAGGGAAAGAAAAGATTTATCGAGAGAGCGGTGAAGGTGAAGGTGATGATGATGATGATGACAGTGACTGAAGCGAAAGTAACGACGGCGAGGAAAGTCAATCTGAAAGCAATGTTGGGGAAAGTGACAGTGACTCTGACCAAGAAGGAATCATTGAGAAAGAGTCCTCGAGACCATGTCCACATTGTCAAAGTTGGAATATGTCCGCGAGTGCGGTGGTTAAGTGCCCCAAATTCTTTTCGCATGATAACAACTTTATTTGTCCCATTTGCGGCTACGACATCCCGGTTGACAAGGAACATATCAAAGAGGCCTTTGCCCGTTGTAATGACTGCGGTGTAACTTGTCACGAAAACATCAAAACATCCAAAGTGAGCTTATAATTCCCCAATGAAGACTGAATTTATTCGGCATATTGTTGTTACCCGAAAGAAAAAAACTGTAGGACTTTGTAATTATCAGAGAGCTGTAACTAGTTAAAGATTAACTGATTGCAATAAACGTCTTTTAAAAGCATTTGTTCGTTCATTTTCTCGGTCTTGTCTACTTGAATAACTTGAGGCTTTAATGACCCCTGGGAGATTGTTTTTGCAATAGCAAAGAGGCAGTGGAAAACTCTATTGTATTTGAGTTATTTTTGTATTTGTCAGTACAGGCCATGAAGTCTTCTTAAGAAACTTGTTGTTCAATAACATTCATTAGTCGGGTGTTTAAATTAAGCGCTGCAAACGTCTATTGTTGTGATTTCAATGGTAGAGCTGTCGCATGGGCTTTTCCGTTAGAGTTTGTGTCCGAATATCGGGTTGACAATAGAGTTTACAAAATTAGTGACTAAGGGCCTGGACAAACGATAAATGTTTGGCGACCAAACACCATCAAACAATGTTTGGTGACCAAAACATGGTAGTGTTGAAGAGAGTGGCCAAACGGTTAAAACATGTTTGATCAAACACAGATCAAACAATTGATGCAAGCCGCTGGGCAAGCGTGGTACGCATGCCCGCATCAAACATGTTTGATACGCCGGCTGTCCAATCGAACAAATCATCGCCCATCAAACACGAGAACGAAAGAAATGTTTTAATTTGTTGCGAGAATGTTTGATGGCCTTCAAACTTTATGAAACACGACCGAACACGATCAAAGAGATCAAACAGCACCAAACAAGGTATCCAAACGGTAAAATGTTTGGTCACCAAACAATATCTGATGTTGTTTGGTCGCCAAACATTTATCCTTTGTCCAGGCCCTAACGGAACAGAAAACAATCAAAGTTAGCTAAGATTTTATTTTCTCTCTCTTCAGAAATCTTAAAGAGGTCAGATAGAATAGATAACAGACCTTCATGAGCCAAGTAGGGTTAAAAGAGGGCAAGCGTAGACAACCTTATTGTTTTTATTGTAGGCAAGCGACGCTCATTAGTAGACCTAATCCAAATAGTATGCAGGAAGACACTTTATTAGTATGCAGGAAGATACTTTATTAGTATGCAGGAAGACAGGGAAGACAGGGGAAGACCGTAATAAGGCTTAAAAACAACATGATCTACTACTCTCCCCTAAGCTAATTGAAAATAACGTGTATTACCTATTGTACAAAATTGCATTATACCTTCACAGCTACGGGCCTCCATTACAAATCCACCGATGCACTGGCATTCGTACGACCCATTCGTATTCTTGCACTCCGTTTTACGTAGTGTAGCGCATGGGTCGACCTGTTCAGCGCATTCGTCGATATCTGACATGAGAGAATGTGATATGAATGTTTTAATTCCTATGTATCGTTGGAATACACATATTTTAGTTCCCGTCCAATTTGCTCCCCAAGCGACAAGGGCTTGTTGAGCAAGCATATTCTGTATCGGGCATGCGACCTTGTCCAAACCATTTTCAATCAGAAGGGCAAAAGTCGTCGAAACGAGGTCGGATGTCATTGGCAGACTTTCAACCTCAGCAACATAATTCATACCTCGCGTTTTTAAAATCTGGATAGTGTCAACCGGCTAAAGACAATATCCAGATCTTTCCAATGAGAATCTAATTTTTAAATTTATCCGCTGCTGGCGGCGTTTTGCGTGTGCGTTGTTACTTTCAAACGAAGAGTAACACTATAACTTCAGGCATGTACGTATGCTAATAGTAGGCCTGTCAATTGAGCCACCCTTAGGAACCGATTAGATGATCGGTTAATACAGATGTATCTATCAAACACCTGATGAATTTGCTCGCAGAAATTTATCCAAGAGCTAGTGAAAGATATGTACAAAGTACAAAATTATAAAATATTTGTGGATCATTGGTCATTATGTATAAATCTTTTATCATGCTTTGGACTGTCACATAAACTTAATGTTGATAACCGCATTTAATATAGGGATTTGAACGGGAGTCAGTTGTATCTTGCTGTTGATGCAAATGCTATTTTGGAAAAACGATGGTTTCTTTAAATTATGAGGGCCTGGACAAACGGTAAATGTTTGGCGATTAAACACCATCAAACAATGTTTGGTGGCCAAATATTATACCGTTTGGACACCTTGTTTGGTGCTGTTTGACCACGTTTGTATGTGTTTGATCGTGTTTGGTCGTGTTTGATGAGATTTGAAGGCCATCAATTATTCCAGCAACAGCTTAAAACATTTCTTTTGTTCTCGTGTTTGATGGGCGATCTTTTCTTCGTTTGGACAGCCGTGTATCAAACATGTTTGATGTGGGCGTGCGTACCACGCTTGCTCAGCGGCTTGTATCAATTGTTTGATCTGTGTTTGATCAAACATGTTTTAACCGTTTGCACACTCACTTTGATTGTGTTTGGTCGCCAAACATTTATCGTTTGTCCAGGCCCTGAGAGTTTTAAACTGAGACACATTGATTGTAAGCTTGGAAGAGAACATTTAACATATGCAGAAGAACTAAAATAACTAAGGGCCTGGACAAACGTGAAATGTGTTGCGATCAAACACCATCTAACATTGTTTGGTAACTAAGCATTTTACCGTTTGGACACATTGTCTGGTGCTGTACATGTTTGATCGTGTTTGATCACGTTTGGTCGTGTTTGATAAAATTTGAAGGCAATGAGACATTCGATCAAAAACTTAAAACATTACTTTTGTTCTCGTGTTTGATAAGCAATAGTTTGTTTGTTTGGATAGCCGCGTATCAGACATGTTTAATGTGGGCATGTTACCACGCTTGCCCAGCGACCTGTACCATCTGTGTTTGATCAGCCTTGGTTCAACCGTCTGGCCACTCACTTCAACATTAGCCTGTTTGGTCACCAAACAATGTTTGATGGCGTTTGGCGATCAAACACCATCAAACATTGTTTGGTAGCGAAACATGCTAATGTTGAAGAGAGTGTCTAAACGGTTAAAACATGTTTGATCAAACACAGATCAAACAATTGATACAAGCCGCTGAGCAAACTTAGTAGGGTCAAACATGTTTAAGACCGAGTTTACGAGAGGACCAGGCAGAGGTAATACATGCCATCTCTCCGTTTTCGATGAAACTTTGCCAGGTTGAAGGTACTGCCCAATAACTCTGAAAGACAAAGTGGGCCGGCTTCTTGATTTTTCCCTTAGGAGTTGAACCACTCCCTTAGTTTTTTGCCCAAAATCCCAAGAAATATCACTAAAATTTGCATCAAATTTAGACGTCACTTCTGCCTACAGAATACATTAAATTTTATTGGTACTTCACACAAATAAAGATTGGACCTATCCTAGTTTACACCAGGAGTTTCAAGTCATTTGGAGAAATAGGAACCAATCGAGAATTGTCATTTCCTACCCTTGTCACGCAACATTTAGCCATGACGCAAATTAGCTCAAGTTCGGACTCCAATATCTCTTAAGTCCAGCTTCCTTTTACAAAACTAATTTCACCTTAGCTTAGAGTCACCCTTGGCCTAATGAAATCAGAAATAAAATTTTTGGCATCTGTTAATTTTCGATAATAAAAGCTGTTCAAAAAACGTGACAAGAGACTAGTTTTAACAAAGAGACAGGGGCAAAATCTATAACTATTAGATATTGAAGAATTAGTTTATCAATAGTATGTCGATGTTAAAGTCATTAACAGTGTCTCTGAATATTGTTTAGGGAAGTGGAAGCTCAATGATCGCAAAACTCGTACAATGGGGGCTGGAGGAAGCTGGATCCCACCCCCATAAGTTTTTTTTTTAAATTTTGATAAGACGATTGACTGTAAGGAGCTGAAACGTTCAGTAGCTGTTCGTGTACCTTTTGCGGAAATTTTGATGTGTCAATTGTGTCTCTATCTTTTTTTGACGCTTCCATGAAAACTACAAATTTCATTAGTGTTACTAGGCCAATTTCAAATTTTTCGACACAGTTTTATATTGTTCCCCTTTTTACTTCATCCTCTTCCAAAAACTTGCCAATTTGTACATTTCGTAAGTATTCTGGCTTAGTTTTGTATCAAATTCTTTTATTCTTAAAATTTTAGAAAAAAAAAATCTTCGATAGCGGGTCAAATGACTTTAGTTTACATCATATTCCATCACAACCAGGAACAAGCTCAGTGCTAATAATAATAATAATAATAATACTTAATACTTGTAACGCGCATTTTTACATGACGTAATCAAATCAATGTGAATTTACTTCACTGTGCCTTAACAGAACGAAAACCCAGAGGGGGGGGGGGGATCCATTCACCCCCTCCTTTTGTATCACAGTGGGGTGTTGGGGTACGAGTTATTCGTATAATCTAAATATGGAAATGAACAGCCATGATAATCAAATTCTACAATATTGAATAGTTAGACGAGAGTTTTTCTGGCATATCTAGCAGCATGATTTTTAGATTACTCTCGAAACCCGGCTCATTCATCATGGGTCAAATGCTTCATCCTACAGTTGATTATTGTGAACTCTTGCTTTAACCTCAATACCTAAACTCGGCAATCGTGGAAGTATTCGTGGCTGAAATTATTGTTTGGCCTCATACATTAACTATTAAACTCACATAATGAATACCCATATAATGCCGGGTTACAAAGCATCTTGAATTTTCTGGCTTTGCTGTATTAGGCATTTCAAGTAAATCTTACTTGCTGTAAAATTAAACATTGGGTACATAACTTTCAATCCACGGAAAAAAGAGCCGAAGACCTTGGTCAGCAGTAAATTATAGCACCAAGTGATAATAAGTTGTTTGTGGAAAATATATTTTTTAAGATAATCACCTGTAAAGCAAACACGTATATTATTGTAAATATGTCTAGAAAAGTCAGAAAACTCCTTGTAGATCTACTTTAGTTAGATCAGTTCAACTGGGAATGAATGCCACATGATTGAGTCAAGTGATGTAGGTGGCTTAGAACACTGCGCAAGTTATTACTTTCCCTATGTATAGATATGCGCATTTCAATGTTAACAATGGCTTCGATTTCTTGCTCAAATGGAACTTTTTGGAAACAAGAAGCTTGTCAAAGCTGTATGTTACCTTTGTTCTTATCTTATACTCACATTTTCCGAACCTTGAAAAGTGCACAGGCATTAAGATCATCAGATATGATTTCAATGATCCACAGGTTGGAAAGGAAGTCTGTGACAGACAAATTGCCACTGACAGTGAGGAGCCATGTACGTCGTAACATAAATAAAGCCCGTGACATCAAAAGTGTTAGTGATATGACTTAAAGCTAGCAGGGATTACTGCGGCAGGTCAAAGGGTGTCTAGCATCAATATTATCGACAAGGCTCAAGAATCATGCCAGACCATGCCTCATACACTGATGTCTAAGATCCTGTCTCTAAAATCGTTTAGCTTTAAGTGCAGAGGTTTGAGAGAGCGGAAGACGTATGATGTGGGCCCTGGTAAACGCTGGATATACCAGTCTCTTTCAGTATACAGATACATGGATGTGGGTAAACACCTTACAGTGAATAAGGTTAGAGAGAGAAACGTCCTATAACAGCATCATGAGAAAATGGGTTGAAGTCCCAAACATCTTTTATTGATCATGATCCATCGGTAATTGCTGGACATTCTCTGCCTTAGTTATGCGTAGAAAGAATAACTAAGGCAGAGAATGTCTAGCAATTACCGAAGTCTATCTAATTCTTTTATCGCTTCGACGAAAGAACTTTCTGAAGAATGATCAGATCCACGTGTGCGGAAATCTTAA
>Ga0126343_10001015_pt1 | contig 12382 bp, 16 predicted proteins | sample Cyp2metagenome_FD_92531 | JGI IMG/M metagenome (GOLD analysis project Ga0126343, IMG submission 92531) | Coral microbial communities from Lord Howe Island, Old Settlement Bay, Australia - Cyphastrea 2 metagenome | ecosystem: Host-associated > Invertebrates > Cnidaria > Coral ... | reverse complement strand
TTCTTAAATTTGTCAACGACAGGACAGGTATCAATAATGTAATTATCTACATTATTAATACAATTAACTAAATGTTCTCGGTCATATCGTCCTAGTCTCAAAGCAGTTTTGATGTGAATCATCAGATGTTGGTAACTTTGAAAAGCATATTTACAGGTAATGATATTATTGTGGACATTTTTGTAATCCATGATGGTTTCTCTGACCATTCCTGGTACTGCTGCTAAAATTCCAAGTACACCCCCAGTGGCGATGACAGAGGCAATCCCGGCAGTAGTAAGCAAGATACTTACAAAACGAGATCCATATTTGATTTTTTTATAATGTTGAAAGGCTTTTTTATGAAGAAAACATTTTAAATGGCTATTTCTTGATCGATAGTTAGAGGAAATATGATTGAAATCAAAGATATCAGTAGTCATATATTACATGTTTTTAAAATAATCCGCAATAATTTTCTCATTTTTATCCGTATCAAAGTCAAATACTTGTAAAAGATCAAAATAATCAGTACCTTTGTGCGTTTCGTTTAAAAAATACAAGCAAAAATAACCGCAGGTTGTGGTATTTAAATGTTGAATTTGTTGGTTTTGATGAAGTAAAGTTAAGTTTTTATTCTTTGCGTGATCTACTATCTCTTGGAAGGGAAGTAAGCCAAAGCTATCAAAATAATTAATGACATTATCACGGACATAAGTAGCTATACAGTGTGATCCGCTCATATGTGATGGTTCTAAATTATAGATGAAAGTGGCTTGTTTATGATTGTGTGGTACTGTTCTATCTCTACTCAATACATTGTTAATAGGTATTTTCCAGTACTTGCACCATTCCAAGAGATCAAAATTGGACATAAGGATATCTTTATGAAATTTAGGCTTTTTTACAAGATGTCTCCTATGATTGGAATTTTGTTGAACGGAATGTGTTTGCCTAGAATTAGTCCCTGTCATTTTTTTTTTACCTCTCCCTTCCCAAGTACCAATAAATGGTGGTGGTCTTCCAATCCGTGGAGAACCCTTACCTATTCTCATGGAAGACCCTCCACGAGTACCCTTACCTGTTAATTTTTTTAACTGCTTCAATAGCAAGAGGAATACCTATAGAAGCTAAAAGGGCACCAACTCCATTTCCAACTTGTTTCCCTGTTACTCTTAAGTTCATATCACTCATCATTTGATGTGCTGCTGCAAGGTCTCTCTTTTGTTTTTGTGTTAACAGATTAGACATCTTAGCTAACATAAATAGTTTATCATTTGGAACTCTAAAGATTTGACCAACGGGAAGCTGACCTCCTGATATTTTTTTAATTATTTGGCTTGCTCCCTCACTAGCGGCTCCTGCTAAGGCAGATAATCCTAGTGTTTGACCAATTGCAGGTGCAACAGCTATTAAAGCTGGTAATACAGCACTTAAAATTCCACTCTTTCCCTCTTTATCAAAGTTTTCTACTAGACCAAAAGGTGTAGTTCCTTTATATTTAACAAATAATGTCTTTCCTCCATATAAAATTCGGATTTGCCTTCCGTTATACTTGTTTGGCTTTGGTTTCGAAAAAGTGATCTTTGAAGTATCAATATCTAGAAAATCTACAATTACAGTACCGCTGCTGCTTCTGTTGCTACTTTCTTTGACTCTCATATATTGTATTTAATATATTTTTTTTAAAATTAAATTTAAATTTTTTTATACTATAAGCAGTTTATCTTCTTCTTCATTAACTACAACTTCTTCTTCATAAAGTACTATAGCGTGGACTTGAAAATCAACTGTACTTGCTTGATTTAAAGTGTATCTAAATAAGAGTTGTTTAGGATCTCTTGTTGCAGAGTCTGCTTGGTAAGTAAGATTGAAATAGATTAGTGGATATAAACTTGAATGATTATGAACATGTAATTGTGTTCCTATATTGTAATCATTTTCTTTCCAACTGTAAGCCATTAAATCAGGAAAGATTCTTATTTTACTTGTCTCTTCATAGCTCACTTCTGGATAAAAGACACCATTTCCATATTCTAAAAGACAAGTATTAAGCCAGGTTACTGCAGAATCAGCACCAGTTATGTTAAAAGTATCAAAGATGTAAGGATTTTGTTCGATTTCATTTCTTTTTAGTCTCTGTAAAAAGACAAAAACGTGTCTTGCAAAATAATAGAAGAGTCAATTCGATAATCAACAGCGTTTCGGGTGACAGCAGAGGCAAAATGTTTTTCTCGAAGATATTTCCATCTACTTGGTTTTTGAAATTCTGAGATGTATTTAGTCATTAGAGAATCTTTCGGTAGAATTTTGGGTATCCATAAGTAAAAACGATCTATAGTTACTCTAGTGGTATCGACAGAACCAAATAACAATTCTGCATCTGGGTTAACTTCGATTTCAAATGATAATTGCATTGGAGGTAAGATGCGTCCTTTTAATTCTTCAAAAAATGAATAACGATTGAGTGGAATTTTAACATTAACCTGTTTTCTATTTGATGTTAAGGCTTGTCTTGACGCAAAACCTACATTTTGAGCATCTACTGCAGTAGCTCCTGTATCTAAGTACCAGAAAGAATTTTTAGCTACACTTCTGGAATAATCATCTGAATATTCAAATAGATTTTTAACAAAGGTCACTAGATGAAGAATATCAGTATCATAGATGATTTTACCATCACTCTTAATCGCTAAATGTTTAATAAATGAATGTGATCCATTAATCACGGTTGAAAGTTGATCAGCATTATCTCCACCATTAGCTTTTAGATCCATTTTAAATTGGATTTCAAAGAAAGCGTTAAGCCAATCGAAAAAATTACCACGATTTTCTACTGTAAATTTATAACCTCTTTTTTGTTGCTCTTGAGTATTACCGGGTGCACTGATCACAGATTGTAAGTCAAATCTGACTAGTTCATTTCTTTGTACGTTTTCTGGTGATCTAAATGCCTGGCGATGAGATAGTTAATTAACATGTTAACATCATCTTGTGTCTTTTTAGTCCTTCCTTTAGTCACTCTTTTTCAATTTTTTCCACTACTCTGTCCTTTATTCGTCTGTGAAAGACGTTTTCTTATCAGATTACCTGATTTCTCTATAGCTTTATTAGCAGCTGCTTTTCCTACTCTTTCACCAGCGTGAGAGACACCTGCCTTAACAGCCTTTTTAGCAAATGGTTTGACAACGTTTCCTAATACTGATTTTGCTACAGATTTCAGTGGTTTCATAAGTGTATCAACAATCAGACCATTTCCTCTGTGTTTGTAAACATATCGTCCCATTCTGGGATAATAAATTTTCTTGAATTCTCTTGATAACATATATATTTAAATAGAGATACTTTTATCTACTCTCTTTAAAATTAATGAAAATGCAGTGTCTGCATGATTTAAGTACACAGGTCTTTTTAAACCGTCAGTGACATAGATACGAATACTTGAAATACTTGTTCTGTTGATGGGATTGAAGATGATGTGCCTTGGTTCTAAAACAAAATTATAAGACGCTCTTAAAGTTCCAGTTCCGAAACTAAAAATAATAACTGATTCTTCTCCATTTACTAATGAGTCGCTGATTAAATCACAGTGAATATTGAGGACATCAGTGTCTTCTGAGACGTGTTTTATTTCCAATGTTGACTTCATTATCTATGATCTCTTTATCGAATCCAATCAAATTATTAAAATTAGATTTAGTTAAATCTAGTCTATAGTCTAAAGTGATGATCACACGAAAAGTAGGTTCATCAAAAGTTAAATTAATTGGATACACTTCTTTTCCGTCTCCATCAACGGTTTTGGTCTTTTCCTTAATATAATTATTAATATCCTTATAATACCAGACTCCCTGAGTGAAATTAATATCTGTAAAGGTTCTTCCTGCATCTTTGCCAAAGGCTATCTTTTGATTGTTATAACCTGAATTGATATTGGTCCAGCTAAAAGCCATGTGGATAATTCGGTTAAAAGCAAGATAGTATGATGCGTTTTTATCACTTAGGTCTATTTCTGGAGAGAACTTTGTCCTAAAATCTCCAGGTCGATTACCTTTTACATCTCGGACTGGAAAAATACTTAATGCGATTTCTCTTTCCATTATATTAGATCTCTAAATATTTTTCAGATTTTAAAATATTTTTTGACTAATTTTTGGTACTGGCTCTTGTTGATAGCTTTAGTTCTTAATAGTGTGTCCAAGATACTTTGACCAGTGTTTCTCATCTGGATGCTTGTATTACCTGCTTCCATTTCACCAATGATTAGGGTTAATTTCTCTAGTAATTCTTTGGCATCATTGTGAAAATAGACTCCTCGCCCTTTTAGCTTACCTTTACCATGGAATTTTTTTTTTTGATCACTGTGATAACTTTTATAATCTTTAATCACTTTTTCAAGTTTAGAAACATTTTCATAGACTCTGTCTTTCTCTTTTTGTGTTATCTCGCCTCTAATAAGAGCATTATAAGCATGTGTTTTTTGCACAGTTATTTGTTTACGCATAATTTCTGCATCTTTAACTACTTCCTCGAGATATTTACGTTTCTTAGTAGCAGTCATCTCTGGTTACACTAATCTCTTTTGGACATCATCATAATTAGGAAGTCCATAATCATCAAAAATCTTATTGATATCTCCTTCATCAAATTCAGCTTCATCTCCTTCACCTTCATCAAATTCTTTTTCATCAGGGGGTGCTTCTATAGCTAGAGACTCATCAGGTCCCATTGCAATACTCAAATCATCATATGCAGGTGGCGGAGACATCCCGGGATCCATTTGCCAATAACTAGGGTCCATTTGATATTTAGGATATTTAGGTGGTTCAGGAGCTATTTGTTTTTCTCCTTTAGGAGGTACATAATCTTCTAGATTTAATAATCCTTCAACATCCATGTCTTCATATGGATCTAATTCAGGTGCATAATCAATACCCTCTTCTTCTCCAGAACGTATTCGTGGACCTCTTTTTCTCACTCCAGGTCCTGCCGTTTTTCCTTTTAACCCCTCTATGATTTCATCAGGGCTAAAAGATTTTGTGATTGCTGCATCACTAGCCTTTGATTTTACCCTTTCAGCAGTAATTTGATTACATAATTGATTCTTCATCTTTCCAGCTTTTGCCTTACTCTCTGCTAACTCTTTCCACTTTTTTAGACTCATATATCTATACTTTGATTTTTTAATTTCATAGAATGCAGCGTAATACAACGATTTTTAATATATATTATGTCGATAATATAGATGCCACCACAAAATTGTATGTCGTCACAAAAAATGTCCAACAGGATGTTGCTATTAATAGTAAAGCTGAAAAGAATGAAGCCATCTTGCAATATGGAACCCAAAGTATGAAAGGTAATTTAAATATGGAAAACGATAGTACTAAGGTGAAAAATAAAATTAACAATTTGGCTAATGGAACAGCTGACGATGACGCAGTCAATTTAGCTCAGTTAAAGAGTTATGCAGACTGTCATCAAAATAATTATCATTTACAACCTAGTTTTACATTTAGTAAAAACTTTGGTGACCAGGCACAATTGAATGTACAAAGTAACCCTAAAATTCCAAACCATGGTCATCATGATTTATTCGTAGCTGCTATAGAAGGGTCAAGTCCTGGTTTTGGAAGTGGTTGGGCTTGGTTAAGATTGAAAATGACTAACCATTTACCTATTGGTGTTTATACTGCAGTCTTTAAAATTTTTTCAGCTATTCTCAATTCACCTGTCGATACTTCTATCTTAAATAGAGAATCATTGACTCAAGTACCAGATGGTAATAACAATTACAAAATTATTACTTTTACTCATGATTATCAAACAACACACAGTAAAGCTTTTATTCAGTTTTCCTCAAATGGAGGACTAGGAAAGATTACTTTTCAATTTAGGTTTTATGGTTCTGAATATAACAATTCTCGTTTGTATTTCTTATTTTATTCACGTGTAGTCTCAGGCAAAGTAGGTACAGCTTTTGATCACAAGATTTTCGATGTAGATGATGTTCAATTAAAAGATCAAATTTTATACTTTGATGACATTAATATGAATGGAAATAAAATCAAGGGTCTAGCAGAACCTAGTGACGATGAGAATGACGCTCCTACTAATAAGAAATATGTAGATGATCTCCAAAAAGACCTGTTAAAATTAGATGGCACACACGCGATGAAAGGTAGTTTAAAAATGTGTGATCACACTATTTCTGGAATAAGAAGTTCTTCTGCAAATAATGCTGCGCTGACAGTGGGAGGGGCTAAAAGTACTTATTTACCTATATTAGGTAATCGGGGTATGCAGGGAGATCTAGACATGGGCAAATATGCTATAAATATATCAAACCTTTTGTTGAAAATGAATCTGCAAAACCTGCTCAAGATAATCAAGTTATTAACTTTGGTTATTTTTCTAACCAGAGAGGCCTCCTAAAAACATCAATCAATAATGTAGCATCTGTTGCTTTAAACAGAAAAATCCTAATCCTATGCTAAGTCCAATTAATATGGGTAAAAACTTTATTACTAACGTTAAAGAACCACTACCATCAAATAAAAATTATGCTGAAAATATTATGCTAAAAAAATTATGCAAAATTTTTTACCGTGTATAAATAAATAAATAAATAAAATAAATGCAGCCACTGTTAATTTCGTTAATAAGACAGTCTCAGAAAATAATACTACCATCAGTGCATTGATTGATAAAAAAAAATTAAAGAATCAGAAGATTTAGATATTACAGGAAATAATGAAGAAAACGTCTTCTCTTTTGTGATGGATGATGACCTTTTTAAAGAAGACGACTCTGATATTACTAAAGTAGGAAAAGTAGATAAAGATTTTGATAAAATTCACAGAGACCTATCAATTGAGTATAGACTATGATAGTAATATTGGTTATTACAGTACTCGTATTAGTATAGATTTAAAAGCCCTCCCTTTTGGTAAATATACTTTAGTTTTTGAAATGTACTTCAATGAGACTAAAATAGATAAAAATGAGGTCGTGGTCGATGCTGTCTCTACTCCTTTAAATATTTCACGTAAGAATACGAATAAGTTTTCAAATCATAGTAGGACAGTCATTAATTTTCATAAATACGGTAACATCGACATCATTGACTTAGACTTTGTTATTACCTTAAAAAATAAAGCTGGAGTCTCTTATGATCCGGTGACAACCATTTATGTAATTGTTTATGGTGTATCTAGTCACCAAAACAACGTAGATTCAGACATTTGGATCGAGTCTATATTATCCAAAATAAAGTAGTGAAATTTGAAGCTGGTATTAATATGAATAAACTTGATATTACAAATGTAGATAATTTATCTGTTAATAAATTACTCAATATGAATAAAAAAGAAATTAAAGGTCTTGGAGATGGGACTGAAATTGCTGACGCTGTCAATGTAGGGCCACTAAATGAAATGGAATCTAAAATGGAAAAATATATAGAAGCAGAAATCGCTAAAGCGGATACCAGTCTAAAAAAATATTTTAATAACCAATTAAATAATGCAATTGCAGAGCTTGGTTTCCCAAATTCTTTAATATGTGTTTTTTACCTTGATAAAAATAAATTTAATAATTGAGTTAAAATAAGTAAATTACCTGATAAAAAGATATCTTTTCCTTCTTATGACGCAAATCAATCTGTAGAAAGTAGGAAACCTACAGCTGATGATGATCTCAATTTTAGTTATTTATATTTCAGAGAAAAACAAGGTCTAACTGTAAATTACAATCTCAATGGTAAAATTAACCTAAATGTCTTCATTGTATTTAGAATCTTAGAGGTACCTGGTGCAGCACTAAATGGTATTTTTGGAAATGATAATGGTGGAAATGATAGGTATATTGCTGTAAGACATGATAGAACTCCAAAAGAGTTAAGAATTGGCTATGGAAGTGGACGGGAAGATATATTTGGTTTCTCACCTAAAGCCAGTATGGTGACTTTAAATTTATCTGTCTTATCAGTCCATTACAACACACCTGATGTAAATGATTCATTAGTCTATTGTAATGGAAAATATACACAGGTGGTAAAAATAAATTTAGCATTAGTTCTATTTCAAGTAATCCAACAAAAAATACTTCTCAAAAACATATAGCTTATTTTTCATTACACCATGGCCGTTTTTTTAGAAAAGATATTAAAATTATGCATCAGTATTTGTGTGAAAGATACAGAATCGACCACGACCCCATTACAATTTCTTAATAATTAAGAGATTTCATCTCTTCAACTAAGATTACCTCCTTCGCTTCGCTCAGTCGGTAAGCCTTTTATGATTTACTGAGAGATTTCATCTCTCAGTATAATATATATGGGTTTCAGTAATGGGACTTCAAAAGCAGTTAAGACAGTTGAAAAAGGACAAAGAGGTCAACGAGGTATTGGTTTTCATTTGACTTCTGACAACCATTTTCATATTAGGAACAAACGCTTCACTAACTAAGCAGCTCCAGTCGATGAAACAGACGCCGTCACAAAGGCGTTTGTCACTGATTTATTAAAACCCAAACCTGGTACAACCTATGTTAGCCATGAGCTCAGGAAAAAAGCGAATAAGAAAGACCTGAATGTTACTAATCCGTTTCTGTTTTTCAAGCGAACAACTCATTCAAATAAAAATATTGCGAAATTTAGCACTGGTCTAATTTATTTATTTATAATTTATAACAACTTTATTTGCATACAAACGGAGGAATAAAAGTACAAATGCGATCAAATCAATGGACCACCGGGTAAGAATGGAGTTATTAATAGTGATTACTGGTCATTAGTAAATGGGGAGCTTTTGATTAAAAATATTGGGGTATATAAGCTAGAATAGACTAATTTGGTCGACGGAAATCGAATTGCTATCATACAATCAAGCATAGACGGTGGTAAGATTTGGCGACAAATTGATTCCTGTTCAGTGAGAGGAAACGGGTTTACGCAAATAAAAATCAACAGAGTTATTCGAATAACAGAAGTTAACACACTTACCAGAATAAGCCTAGATAATGGATTCTTCAGTGGAAGTGGTTTTGGTAGTTTGTTCATCCAAAAAATCGCTCAAGAAAGTATGATCTACGGTTGCTGTGCTCGCTTACACTCACCCAGCAAAATCATGATAGTCTCTATGCAAATTATGAAACGCGTTTCATAATTTGCATAACATTCGTGTGGCATTCTCAGGAAAACAGGAAATCCGTCATCAGACTGTTATTGTTTTGAAAGTCAAACAACCGTAAAGTCATTTGGCCGTGAAGTTAGCATAAGACAGTTTGTCGGTTGCATCGGACAAATTTTGGTTCGATGAGATAGATTTAGCGTATTTTTAGACTACATTACATCATCATTTTTTTAGTGGTATTACATTGATGCCAAATACAAAAGACAGTTTAAGCGTGATCATGACTCATTTCCTGTTTACCAGACATACTCAGACTTGTCAGCGGCCGGATATTATGCTCTGTTTCTGAGAAAGTCAAGTATGTTACGCTAGATTTTTTTAAGCGTGAATTTTTGCTCTATAAATTTTAGTGTACACTAAATTTGACACTATCATTTTCACGCATTTTAGTGTACGCTGATTTTAGTGTATACTAAATTTGATACTAAAATTTTTCACGCAACTTTAGTGTACGCTGATATTAGTGTACGCATCGTTACTGTACACTAAATTTGACACTAAATTTTTTACTTTTATTTTTTCGATTAAATTTTTACTTTTATTTTTTCTTTTATATTCAGCGTACATTAGTGGTGTTAAAAAATGTACACATTTTAGCGTCTGTTCTCGTGACCCCAATTTACAATACTAGTAGTGGAGGTTTGAAGTCTTCCTGATTTGAAATTATTCTGTAAGACATTTAATAAATTTCATTGTTTCAATATTGCTTACCGGTATCTCTTTGCATTAACAGTGGAATCCCTTTATGGAATGCAATTTGCATGTTGTAAACGCATATGTCTAAAAAAAATCTTAAGACTACATTATTTTGTAAATACTGCAGGAACGCTTTTAACTTTTCTTTATGTGAGTAGGCGTAAGCTTTTCATACAGACAGCTAAAATTTCTTCCTTTGTTACGGTTGGATATCAAAGAAAGGCTAAGAAACCATATTATACTTGACGTTTGTTTGTGGTGATGCATAATGTGTTTACAGAGTATGGAGAGTTTCCCATTTTGTTTGATCAATTTTTTGGGTATGGTGAAATACGTTATTGAGCTAATTTAAAGGTTATTGGTTAAAGATTGGTAAAGCTATGGTCGATAAAAAGACAGTTATTCCTGAATGTTTTACTGTTGTCCAATTCAGTTTGTTTGGTGAAGGGCTCATTGGCGAATTCCGTTAAAGTTTCCAACTAATATTTTATGAGAGCTCCGCATTAGCTTGACTAAACCATATATCAGCATGGCACTGAATTAAACCCAATGCGAAGAGCACTCCAGCTTTAGGGGTAAAATGTGCCTTTCAATACAAGAGTACTTAAAATATTGATTACAGGGTTAACAATTTCGTTTTACTATGCTGATCAAAGTGGGCGTGAGCCACTCAACTTGGAAAATGGCGGATCGTTTGTAAGCAGTGACTTACAATTTTGATGCCACCGACTTCAGGCTTTAATCCGAAGGTTAAGTTAAAATGAAAGCCCGCTGACATTGTTAAGAAATAGCTCAAAACGCAATGGTAAGAGAGTAGAGGAGGAGAGATAACACTGTTGAAAACATTCATAAAATTATCGGTTAGTGAGACAGAGTTCTCTTTGTCCGAGAGACCGCAGAAAGAACCGCATGTCCGATCACCAAAGCAAGCAATAATACTCATATTCATATTTCTCTAATTTTCGTTCTCTACTGTGACAGCCAGTTTCAGAGATTTTTTTTCTTTTTTTTTATGCCTTTTCACACCTTAGAAATTTAAGAACACGCCACAAGGAACATTTATCGTCCGCTCAATGAAGTTAAGCCCTGCTCGGCGGGGCTAGTACTTGAATAGGTGACCAAATTCGAATCCCCTCTCTCTGTCTCTCTCTCTTGGAAAATGCTATTTTCAGATTAAAAAATTAAAAAGGAGTACGATTTGCTCCACGCCTACGTCTTGGAAAATACAATTTTCCAATTACAAAATTAAAAAGGAGTGAGATTTGCTCCACGCCTCTGTAATGGAAAATACTATTTTCAAAATTTAAAAATTTTAAAAAAAATGGACGTGGGTTTGAAGTGGTTGTGTTGTTTACTAGTTAGCTTTGTGTAATTTTAAACAAAAGTCGTGAAAATCAGCACGGTTGAATGATCATCAGCGCTCAGTGCTCCGTGACAACCAGTTTTTACCTTAGGGTTAGTCATATTGTAGCAATGAAATAATTAATCAATACAATATTCACTTACAACGAATTACGACATTGACTGTCTCTGTCGCAGGCGTCCCTACTCCATTACTGGCTGTACACTGAAACTGAATCATGTTATCCGGTGTACCAGGTCTTGTTACATTCTCAATGGCGAGTGATGGTGTATTGGAGAGCACCTCAGAATGACCGAGCTTTGTCCACTCGATGGCAGGGTAAGGTCTTCCAGTTACAATACAAGTCATTGTCAGGTTGTCACCTTCCTCTACCGCCACACTCTTTCCATGGATTGTCACTGATGGAGGGTCTATGATTAAAAATAAATTGAAAAGCCTACATTTACAAAAGTATGACAACAATCACCACATAAAATGCAATAATTCTCATGGGCGAAGAAAATGGGCATTTTTCTAAATTGCCGCAAAATGACTGACTCTCAGGTGGCCAGGGAAAGGTGAAGGAAAAACTGCTTCGCAATTGTTTTGAAACAACACTTCTATGATTATAAAAAAAACATTGACGGTAAATTAACGAGCCAAGTGGAATGATCCAACACGCAAAAACTAGGAACGCAAATCAAGGGAAGAGCGTTTTATTGAAGTGGAGAAGTGGAAAACCGACCGAAAGAAATAATCGACTCTATTACGGAACGGCATGCGCAGAGCAGGCGGAAGTTTCCGTGAACCGAAGTGCGCAATAAATAAATAAAAAAACATCGCAGCCTAAACATCAGCTTAACGACTCCACAACTAAGACAAAGTGGACAAACGAGAACAGATAATTTCATGAACTAACAAAAGTGTTCCACATTTAGTAAGTGTTTTGAAATAGCTGTAACCATCAACGTCATCCACAGTACATTAAAAACAAAGACGCAATTGCTGCAATAGTCAGCTGAGAAAAGCTCACAAGATAATTTCATGGAACAGGTTGATGTTGCAGCTAAAATTGCAGCTGAAGAAAGCTGTGAAAGAAAAGTATCAATGCTCCAAACGATTCTCCAGACTGGACTCGACATTATTCTCCCCTTAAAATCTAAAACTG
>Ga0126343_10001014_pt1 | contig 12382 bp, 8 predicted proteins | sample Cyp2metagenome_FD_92531 | JGI IMG/M metagenome (GOLD analysis project Ga0126343, IMG submission 92531) | Coral microbial communities from Lord Howe Island, Old Settlement Bay, Australia - Cyphastrea 2 metagenome | ecosystem: Host-associated > Invertebrates > Cnidaria > Coral ... | reverse complement strand
CTTTAATAAAGTATGTTTCGAGCTACCGCAAAATGTAAGGTGAACCGATAAATAATGCGCGTAACAAGCACTAGGACAGGCATAATGGGGCAAGATTGGCCCATCATATCTCTTAAGCGAGAATGGTGACCTATCATTTTTATTGCTTTTTTCGAAACAGTGCTAAGTAGAGACCTTTCAGGGAAAATTTCAAAAAAATTCATCGGTAAATTTAATTTCTGAGGAATCACCTTAAGACATGTTCTTTCCAGTTCTAAAATTCATGTTGATGTAGCTAAAAGTTTAGAAAATATCGGTGTGTGACCAACTGTTACAAATGTCCTATTATATCTTTGCAAAGCTGGTGTATTCAAATACTTCATTTATTTATAGTGATTAGGAATCTGAGCGAGAATGGCACTTGTTGAGGAGACCAAAACGATCGAGAAAATGACTAAGAACATTCGGTCAACGACATGAGATACAAAGATCCAAAACTCTTTATCTAGTTGATTATCTTCCTCTCTGAGGGATGCCTTCGCGAGCTCGTTGATTCCTTCTATGATCTTCGTGAAAGTGTCAGTGGGCTTCACCACTGTCGCTGGAAGCTTACTCGGCGACAAATTGACAGGCTTGAAAGGTTTTGCTCCTACCAGCTTGATGCAGTTGCTTTCCAGGTCCTCCACCTTGCATGATGGGTCAGAGAAAAAAAAGTGCAAGGTCAACAGTCGCCTCAAGTCTAATTTATTCATAAAATTCATTTTCAACTTTCTGATGTCCTGAATCGCCATGAACGCCCGTAAAACATCAAATGTGCCAAGATGTATGTTGAAATTAATGGCCCATGGTCTTATAATTAAGGGAGAAATTTTAATCGACCCCGCGCCGTGCTCTAATATGATTTTGAAATTGCTCCCCCTCTCTACAACTACAGTTACTAATATTCTTCAATCCGTAACGCAAGTTTCTTTGTTCTTAGCGCAAGCTGTGTATGCCACATAATAGGCCCTTTGTACACATGCTGGTGAGCAAGTTGCGCAGTGGGACTTCCCAAATAATGCAACTCGTACCAGCCCACCTGGACGTGCCATTGTTTTGGAAATCCCACTGCAGAACTTGCTCAGCAGCATGTGTGATTTTGTACTATTTGACCGGATCGTGCAAAGGGCCTGTTAGATCAACCTCGCACACTGTAAAATCTGCATGATCAGAGTGTTAAGGAAAAGAGCACTAATCAGGCACAATTTTCATATTAATCTAAGATAGTTGCCAGTGAGGTCAAAAGCCAAAATAAGCTTTACGATTTCCATAAAACACACAGCAAAAGCTACAGCTTAATTCTGGCCATTTTGCCTCTAGAACAAAGACAACGAAATGCTATTATTGCGTCCATACGAAGTTAAACCAGAATATTGAAAAGTTAAAGTGGCACTATGACGAAAATCTCATCTTTCCTGTCGCAGCCATTTTAAAATATAAAAAAGTAGCCTGTGCAAGTAGAAGAATGCTGTTTACTATATCAAATATCTCTTTTCGTTCCAGATATATTCAAGTTTTTAAAGTATGCAAATTAGCCCAGTGATAACGTCATACACTCAACCAAATTGTTATCAAATAAGATGAAGAAAGGAAAGGCCTACTTCTTGTACGAACACAATTTTTCTGTACTTTCGTTGCTTTAAGAAACCAATGATTAAAACAAGTACTGCCAAATGTCTATTTACCTTGACATCTATTCGTCTTGTTGACCGCACATTGGCTTTAGGGTGCCTAGTGTCTATACACAGCATCCTAGCCAGATAATGAAGAAAAAACACTCGGACCCACTGTGGCATCTTAGTCTTCTTGTAGCAATTCAAAGAGATGCAGTTAGCGACCAAGGCTGCCCCAATCTGAAACATGGCAGCCAGCAAGATCTTTACAATAATAGGTGTGGCGTCTGACGTCACTGGAATGCTGTCGGAGACATTTAGGATGACAACAGACATGGCGAGGAACGATTCTATGACGAGGGTCACGCGTTCACCGAATTCTGGTGGAAACGCAAATGTCAGAACAGAGAAAGTAGTGACAACCAGACAAGGAATGATGATATTGAAGAGGAAAAAGCCAGGGATGCGACGCATTCGGATGTAGAAGGTGATGTCAGGATAGGGTTCAGGGCAGCAGCTGAGATAAGAAGGAAAGAAGAGAAATTAAGGAAAAGGCCCGATGAAGAACGATCTTATACCCGATCCTGAGTCATTTACTGTGAGTTCAATTTGAGAGTAGTTGTTAACTTTCCTGATAAAATAAAGAGTATTAAGGAACCTCGAATTCAGCTAGAAACTTAGAACAAATCAGGTCACGGCTATTACACTCGCCCTATGTCATGCCGAGCGTCGTCCAGTGACCGTTGAGCCAGTCACTTTGAAGGTAATTAGCTTAGCACTTGACATAAGGTTAATTACCTCAAGTTCCAGATTTTCACCTAGACAAGTAAAATTCATTTGATGTGTAACAGCTTTCCTTCACGCTATTTAATCATGAAGGATACCCCAGTATCATTTGAGTTCATATTCCTTTACTGAAGTGCGTTATTGTTCCTCAATTGAAGTGCCCTGTGGCGTCCAACGAGAATCACCTAGATGGCATTACTTGCACATGAACATGAATCCCTGCTCACTTTCAAAGTGGAGCATTCTCGCAAACTGGAGTTCTTAATTAGCAACGACCGCCAGTTTGACATTAATTCAAACTCAATGAGCTTTAAATGCAAAATCTTGCCACCTTGCATCGAATAAACGCTAGTAATCACTTTTAGTAAAAAGATAAACAAACGTTCTTTAAGACATGCAGCGATACAAGAAAGCAGTGAAGGCTCAGGTCAAGAATTCGTCACTCAAACAATATGTTTTCCGTAAGTCAACGTACCTTCAAGTTGCGTGTAGATTTGGAAAGTCATGTCCCTGGAAAGCTGTGTGTTTGTACCGTGAATGTTCCTGTAGGTAACATTTGTTTTTCGCTTGCCTTGGTGTGGCGTGCATCTTCCATGTTCACCAGTGTCTGCGACATGTTGGATATGTTGTAACTGATCCAGTCACTTCATTTGGTCCGTTCTTAAGTATGTGGATGTTACCTAGTTAAAACATGGCTCAGGGGCAACCTTTGGTTCAAGTTATTGAATCAAAGGGAAACCCTAGTTAAGTCACCACATATTGAAATTTCGTAATGAGAGGGCACGTAGTTATTTTACAAGTAGGATATGTAAATTTTATTCTATATGTAGAAGCCAAAATAGGAATCATTGAAATTAGTAGCGTGTGGCACTGGGTCAAGAGGAAGAGGCGAAAGCAGGTAAGAGCTAAAGCAGACGCAGTTTTCTTAAAAGAAAAGGCGGTACATATTCGGCCAACTTTTAGATATACTTCCCTGAGAAATGTTTCCCACATTTTAACCACTATAACTCTTGGACATGTACAGAAGTCAATTCTTTTGTTTTTGCAAGTACATTTTAAACACAGACTATAATAATTTACACGGCATATTCAAAGAACCTTTCTTCAGTTTTCAAGATATTTTCAGGAATCCCATTTCAACAAAACCCACTCATACAACATGATAATCTTCAACTGATTGAATTATTGATGTTTCGTTGAGAGCCAAACAAAAGTAAACTTTTTAGACACTCCTTTTTAAAGTGCACTTGGATGAACATTTACATTAACTTCAGAGGACCTAAACTAGTGACGTGTAAACATTTGCTGTGACCACTATGAGACACGACATCCTCTTAAAAACATCACGAAGTGATATCTTCATTGATTCCAGGCGCTTCAAGGTTGGTAGTCCAGTTCTAAGCATAGTTACTAAGTTAATATTTGCACACAGTCACTTGGAATCGGTTGTTTTGGCTCAGTTATTTGGGCGCGTTTTCACAGTACAACAACTTGCTTTATCAGCTTGCCCAGAGTTTGTTCTGACGATTGAGTTCGTGTCTCGTTCGTCCTGTGTGTCGTTCATGATGATGACTGATATATGCTGTTACGTTTATCGAGGTGTAGGCAAAATCAAAACCAAAAGTAAATTTAAAGCAACAAAGTATGTGGGCACATATCAATAATTAAACCTTTGTAACCAAGGCTCACAAACTGAAATTAAGATGACGTGAAGTCTAATAACACGAATCACGAACCGACACTTTTGAGCTTAATTCTCACATGCAGGTTTAATTTTGTACGCTTAGAAGATCAATAACACAGTGGAAAATGAGGGATAAGCGTATCAACATCAATATTTTTTTACTCCAATTCTATTCTCAGCTTTGATTTACAATTAACAAATTGCAATTTGCGAATTGCGGAGACTACTTAGTAGAGCGATACAATCCGGCCCAGACGGCTGTTAAAGCTGCGAGAAAATTTGGATGCATTATCAAAGTTAATAAGTTTAAAGTTTCATAGCTTTTGTACATTGAGTATGGCAGAATATTCAGTTGCCCTGAAGTAATTTAACTGTTGTTTTGAAATGCACACACTGTGCCATCCCCAGGTGGCTATATACGCGAAATTTCTTTCCGATCAAGTGCCGTGTTTTAAGAAAACACAAAGTTTGTCAAGTCCACGTTGGGAAGGGTATAAAACCAAAGTCTTCAACAAATAAATTTACATATCGTTCAGCTCGACAGCTTATGGGCGAATTTTCTTACAAAAGCATAAGTTTTTTAATACTTTGCAATTTAAACTAAGGAGGAAGCAGTCGCGATACCAAGAAGGAAGGGAAAGTGGTCAAAGGCGTAATTGTGGGTTTTCTTATCATGCTATCGCCATTTCACTACCATAGATCATTATTTGCTTGAATTTTCTTTATTCCTCCTGGTAGAACACGCCGCGCCAACAACATAAGTAATTTATCATTTCCCTGAAATAACGTCTTAACAAGTCAGCTAAGTTGCCTGTGTTTAGATGCCAGAATTACATCGTTTCAATTGCTTTTGCTGAGTGAAGAGAACTGGTTTTTTTTTCATTATTATTATTATTTTCTGGCTGATCACAGCCTCCTTCTACGTAATATAAGGTTTTTGTGGAAAAGTTGACGAACCCGTCATACGTATTTAGAAAAAGTACATAATTGATTATTTATTTTGGCGTAGACTTCCCACGAACAAGCATTACAATCATAGTTTTAAAATTGCTAAATATTGCTTTCCTTCGGATTAAAGAAAATTACTTGAATTAAGTAATTTACACCCCATGAAATCTAAATCTCCAATTTTAGACCCTTATTCATAGTTCTGTAGTAATGATGCCCTAGAGGGAAAAATCCTTTCACAATATTACTCTACGTGAGCAATAAATGTTACAGTCGTAAGTCAGTTATTTCTAGCTCCTTGAGCTGCCTTTAGCTTTCAGATTTCTGGATTTCGGCTGTTTCCAGCGATCTTAAGTAAACTCGGAAAGCAATAATTTTAATCTGTCTGCACTGCTCTCACTTCCTTCTCTCGAATACCACTGCCCCCGAGGCGTTACAAGAGTAGGTTGTAGTGGTCAGGCACTTGAGCAAATATTGCGCACGAAGAACAGACAAACGCTATTGAAAATGCCAACAGGAACACGCGATCTACCACACGCGAAACGAAAATCCAAAAGTTACGATTTGCGATGTGCTCGTCGTGGACCATTTCACAATGAGCTAGCTCCGTGAGCCCTTCGGCGATCCTCGAGATACTGTCCTGATTGGCTCGTTGCATGACTGCATGATGCGTTGGTGAAGATAAGGAATTGCCACCTGGGGACCCGAAAGGTTTTGTCCCAGAGAGCTTTCTGGCTTCCAGAACCATCAGATCTGCTGATCGACCAGGCACTCGAATGGACTGTCTTTCTATTCTTTCCCTTGGTTGACCCGAATTGATACACAGAATTCTGGCCAAATAGTGAAGAAACACCACTCTGACCCACTGGGGCATCTCGTACTTCTTGTAAAGATTCAGTGAGATACAGTTGGCAACAAGTGCACCTCCAATTTGGCACATGGAAATGAGCAAGAACTTAGTGAGAAGAGGGGAGTTGTCCGACGTAACAGGAACGCTGTCAGACACCATCAAAATAACGAACGACAGAGCTAAGAAGGATTCTATTACCAGAGTCACTCGTTCGCCGATCTCCGGTGGCAGAACAAATGTCAGTACAGCTAGGGACGTTATAACCAAGCAGGGAATGATGATATTGTAGAGGAAAAATCCTGGTTTTCGACGAAGATGAAGGGTGAATGTGACATCTGGATAGGGCTCCGGGCAGCAGCTGTATGTAATAGAACACATAATTACAAGCCAGTAGGATCGCTGTGCCATGTGCAATGTGCTTGAAGGACTGGCATGCACTGTCAAACTGGCCCATATTATTAATTAACTCACGGCATCAGCTTTCAGGCTAATTTATACAAAAGGATATCACGAAACCGTTTCTGATGTATGTTGGTGCAAGTGCACGTGCTAAAGCGGTCCGCACGATAACTTTGTTACAGATATTAAACAATTCCCTCCGACATAAACAGTAAGCCCATATCACTTCTACCTTGCCAATAAAAACGACGGGGAAGAAAAAATAATATTACTGAAAGTTAGAAAAAAGGTGGCGAGGAAAGAAATAAATGAAAATAAATTAACATGGATCTAAATAAAAACTAGTTAAAAGACGAATAAACTTTTCAGCCATTTGTAGTTGTGACCAGTGAGCTGAAATAGCTGTGTTTCATCAACGGCCGTCATCGGTTGCAGTTTTCTTGTTGTGCGCGGTAAATATGGAATCAGGTTTTGAGACAAATCAAACTGAACGTGCGGTTCATGCATTTCCCTCTTTCATAACGTACATCCATCAACCTGCCGGTTCAATTGCAACTATATAATCACTATCACTTACGCTCATGGTAACTTTCCTTTACGGGTTACGGAGAATTTCAACCTTGTTTTTCAACTTCAGTTTTATGGGAAAAGCTTTCCGCGAAATGGAGTTCTGAGCAAAGCAGGTGAAGTTGCAAACGGATCATTTATTTTCAAGACGAAAGAACGCCATTTAGTCACGCACTCATGCATTCATGCAATTTCTCCCAATGATGTGATTTGTGCAAGATTTTTCGTCTGATCAAATGATCCCCCACCGTCGATGAAACTGTTTCTAAATCGACAGAAAATATTCTAACGTTTTTGATTGAATGATACATTACCTGTATTTTGCCACGTTTCTCTTAGCCTTTGCCGAGATGAGTTCAAATTCTGAGCTCTTCATGTAGAAATTAAGGTCTGCCGAGTCTCGCATTTGCACGATGTTTACTTCCAGTCCGTGGTAAGTCCAGGAACCGAACTTGAGTTCACACATTTGGTCGTCAAACGGGAAGTACGTGATGTCGATATCACAACCGCTTCTAAGGATAGTGGGAGCGAACCAGGTGCATCCTCCATCAGAAGTCAAGATGACTTTAGTTTTGAACAGATATAGAGTTCCACTTGGAAGCAACTCCTCCGCACTGACGAAAAGCAATTAAAAAATAAAAATGTTAACCATTCTCAGAGATGCACGTCAAGAGTATCTTTATTAATCTGGTATTGTGTTTTCAGGGCTTATGGCTTGTAGCAATCGAATGTATGCACCTATTGTCTGGGTTTATCTATTTGGGGGAGGGTTGTCAGAGAAAATATGCAATAAAAAACCGGCATTTTAAATTCTCCTCCGGCCTCGAGAAATTTTGTACCTTGATCATTACAGTACCACAGGACATTTGGTAGTTGCACCATCCAGCATGCAACCTCAATGGCACTGAGTATCTTCTTTTTCCTTCATTAAAAAATTGAAAAACCGAAATCAACCGTGCCTTGTGGCTTATTTTTTTCTTAATTCGTATTCGTAAATTTCAGATTGACATCAGGGTGAATTCATGTTGCTTCTGTTATTCATTTTGGGTACTCCGTGAGTGACATAGAGACAACTGAGAGGAGAGCTGTAAAAATGACTGGGAATTTAACTACTCGCGCAATCTTTTATACTCTTGGATTGAAAGATCACGATGTGGTTGTCGTATGGCCCGATTCCAAAACCTTGAAGGGAAATATATGCTAACCAGCTTAATCTCTTAAATTAATTAATCCAAATAACGCATGAGAGGACGTTTGGGGGGCTGTAAAGCTGTCGTGGAGAGAAAGACGAGAAAGTATTTTCTATTCTTTTAGGAAACACTGCGAGACAAAGAAACGAAGATCACCCGTTTAGTGGTGTTAGAAGTTCTCATGTGGAGTATAAAAAACGATCTGTTTGTGATTCCTGTTATGTACTTACTTGTTGTGAAGAACAATGTCAGGAAGCCAGACTAATTTGGGGCTGACGTTAATTGTTTTTATTCCGCCATATTCAGACGCATTCCACTTCAGGAGATGATTGTTCCAGTTCTAGTCAAAGAAGAAAACATTTCAAGAAACTTAAAACGTTCGTCGACTTGCGAGACCGACCGTTTTGCTGTACAGCATGAAAGGAGGTTAACAGAAGTTGCAAAAAAATATGATCGACTAAGATTCCCTTTTTGTGAATGTTATGGCAAATGCAGTTTTCTCTGGTTGAAACACATGGTATAAGGGAATTCATTTTGAACTCGAGTTCCTAGAGCTGAATGAGATCAATATCAGCCCATGCATATAGGCTTTGATAGGATTGTGCTAACGAAGGTAGCGTATTAAGCTACTAGAAGTGCTCGCACATTTCTAAAATTATAGTAATGATTATGCTAGTTTTGTAATTTACGCTCTTTTTGGCGAAACAATGCAGAAATTATAGTTCCACTTTTTACTTTTAATTTGGTAGGAACAGTTCATAACCATGAAAATGGCAAATACATGTACCTCACTGTATGCAGTCGCTGTCGTGCACTCCATCTTGAATACCCGAGCTCTGAGTTATGCGCATGCGTTGAGCCTACGGAAAGAGTCCTGGGTCAATTTGTGTGGGACCCAAGCTCCATGAATGCCACCATAAGCAGACAAAATATTGATTTTGCTACTTAAATTTGCCTGTAACATAGATCTCGGGTCAAATGATTTTGTGCTGCAAAGTTAGCCAAAAGTGCAAATTATGCTAGCGGTGATCGTATTGGCAAATTATGCCAAACATTATGCCAACACAATCTATCAAAGCCTACATGTATATATAACCGGTATAATTTTGGAAGATAAGAAATTTTGAAATACATGAAAAAACATGAAAAATTTCAGCGATGTTGAAAACTATTGAATTAAACGTTTTGTTCAGGAATTCGTATTGTGTCTGTCTCACTTACCATTCTCACCCAAATATTGCTCACAAGAACTTGATCTTTTTCAATCTGTTGTGGCAAGCAATAAATATTAGATAACAAACCAACTTCAAAATAATCTAAAGATGAGGTCCATGTAACTATAGGCACTTTTTGACTTCCATCTTCTGATTCCATTTTCCACTCGATGAACTCTGGTGACAAGTTAATACCGTTTGCAGTAACTAGGCAAGAGCTTAAAAGAATTGGCAGGATTTGCACATGACTCATTTTTCACCTCTGTCTATTGACTAAGGCATATAACTCTATCAATTACTGATGGCATAGAAATATGCGAAAGTGTCAAATTGTGAAACATCACAAACGTTTCGGGAAAAAGCCCTTCTTCAGTGTGAAAACCTAAGGGATACCAATACTTTCATACTTGTTCCTCCTCTACATGTAACTCTATCAATGCAGGTCAGGCTTTTAAACTGGTAGCCAATCGCATTCGAGATCGAACTTCGGCACGTACGTACCTAACTTTCACTAATAAAATATCTCTCTTTTGTTCACGTAGATACATAATAAAATTAAGAATGATACGGAGCCGGGATAATTTCTAAATCTTAATTTTGTATGTCTGCAGTCTCAAATAGTTTATGTCAATAAATCGTTTTACCAAGTCAACAATCTGCGTGTAAGCAATTCCAAATTTGACTTCAATCGGCAGATCTTTATCCTGTGCGGGGCGAACATTTTTGTTGTAACCGGTGTCGAATAGATCGTGCACCAATCTCGCTTCGTCATCATCTTCTTCTAAACCAGGATGAAGAAAAGGTGGAGTTATGCTACAAAATCGTGATCGACCGGGCTTATTTTTATCTTCTGCGATCGCGGGGACAAGCATTCCCAATGTGAACTTCAGAAGCAATGAAGAAAAGTTGGAGTTATGCTACAAAATCGTGATCGACCGGGCTTATTTGGTTTTTTTTTTGTTGTTGTTTTTCAAGCGCAATAATAGTATAAACAGGTTTAGAGGGTTATGGTGCGCCCCCGGTGTAATTATGGTTTAGAACGAAAATAACATACATCTATCCGTAACGGTTAAGACAAAAGGTTACCGATAAATGATCAAAAGCAAAGTAAATCCATCGCAGATAGAGGAATAGCTAGGAAACTTAGAAATGGAGACCCAGTGTAGTCACTTTGAGAAAGCTGCCTCTTTCAACTGATGGGACAATTTAATTGTTCTCGGACACTATGGTCAAGATCATGGTTGACGCATCACTTGATCCTTGTGCTAGTTTTCTAATATTCGCCTATCTTTGAGTTTCGGAATGAAGCCTTAATACTTTTGCCGGTACATACCATCGCTTTCATCGAGAGGGGATTTATATTCACTACCATTTAACGCCTTCTGTGATAGTCCTTTGCCTGTTTTGAAAAGAAAAGAATCTTGATTTTGTGACTAGCAACAAGATAACAACTATGAATGTTACCTTCATGGTACCAAGAACTGTGTCAGTTACATACCACTGCTGTCAGCGGAGGATCCATGTACACTTGCGTTTGACGCTTCTCCCTGCTGCAAAGAATCGTATTCGCTGCCGTTTAACACTGCTTGACATAATCCGATTCCTGTAAGATAAAATTATGCTACTATATTAAACTCAAGCTCATGTGAAGTTTGGAATCCGTTTTTTTGAGGGCTGTGTAGTTCGCGAACCTAAATGGTAGAAAAATTTCATCATCCTTAGTTTCACGTTGTCTGAAGTGGGACTTGGCAAGAAGGAATGCATTTTAAATGCCAATAAAAAATACTTTGACGATAAAAAATTGCGATAGAGCAATTCTTAAAACAATTTTAAGATTTACCATCACGTCATTATCAAGTCAAAAAATATATAAAACTTAAGAAATATAAATACTAAGACGAACAATAAATGTTGAAAAAATATTTACAAGTTAAACAAAGGGTTTCGCACATCTGGAGTCTGTTTGGACGTTCAAATTAGGTTTGAATATCTTGATATGAAGCATTTCAAACACTAAGTAATCAAATTTGCCTTGGTACTTTCTCAGAATCTTAAAATGGCCCTTATTCAAAAGATCGCTCCTACCATGCGCTTCATGAAAATGCTTCCCAATTGCTGAATTCTTGTGTTCAGCAACACGTTGAAAAAGGTGTCGCGCTGTGTAGCCATTCGGAAGCAACGGTTCATTCGATCATTTCAATAGTGAGTAGTAATTAAGTCGCCGGCCACTGGACTCAGCATATTAATAGTTTAGGACTAAAAACAGTTGTAGAAAAATACTTGAAAATCTAAGAAAGCATTATAAATTTCACAGAAATGGCTTTATAATTTTGCTAAGCTTTTTCGCGCGGGTTAGAAATTCTTATTATTGCTTTGTACTCGTTGATCTAATCGTAATCGTTGGAACAACACAGGCGACCTAACGTGGCGTAATTATAGTGAACATACACATGAAGGACAAATCAACAGCTTTAATTTAATCGCGCAAAGGTTCTTCTGTAAAACGATTTGACACACATTTTTTTCTCTACGCCAAGGAAACTGACTAAGTCCACTTTGCGGTAACAACAGTTATTGCTTAGATAGCTTCCTGAAATGGAATTTTGAGAACAGTGTACTCCTTAGCTTAAAGAGGCTCCCTACGGCGAGGAGCTTTGATAAATGTTGCAATTCCCCACAGTACTAAATTGAAAAAAACCAGAAGAACTTTACTCGTTGACGATACAAATGTTATTTGTTTACTTTCAAAATTTTACCAATACTCTTTCTGAATATATAATGGCAAAGCGATTTTCAGTTTTGTTTGCTTCATCAATTTACCGAATTCCACTCCTGAGTCCAACAATTAATCATTTATAACGTCAATGGTCTGAAGATATAAAAATAAAGTCCAATATTTAATGGTCCACTCAGTAAATCCCGAAGCCTTTCCGCTGATTTCTTTCAGGTTTTGTCTTCCAACCTGATTTAGCCATATTCTTAGTTTATTGTCAGCTTAAGCCGTTGTCTTCACCGTAGTTTGAAAAATTTAATATGTTTATCTTACTATGTTGTCTTTCCCCGCGAAATGTTTCTCTCAAAATCGAGATACTTCGTTGTTTTTATTCTTTTTT
>Ga0126343_10001013_pt1 | contig 12386 bp, 5 predicted proteins | sample Cyp2metagenome_FD_92531 | JGI IMG/M metagenome (GOLD analysis project Ga0126343, IMG submission 92531) | Coral microbial communities from Lord Howe Island, Old Settlement Bay, Australia - Cyphastrea 2 metagenome | ecosystem: Host-associated > Invertebrates > Cnidaria > Coral ... | reverse complement strand
TGAATTTCTACAGCCGTTAAGCAAACTTTCGCACCAAAGTTGGAAACCTTTCGAATTCGTTGATATGTTTTCGATACACAAATACTGCCGAAACTTCAAACCAGGTATTCCTGTGTTCAAGGATTTCAGAAATGAGGTGATTCAGATGGCGCTATGCGACAAATAAGTGAAATATGTGAAAGGTATCATATAAACCGCTCGCTTTGACGGCCGTAGAACTTCAAATGTTTGGTTACCAAGCTTGTCACGTTTACTCCCAGTTAGAACATGTTTTTCTGTCACGTGTCCACGCTTAGATGAAAACGACGGTAATAAGTTGAAACGGCTTGCTGAACAATTAACCTGAGCGCGAGCTGATGGGCGGATTGTAGCTTTACTGACGTATCCATTAATGATCTTTCCTACAATGTGAACAGCGGGAAAAGTTTCTTCCGTAGAATGTAAAAAAAATTGGCAATGTAAATTGAACCGATTACAATCTATTATTCTGAGAAGGAATATTTATTGCACATGTACAAGAGGTTCTCCTTATCCCCAGGAAATCAGTGTTACAGTTATTCCGGCCACCATCACTGCCACTTGCAATCACTCCACTTATCTCGTTAAAAAGAATAAGTTGGAAAATTTACTCGCTGAGAGTTCAGGTAAACAGATTGTGACGAACATTAATATTGCTTTAAAAAGACCCAGATCATCCAGCCAAGAATTGTTTTCGACAGAGTTTGTCAGTTATAAACGAAGGACTGATTAACGCTCTACGTATTTAAGGGGCGATGCAATAACAAGTCTTCTATTTCAGGGGGTCAAGATGTTCTTCTGGATTGCAAATTTTGGTAAACCAGGAAGCGTTATAAGCTGGAAATGACTGTGGTTTCAAATTCACCTGCAGCTATTTCGCCTGAAATAGCTAGTCGGTCCTAACGGGCAGTTACTGGTAATCCAAAACTTTGAGTTAGCAAAACCACTGCAAGACACACTGGAACATTTTAGAGACCGAAATTGAAACGGCACACTAATCCAATCCACACTCTGCAGGAAAACAGCGTTTATACACCGCAAGAATGGCAGAAAGCGTTCTCCCTGTTCTCCTTTGTCAACAAAGGAGAAAAAAAAACCAAATAATTGCACATTTACGACAAACTGCTGTGTAAAAAGCGTGATATGTACCAGTTGATCCCTGAGATAAATAACTTGAAGCACAGGCCACCTGCTTTGTCTACCTAAGTTCAAGCGAGGGTAATATACCACGAGGGTAATTTCATCAAAGCCTATCTTGCCAACCGAAAAGCCCGCCCTTGAAACAAAAAAAAAATTACTGGAATATGACTCGTGCGTGAGTCACATGTAAACTGATATGAGGAAACAGGGATCAAATGTTTTCATCGGTAGATGAAAAAACCCGATCTCAAATCGGTGATCCGTACGAGAGCATTATAAGATAATCGGATTTTACTTAGGTAACCTGGACAGACTCAGATGAGTTCCGATCAACGAAAACAAACTGTTTTAATACGAATTAACCCTTCAAGACACTGCTCTGTGCACGGTCTATAAAAGCAGTTTGTTCTGTTTGTTCCGGTTATTAGCAGTGAATGACTCAATCCAGTGGCGTGTTTTAATGTTGTTTTTACTGGCCGGCTTTGACTTTATACTTGTTAGCCATTGTCAGCTAAGCACTCAGCTAGAAAGGAGGGCCGTGGACTCGAGTGGGCGTTGGTTTTATAAAGCCGAGAAACTCATCGGATGAAGAGATCTTTTTCAAGTGCTTTAGAAAGATAAGTGATAATCCTCAAAGTAGAGATTGGTTCGAGAAGACTGTAACATGAACAAGGGAAATGTTTCACTTCTGTTCATTCACAAGTATGTGTTTTAGCTTTTTTGGTGGTCTCTTTTGAGAAAACCGCAACAAAAAGTTTACTGACCTTAATTTTACGATGTACTCGCTTTCCAAAGAGCATCGAGACCTTGGCCTGTTGACCTTGTTACGTCATAAAAAAGGCCCTCTTCATCTGACGACACGTATTGCCTAGACTGGTCACGATAAATAACTTTTATTGCGCATTTATCACGAACCGGTGTGATCAAATGCTGAATGCGAAGTTCGTAAGTCTTACGTAGTTTAGCTTAGTTTCTCTATAACGGCAATTCATATGACTGATGGAAATAGACTGTTTGAAACCGGCGTTTATAAACTGAAGGCTGCATATCATCATATTAATGCAAGGATGCGTTTCGTAACGATTTGCTTCAGTCATAAGGATCACCATTTCCTGTCACTAAGTGTCTAACTGAGTTGAAAAACAATTAAAATCGCAAAGAGAAACAGATTAGTTGATTCTCGAAACGTTAACCATTCATAACTTGATGCTTTGATTTACTCCTGAAAAAGATTAACTCGGCCAACATCCAGGCTCAAGCCTCAACTTTATTTAATTCAAACCTTTTTTGAGTGTTAAAAGAAAACTAATATCGATTCAATGTTATTCCTGTTCCCATGAGTGCAATCATATGTATATAAATATATTATCTTTAAAAGAATAGAGACAAACATTTTTTAGTGTTTACAGAGAACTAAGATCGATTCAATGTTGTTCTCGTTCTCTCGAGTGCAATCATATACAGTGGAATCCCGATTTCTCGAACCCTCAGTGTTTCGAACCTCCCAATAACTCGAACCAAAAGTCATTTTCCCTCCTCAGTCGACTACTGTAATTTTACCCCCGATTTATCAAACCTCCCCGATTTTTCGAACCAATTTCGTTTCCCTTAGAGGTTCGTAAAATCGGGATTCCACTGTACATATAGAGACAAACATCGTTTTATAATGGTCGAGCCTCTGCTCTGGTACTTACCACCCACCAGGACTGCACATCTCGGCAGTGAGATGATCTAGCCATATCTGCTATAATCCATGATAGTACTTCACTCAGTCACTGGCAAACCGTGGACCCACGTTACTGTTTGGCGAATTTGCCAGGCTCACCTGTATTTCACTGATCTATAAAGGAGCAACTTTTTTAAACTGGATCACCCTGCAAGCAGAGCCTAAGCATATGCATATGCTTTGTACCGTGAAACTGGATAAATTTTTAATTGAAACTAGCAAAAAAAAAAACATTTTTCGACAAAGACGTTTGTGTTTAGCACATGAACCCGGCACTAATAACAGCTGCCATTAAAAAAAGTAAGCCGTGAGTGCCATACTGAAAATCGTTTTTAGTCAGTTTCGCTACCCTGGCTACAGGTTTTGTTGCTCACTGCTTGTGTCACCGCATTTCTTGTCAGACTTTGTGGCATTGTTATTTTAATCAACATATCCTCCATTGACCATTACAAAATAAAAAATTCAATTCAAATGTTTAAAAATCATGGCTTAAAAAACGATGGAAAGACTGATGAAGAAAAACAGAACTGATTTTAATACATTCATTGCATAACGTTACGGCGTGACCGTCGGCATGTCACCTCAAAGATAAGGAGCCATATCTGGATCTCATCTCTAGAGGAAATAACTGAATTCAAACGTCATTGACTCAGCTAAAATTTCTTGTTACTTCCGCTAATTTTACACAAATGATTTCGGATTAGTTTGTCTTCCACTAGTAGAGGAAAAGTCGTCAAAACTCCATTCAAGTGGCAGAGTTTCGGTGAGTCACCTTCCCCAGCATGCTATTCGGCCAGTGTCTAAGCGAAAATTAATTCAATCCACTCGAGCTTTGACAGGAACCATTAGCATTTCGGACAAGAATATATACAAACTGATTTCCTTCAAACGTGACCGGTCTATTGGACAACAAATTCCTTACATCTACCAACATCATTCCCTGAGCTGGTCTCAGTTCGAAATGATTTGACAATTGCGGCATCTTCCCTTGAATGATCAGTGGAACTCGAATTTTTCGAATCAGAGTTATTCCAAGGTTTCACGGACTGTTGAAGAAATTTTGACCAAGGGAAGCGCTCAGTTTTAATTCTTTCCATCGTAGAAGGTTAGTTGTAATATAATATTGCATGTGTGGTTTAGTGACTTCGTGAAAATCAAACCAGAAGCAATGCCAATGCGTAGCTACAGGTGGCCACAACTGTATTTTTGTTTTCTTCTATGGCCGACTTTGAACTTTATTCTTGTGTTCAAGATAAACAGAGCTTTGTGTCATTTATATGCTAAGTCCTGACATGTCTCTTATACATAATCGAGTTGCTCTAAAGTAACTGTTTAGTGCAGTTTTCAACATGGTTGAAAATGTTCGCTGAGACATTTTTCAGAGCCAGCGCGCGGTCGGATTTCTCGATCTGCTAGAATGTTCACGACTAACGTTCCATCGAAAAGAACGATCTTGCCTAGCGTAATTCTGATCTCCTCGATCCGGTATAGCGAAGAAGTTTTCACGCAGAAATTTTCTGTTACTCGGTGTTAATAGCGAGTTACCTCAAACAGACTGCCGCAAACCCTACAAAACAATTCGCCTCAATGGAATGATTGTAGACAACGATCTTTTCAATAAGTATATTTGCATTTGTTTGAATTGGTAATATTTGGCAAGCAGGTATTCAAGTAGCTAGAAGTACCACGTTTACACTGCAATGCAAGTGTTGTTGTACGTCTTCTATTTTGGTCAATTTTCTCTCTATAATAAACTCACTGCGGAAACTTATCGCTCGATTTCACTGTGTACTTTTCTTGTACCATTCCTCTTATTCAGGAAATAGCAAGAATAATAAACAGCCCCCTAGTTTTTCCTGCATAGCCGTGGTGTCTGTAACAGCATTTGTGGTTTTTCCCGTCGCCACTTACAAAGGCAGCGAACATTTTTCGAGAATTAAAAAAGTTGGAAAATGTGTCCCAGCATGCGAGAGGTAAAAATCAATTGAACTAGTGTAAAACGTATTCCCGTATTTGATACATTTAGCCGTACAGTCAATTTTTTATTTATAGCAAAGGAAGTGTTTAAACGCTCAAATTCGTAATAATCTCAATGGCTTAGATTTTGCATTTCGTGATGTGAAATTGACAATTGTCACGACTTCGATAGCAAATAGATCACGCGGGAAGTTACAAATCGTTTATATCCCTGTCAAATTCTCTTTCAACCAGTAGTCAATTTACGTGTTAGTTATCTGAAAAAAATGCTACGTAAATTTAACGCTGTTCAAAACCTGAGCTGTGACGAAATTCGATATTAAATCCTGGGTAACTTTTTTCAAGCTGATGCGTGAGATTATTGAAGCGAGAAAAGGAGAATTAAACACAGTAATATCTGTACCGTATTTTAACACGAGAAGGCTTCACTGATATTGAAACTGAAGTTTAGTCATAAACAACCTGTTATACACACACAGTTGAACTACTCATGGAAACAGACATGGGCAGAACTTGAAAGTACTTTGTTTCGTAAATTTCACGTGAATGTTATCTGTGTATGTCAGTGATGGGCTGTCAGAAAACTCTGACCTCATCCTGTCTCGCTTTGTTTTGTCATGACCTCAGTTGCATTATGAAAGGAAACAAATGTGTTTGATCTTGCCTCAGTGTTCACAGCATGGTAAATGTGAAAAAAAAGAATGCAAACGAATTTTGTCGAAATTCGGCTATTGTTCCCGCTGTATGTAATGTTGTGCTTACACTGTGCAGTGCCATAGAAAATTAATGTAATATTTAGTTGCTTGTTTATGCAACAGATCAGAGGCATGCTTTATGTGTGGGGAGACTCATTCATTTGATTATTTTTTTAGCTCCTGCACGCCAATATGAACATTTTTTGCCTTGCATGTAGCGTCACATTAATTGAACTCAACAGCCTGTGACAATCAAGCTACATGTTACATTGAATTGCCTTAGAGGGAATTGTTAACAGTAGGGATTTACTTAATTATTATTTTAAGGCTGAGTTACAACAAGAATATGCAAGCCAAAGTTAGTTGAATCTGTTTCCTTTACATGTAGTAAGCCTGCTGGCCAGGTGGCCTACAGCAGTTTTCTTTTTTCAATCATTAACATTTCATTTCCCTAAGACCGGCATAATTTTTCTGTTTTCTCTGTATTCTCCTCGGTCAATATTTGATTGAAATTCTACTCAGGAAATATGTACATGAACCCAAACAAGACATTGTGAACCCACATAAGACCAGATGTCAGGAAGGGCTGTTTAATTATGTAACCACAGATCGAATTATCAGGCTGTTTTCACTTTTCTTTGTTATGGTTTCCTACAGCTTGTTTCATTGGCCACAAATATGATATCAGGGATGGTGGTTGTTTTATTGTCTGATGAAGGCCGTACCACCCTGAAACTTTGTTTGTCAAGGTTGTCCTGTTCAGGCAGAACTACGTTATTTTTTGGTATACTGGAGGATGGACCTCTTTAGATTCGTTTGCAGTTTTTTTTTCTGCTTTTAAATCATCCACAATTAGAAATACATGCATGTGCATGTATTCAATTATTCCTTTCATTACAGTGTGTCAATAATTTTCAGCATGTACAGTGGCACAACACAGAAAGGGATGACTTCCATAAATTTTATTATTCTCGTTACCAATCTCTATAACAATGATTTAAAAGCAAATTAAGTTATTAGGAGAAACTTTATTTTTGAATCTTTTGGGAAAGTCAAGTATTGAACTGAAGCAACATGTTTTCTTGTGAGGAAATGTTGGGTCCTCAAATTATAAACACTTGGCTCAAATAAATGCCAGTTCAAACAAACATCCTGTTCTAAAAGGCTTAATTTTAAACATACATCCTGAAAGGTATGCAGTGCAATGCCTAAAACACAATATTTGTTTATTCATTTAAATCTGGAAATAATCTGTGATTTTTTATTGTTTGTATTAACAAGTAAAGAACTTTCAAGGGCAGGTTCAAGAAAATCAACATACATAGTTAAAATATGTGATTAGAATATGACTAAACACTGTCTGACTAAACACTGTGAAGTATCAATGACCAAGCAATTATCGCCATCAAAATCACTGGCTCATTTGAAAGGTTAAATCATTTTGGCTTCGAGCCACATAAAAGGAAATCCCTTTTCTTTAACCACAATTTCCACTTCCTAAAATTTTGACATCAGCTATGATACACTGTATGTACATTGTTAAAGACACTGTGTAATCTCCCTATTCATTGTTTTTCTTTTTATATTTAGGTTTAACTGAATGCACATTCATGTACCTTTTGTAATGCTGAATGGTTTTGGCTCACAGAACAATGGCTGACTCAAAATGTCTGTTCAAGTTACAAGTTCTCTAAATCAGGCTACTGCAGTTGGTAAGCATTTTGTAATTGGCATACATGTACCCCCAGTGGTGCAATGTAAGTTTCCCCGGAATGGTACAGCATGTTTAAAGTAGGCCATAAGTTTTGCTTTGTCTAAAGGAGCAGAAAGTTTAAAATGTTAACTTAACACATTTGGATTGAACAGTGTCAGAGGTAATGAGTCATTCACATCACTCAATATATATCACATCAAACTGAAAATAACGTTGATCAATAAGACTAAAACTAGTATACCTGGAGGGGAGAACTATGTTCAGTATGCTAACAGTTCCTTAATGAACTGTGCGGTGAATAATTGATTTGACGTATAATACATATTTGAAGCTTTATCAATCGAGGGAAATTAATTTATAAAATTGTTATAGGGTTGTTTGTTCGGTGAGATGTAATACATGGCTCGTGCAAAATACAAGAACCCTTCTATTGACTGTGCCCCTTAGAAAGCAAGTGAAAGAAGAAATATTCCTACATGTTTTAAAACGGAAAGCACAAACTAGTTTTCTATATTCCAAGCAACATGTACATGTGCATGTAGTACGAACATTTGCATGGCTTCTTTAACAACAAAAGGGTATACATACATCATATTTCCGGCTGTAATATGCAATCAAAGCTTCTTCTGAAATTGCTTACATGTATAACACTTTATCACGCTATGCCTAACACTTTCCAGAGATATCGTTTACTCAGTATTTTCCACTTTTTAGTTGCAAACAGTATGATGTCATCACTGATCTAATTTGCATAATTATTAATAGAAAATTGTCAATATCTCAAAAACGAAAAAAGATATTTCAAAAAGAAAAACACCATTCTTCTGTATTTTGAAAGACCTTTCAAAAAAGCACAAATTATTTTTCATTTCATGAGCACTAATTAATATGCTGACCTGTTTGTGATTAACATACTATGAAAGTTTCCATCTAGACTATGATTAATCACACTTAAACTACTTTACAAGTAGCTTGTTTGTGTTTGATTATGAACTTAGCAAGGACTGTTTACTAATGTACACTGCATCTGCTATACACTGTAACTTTCATATTAAACATTCTATGAAACGTTTAATCTACAGTAATCTGTATATCCATTCATGATCTCAAATGCAAGAATTGCTCAATCCCCTTTCATCTATATACTGGTATACACAATACTGTATGTACATAAGAAAAACACAGCTTTTACTACTAACTACTGCTGTTATTGACTGTATTTCATGCATTGTTTAGTCTTAGGTATCTTTAAGATGATCCTTTAAATAAGCCTTATTGGCTTCCCTAGGCTTCCTTGCCTTATTGATTGATATATCAATAAAATATTTAACAATGTATTTTACATGGCAAAACCAAACTTAAAACTACATGTACATGTTTATGTAGCATGTTTTCCAAACAATGGTCACTCTTTATTTGCCCTAAATTATCGATAACTTGTTGTTTAAATAGATCTTCGAAGTACTGTACAGTAACAACTAAGCTCCCCTTCACATTTTATTTTTGTCTTCAGAAATGTCTCCAATTACAAATTACCATCAGCCAGCTGGGGGTGGAACTACGGAGTTATTTAGTTATCGTTCTAAGAGAGCAGCCTCCCCTCAGCAAATTAGCAATGGCCACGCATCTCCAAAATCTAATTCAATCTTATCACCAAAAAAAACATCCAAGAGGTTCTTTCGCCGACCCACCCTTGAAAGGAATCAGTCTATTGACCTTCAAACACAAGGAAATGACAAGAAAAAACAAACAACGCCTCAGCCAAAGGTTGAAATTATCTACAAAGATTCACAATCTGAAAATGAATCTGATCAAGATAACATGGTCTCTTCACTGAAGAAGGCATTTGAAACAGATGAAAAGGCATTGCTACGGCCATCATCCACTCATTCAGGAGACAGATCACCCTCAACAATCTCTGAGGAATCTGTACCTTTATCATCATCCAGTCATTGTCTTGATGTGAATATGAATCGTGTGTCCACTGCCTCAAGCTCCAGCCACACAGAGCGGGTTGTGCAAGAAATTGTTTGTACTGAGCAGGCTTATGTTGAACATTTACAGGAGATTATTGAGGTACTATGATAAGTATTTCATGAATTAAAAGCGTTAAATACTAGGCGTAGTCAACTTTGAGCCCAAGTCAACCACAATGGCCAGGGCGATTCTCTAGTAAAAGAACCCGCCATAGATTACTGATAAAGCTTGGTATGCTATTTTTACAAAGTAAGTAAGGGGACACTAAAAACATATTGTCACGGTACATGTGTTCATGCCGTAATGCTGACAAATATGGTTAGTTAGGCCCAGTTCAGACACCGAACTTTTCATGAGCCAAACTTAATTTGAATTTGGACCGACCCAAATTAACAAAAGTACGCCTGTTGATTCAGGCATCGAACTTAATTGGCTGAACTTAATTCATTTTGAACCAAAACTACTTGTGAAAAACCTGAAAACCTAAACTGCTTGTAAAATAAGTCACAATAATTTATGCATTAGGTTTGGCACATGAAAGGTTCGGCGTCTGAATCAAAGCTGTTCCAAAGCCGAAATTCCCAGCTAAGCCAGGCGAGAAGAATGCCTGAGCCGTTCCAAATTCAAATACATGTAGCTGTTCTTACATGTAACTGATTCAGACGCCAACTTTTCATGTACTTAATTTAAGGTATTAGGTTCGGCTCATGAAAAGTTCGGCATCTGAACTGGGCCTTAGGTGACTTTTTAAATTGCTAATTTCTGTGTGCAATAAATAAGCTCAATGTTATTATTTTTCAATGCCGCATGTTATATCACACAGTTTGACTTTCATTTATTGTTTATTCATCTATGTTCCAGAAAAACTGTCTTCAAGTACCCTGCATATTTTGTCCTTTAAAGGGAACATACATTGTAATTTGGACAGTGAAAACATGATGTTTAATCACACTTGAAAATAAAATGTTATCTTCATACATCAAAAGATCACCATTGCCATTAAGTTTTGTAATACAATCGCACCTTTCACAGCAAAAGTGAAAATGGTTTGGCATTTCATTGGACTTTTAAATATAATTGACAGAACATAATTATACTTATGGCTGCTTGGTGATACAAAATTTCTATTTTATGTCGTTTTGTATCTCTTTGTGGCCATGTAATGTGTACACGTAGCCTCCTGCTGTTTAAGGCTGGCTGTTGATCACTATTGCTAAGTGCCGCCCGTAACCCCCCATGACAAGCGTTGGCCTTTGTTCCACTTCTGACATCATCGCCTTTGACCAAAATGGTTGTCATATATGCTCAAGGTGTGCAAGAGGAAAACATCTTTCTGATGATAACCAGATCAGAGTGATAGGCCCAATGGAGCTAGAAATATTCCTGAAAATGCTCAAAAAGTTGAGTGCAAAACAGTGCAAAATTTTCTGCTACTCCACATATGGTAAAAATTGCCTGTCTTGATGATGCTTTCTCAGAATTTTTTGAACTTACACATGTAAGTAGCAAGCCCAGAAGAAGGTCGATCACTGCAGCAAAAAAAAAAAAGCGAAAGCAAACAATATTAAAAAACGGAAAAGCCTTAAGACGTACACATTGTAGGTTACTCTAAAAATTTCAATTTAGTGGACAGAAAGGCATGCTGTTATGTTACAAATGCCTGTTTGAGTAGATTGGAGCTAATTTAGCCCAAAACATCCAAAAAATGCATTTTTTTGGCAAAACCTCCAGGAGTCAATGGGTTAAGCATAATGATAAGCATCAGCAACTTAATTATATGCAGATGCAGTAACCTGTACATGTAGCTTGGTAATTTTTATCAGCAAGCTACATGTACAGTGTAAAATGTTATTATGCATATGCATAATATGTTCAAGTTAGTAATTTGGCACTTATGATAATTTATGACGATGTACTAGATGAGCAATTGTAAGATTATCATAATAATTTATAAATTAAAATTGTTTTATTTTCTGCTGGTTTGAGAAGTATGTGAAGAGAACATTTTTTGTGAAGTACTGGACAATTTATGGCTTGTGGACACCTTGATTGTTAGATCTTGAACCTTGTCATTGAAAGTGGACAGTCCTGGGTGGCTTGGTGCAACAATTAACATTCATAATTTACTGTCCAAAGCTTGTTAAATTCCAGATTATGTTTAATACATGTATCCAGTGTTAGTTGTTAATTATTTTATATGAGCAATATATTCAATTTCATTGCTATTTGCAGGGTTATTTAAATAAAATGAAGAAAGAAAATTCTCCATTCTATGAGCAGGATGTCAAAGATCTATTTATGAATATAGAGGAAATCTATGACTTTAACAAGTGAGTGAAATCTTTCAAACATCCATAATTTTCTCTGATGATAGGATACAACAATTCAGCCATTCAGACAGTACACCAAGGTATTTGAGATTGCCACAGTCATGCCACATGTCTTGATGTCTGTCCATCTAGCCTTTTCAGATCAGTTGACCACTAGATTTTGTCTTATTCTGAGGAGATGGTAAAATCCTCTTCAAGTTTTTTCAAGAGCAGTTTCCAACTGAGTGTCCAGTGATCTGCTGGCAATTACTTTTAATTCAGTTTTAGTTTTTGTTTTAGTACATAATATGTATGGTTTGTGATTGGCTGACTTGACAAATTGATAAGTACAATATCAATCAGAAGAAACCTAACAGGGAACACGTTTGCGAACAGGAATGGAACGCATACAGAATGGGTACAAGAACGTGAATGGAACGGATACAGAACGGGAACAGGAACGCGCATGGAACGAAACAGAATGCGTTCTGTCATGCTTTCCCTGTTAGGTTTCTCCTGATCATTACTGTAAAGTTGGTTTCATTGGTTTTGGTTTCACGACACTCAGTTAAAATCAGCAGAAACCTATTCCCACTCAATCCAAAGTTACATTATCTGTAGCTACATGTTTGTAGCTTTTGAACAGTGGTCAACAGTAAGAATTATGAATTTATCTGGTTTATTGCTTTTGAAGAACATTCCTAGCTGACCTGGAAACATGTGGTGATGATCCTGTAGACGTGGCAAAACAATTTGTCTCTAAGGTAACCATGTGACAGCTATTGTTTTAGACAAAACACTATAACTCTGCCTTTAAGGTTTACGTTGTA
>Ga0126343_10001012_pt1 | contig 12397 bp, 10 predicted proteins | sample Cyp2metagenome_FD_92531 | JGI IMG/M metagenome (GOLD analysis project Ga0126343, IMG submission 92531) | Coral microbial communities from Lord Howe Island, Old Settlement Bay, Australia - Cyphastrea 2 metagenome | ecosystem: Host-associated > Invertebrates > Cnidaria > Coral ... | reverse complement strand
TGACAATGACAATGACAATGACAATGACAATGACAATGACAATGACAATGACAATGACAATGACAATGACAATGACAATGACAATGACAATGACAATGACAATGACAATGATAATGATAATAATTGAAGTAGCGCTAATTCTATTAACTATCCAAAAGCGCTTCACAAAAGGCACATTAATCAACACATATCTTCACTTGGAAAGTTCTTTAAAAAAGGTTTTAGTCGGTTTAAGAGTTTTTTTTTCTTCCCTTTTTAATCAGTAAGGACAATTGTAAGTTATTTGTCTAGGCTTAGGCTACCCGGTACGTCATTTTTATTTTTAAATGAACCTTCTAAAAACAGTCACTTACCTTTGGCAGTATAACATTTCTTAGGCGAAATAGCAAATCCCCGCAAAAGATTCAATACAGAAGCCGGAACGATTTGCAGCAAAAGCAATGCTCAGTAAATGTCACGCGATTACGGCAAAAGACTCACGACAGAGGCCGCAAGGATACGCAGAAAAAGCAAGCGTGTTGTTCTTCGTTAGGCGATCACCGCAAAAGACTCACGACAGAAGCCGCAAGGATTCGCAGCAAAAGCAGCAAAAAAGCAGCATATTAAAGCAGGCGTTTGTTGTTCGTTAGATTTATCAACTTTCACACTTGTGAATAATCTTTTCCCCCGTTGACTCGTCAAACTAACAATAGTCACTTCCCAAAGGCAATTAATGACGGAATATTTTATTGGTCAGAACAGAATATTTTATTGGTCAGAACAGAATATTTTATTGGTCGGAACAGAATATTTTATTGGTCAGAACAGAAAAAAAAAAGTCTTTTTCATCCAAATCCACGCCTTGAAGTGCTAACTTGTTTACTGTCCAGATATTGAAATGATTAATATTGACCAGATAATTGAAATGAGTTTTGCTAATTGTATTTTTTTCCTTGTTCTTTGTTTCTATTTTTTTTTTTTCGCAGAAGCAAGCTATAGCTACCCTTAACTCAACGTCTTTGAAGGAGGACGTATTTTCAGAATTATGGCACAAATTCAATTACACTGAAAATGACTTACTGGAAGTGAAAAATCAGGTACATTATCTTACAAGGCCCTCTGAAAGGGGCACAGAACGAGAAAGAGTGAACAGAGAACTGGGTGTAAAATTTCCTTGTTTCCCGAATGTTTAGAAATTAGACGCGTAGTCCGCAACCCTATTGGCCCAGGAGTAAAATTTCCTTGTCTCCCCGAAAATTTAACGATAACGTCCCCTTCTTGTAAGCTTATTTAATGATTGATTTCTTTACAAAATCGAGAAAAGTCGAGTCTATCAGCGTACGCCTAATATGTGACGTACCCAGGCCAAAAAAATTACTTGGAGGGTTGGGAGAATTCGAGACAGTTACACAAACCCGAGACGTAGTCGAGGGTTTGCATAACTTTCAAGAATTCTCCCAGCCCCCAAGTGTCTAGAGGAGGCTATGTAAACACTGAAAAAGCGCACTATTGCTTTTATAAACTAATTTTAAAAGTACGCACGAATCTAAAACGACTCAACCGTGTTTACGTACTCTCATCTAAACACAGCTATCGACCAGTGAGAGCGCGCTTGGCAGCTCAGTTATTTTATAATAATATTTCTAAAATAGAAAACGCACGTTGATTTGCACACTGTCTTGATCTCGGTAGAGAATTGAATTGCCCATGGCTGCTATATTATGAACTTCAATATTTGGAATGGCACCGCCATTATTTGTTCTGTGAAAGACCCTGAAGATGAAAGGATTATTAAGACGGATTCCGCTCAAAGTTCGAGCAATAAGTGCAAAAATTATTTACTAAAAATCTACTCACAGCATATTAACTTTTTGAATACTGTTTAAAACTTCTCACCGTAGTTCATTTCTCCAGGTGACCCCGCGATGAAAATCCCAAGCATTCTCGAGAAATTCAATGTAAAACCTCGGAAGAATGCTTCATGCCTGTGTTTTCAACTAACGCGAAACGTCCGCTTTAAGTAATGCCTTTCAAAATGTTTCGCGTCGTTTCATTAAAAAAAAAATCCAAATAAACAAACGAGAAAACAAACAGCGAAAACAAAGAAACGAACTTGTTATTTTTTTCCCTCATAGGTGATAAATATGAGTAAAATGGCTCCTCCGAGAGGACCTCCTGGCTACAATGGTACCCAGGGCCCTGTCGGCAGTCCTGGGCCCTCAGGACCTCGAGGATCACCGGGGCCTGGGGCCAATTTTTCACTTTGTCAGTACCAGATAAAGAAAGAACGTGCTTCAAATGCTGGTGATTCAACATACGCGAACGCTGTAATATCTGCGACAGAGAAAAAGGTAGGTGAAGCTCTGCCTGAAATGATTAACAAGGATCAAAACTTAGAATTTCGTAAATCTAGGACAACTCTCCTGATCCTGGACTTGGCTATCAGCAATGGCAAGTTACTGGAAAAAGAGAAGGTTTAAGAACAGAGTTCAACTCCTGCAGGATTGGTTTCGTACACCAGCATGGTCACCTCCAGGGGCGCATCCAGGACTTTTCAAGAGCGGGGAGGGGGGGTGGGGTGGGAGGAAGGGAGGGAGGATGGCTAGTGCTTCAGAGTTCCAGAATAAGGTATGGTCACAAAATGATGCAATTTGAGAATTGATACTTATTTAAGGACTTTCGCACAAAAATTTCCAACATTGACTCTTTTTTTCTGAAACTTTCAACACTGTAAAATGATGAGTTAGTTGTGTCAGAAATGTAAAAAGATGGGTCACCGACTTCGTTTCGGAGAGAACATGCCCGAAAAAAAAAACACTCTAAATCTGAAAAAATCAGGCTTCGTTAGTAAATAGGATCAGTGTCTGTAAGCCCAAACATATTGCAAATAGATCTATGAAGAGAAATCGTTTCTGCCAAATATAGTGGAATTTACTTAGTGAATTTAGTCAGCTGGTGAGACTCCTTAAAGAAGAAGTTCGCATTTAGCGACCAAAGCTTCACGGGCCTTGAAGCCACAAGATGGCAGGACTCCATGTCCCGTAGACAGAAATCTTGAATTTTTTTTATCTTCCCACATCAATTTTTTGTTTATTTTTTGACAATATGGAGAAAATTGTGAATAAAACCTGATTCTGGAAAGAAATAGGGGTGACCGAACATCTAAAGCCGGTAAATCCAGCCAAAGCTATAGCAATGGCCATCTTCCCTATCATTATTTTTTTTATTACTTAGCGCGCGCGCTCGATGCATGACGTCGCGTGTGAATTTGCGTACGCAGTAAGGATGCGCAGAAACAATTATCGCGAACGTCCTTAAGGATGTTGATGCTAATTGTTTCTCCGTATCCTCACAACGCACGCAAATTCAAACGCTACGCCATGCCTGAGCACGCGTGCTAAGTAATAAAAGGAACAATTTAATTTTTTTTATTTTTTTATTTTTTTTCATCCAAGAATTATCCAAGGGTATCCAATTTAGCAGAGCTAGTTTAAATGGAGCCCTGACATAACACAAATCAAGACAATAAAACATTAAAACTAGAAAAATTATCAAGTTATAAATGCAGCATGTTGGGTGCGGCAGCGTCACTGTTTAAGATGGCGCTTTATTCTGAGTTTAAATTCGCCGAACGCCTCTGCTTGCCTAATCTTTCTCGGATTGGTATGGTAAGTTGGAGTGCCTTTATTTTGAGGCTACCCTGATACATAACAGTTTTTGCGAATGGAGGGCGCAGCAAATCACGACTCCTGGTGCAATGGCCATGGAAAAAGTGCGCGTGGCTATACTCTGAAAGCAAGTACGAGGGCGCTATACCGTGAGGACATTTGGATACTAAAATGCATTTGAGATAATCTCTGCTTGCTGGTAGGTTGGGCCAGGCAAGTGTTGATTTTAACTACTCTCAGCCCCAATTGATCGACCTTCATGATGCGGCTTGTCGTATTTAACTTATCCAGGAAAACCTCAACTGTCCAAGACAGCCCCACAACTGTCCAAGACAGGCGAATAGTAATCGAACAATGGCAAATGACCCAAGTTATTCTCGAATTTTGATTGGTTCTCGCCCATGATCTATTATAGGACAGATGCACGATTGACGTCACCACTACAAAGTTTTTCTCTCCGTGTTTTAAAATGGCGGAAAGTTTCGAGAAATTAGACAATATTTTACTTGATTGGGAAAGAAGATAAGTACAAAAATGCATCGTCGAGGCATTGAACAGGTACGAGAAGCATAGTCTAGCAGGAAAAAGAAAGAAAAAGCCGTTTCTTTCTTATAAAAATGGCTCAGAAAAAAAAATGCTCGAGCAGTCGGCAGTCGAGCGAGGCTAAGCCAAACGCAAAATTGGTCTTTGTAGACCGTGAACTATTGCATTATCTCGAATTTAAAAAACCCAATAAACAAAACGTGTCTGAGATTGATTCATTCAATAAATTCAACTTTTTTTCAGTCTCAAAATAATTGTTGACTTACTGACTGATGCCACGAATGCCAAACGCAAAACATCACTTCTTTAAAAAAGCTAAAGGTGGCTCATAACAGTTTTTACTACTTTCCGAGAGGTAGATTTTGATGGTTCCTTATTATCACCCTTTATCACTTGATGCTACAATCAAGGTATCAAAAAACTGCCCAATAACCGGTGACAATCACACAGCAACACTATGACCTGCTAAAACACTCTTAATTTTAGCTTTAAGAGCTTATATTTCAAAAACGGAACGGTGAATTTCTTTTATATTATTAACATTTGATAAGCATGATAAGAAGCAACTTTTGGCAAAGTTCAAAAAAATTCTCTGCATGGGCTCTGAACCCCATTTACAGAATTTTTTTAAACTTTGCAGAAAGTTGCATCTTATTCTGTTTATCAAAATTCGATATTAAGAAAAAATTTCACCGGGGCGTTTATAAAATATAAGCGCTTAAAAAGGCTAAAATAAGGGTGTTTTAGCCGGTCATAGTTATGCTATGGTAACCTATTGTGTCACAAAAATGATACCAACGTGTTCACCGGTGATTGGGCAGTTTTTTGATACCACGATTTTAGTATCAAGTAATAACGAGTGGTAATAATTACACATCAAAATCTACGTCTTGGAAAGTACTGGAAACTGCTTTGAGCCACCTTAAGTAAGATTAAATAAGAACATATCTTTCCGATGCGAATGTTCCAGTCCGGTTCAGGGCACAGCAGCGAGCATGGTACAGCTCCCGGCCAACTGTACTGTATCGCAGCTAAAAGGAGTCTCCGACACTATTTCAAAATGATTTGAGAATCACAGACCACAGGGGACACAAATTTCCACCGTCACTAACGCTCCTTTCCTTTCAAAACTCGACTCGGATGGCCTCCGGGTCGACCGCAATCGCAAGTTTTCCGAGCAAAGTGTTTTAAACTCCTGCAATATTCAGGGCAACTTCAAAGCCCTTTGGTTCATTCAGTTGCTCTGATGACAAAAACTGACTCGATTTATTCAGCATTTTCTTTAAGATTTGTAGATTTTGCAGTTCAATTCTGCTTTCGCTGTAAGTTTTCATTCCACGAGAAGCGACACTCGAGTCAAGTTTGACAGTGGCGTGATTTGCCTAAACCAATCTCGTCAAAATGAGGTAAGGACATCAGTGACACACTCGGCTATCGCCTCGTGCAATAGATTAAGTCCAGAATCTGAGAGAAGAAAAAAGTTCACTATGCAAAATCTCTCGCCAGGATTCAGGTCACAGCAATTTTTCATGTGCAAATTTATAGAGATCTGTATGGAGACGCCATGTTGGTGCCCACCCGGATGGGCACCAACGTGGCTGCCGGAAACCAACAGGAACACCTGTCACAGAGTTGTGCTACAAAAGCGTAAACTCAAAAACAATAAAATAATACTTTTTTCCAATACAAGAACTGTTCAAATAGCAAAATTTCCCGAAATAAGTCCTGAAATATGTCACTTTTTAACCAACTGGGCCGTCATGTAAATGCCGCGTCACGCAAAAGCGTAGAAATTCAAGAGTACTGAGTCACACAAGACCACAAAACCAAGTACCCATTCGGACCAAAAGTTTGTATGGATATTAATTTTCAGCTGCTCTTATACATCATTAAAGTAAGATATCAAGAGGATCAAAGTTTTGTAGTTTGAATTTTAGTGACGTCATGTGAAAACCGGCAATATATTCTATGTGTTCCTTCCAAGATAGAGTGTTATCTAGGAAGACCCCAAGATATTTGAATTTGTTAACTCTTTCTAATCGCGTGTCACTGATATCTATAACCAGATCGTCAGCCTCTTCGGTCCTCTGATGGGTACCAGCAAGCATGTGTTTTCTCAAGATTAGGTATTAGAAAATTGGCTCGAAGCCAGCTAAGAACATCAGTTACACCACTAGTTAATTGAGCTTGAATTTCCGCACTGACTGACTTGCTGCAAAATAGATAAGTGTATTGTCAGCATAAAGCTTTACACTACAACCTTGAACCGCCAAGGGTAAGTCATTTATGTAGATATTAATTAGTAAAGGGCCGAGCACGCTACCCTGGGGACCCCGAAAGATATGGTCTGCAGCTCAGATAAGAGCCCATTTATGCAAACATGTACACTGTCTTTGAGTGCGCTTACTTTAAAAATAGGACCTAAACCACTGGAAAGCAGAGCGATTCATACCTCGTAAAGCGAGCCTATCTAACAGGTCTAAAAATACAAGGGTAGTTAATATTCATTTGTTAATGTTTTCAAGCAGAGTGTTTGTCAACGTGTGCGAGGCATGTGGATGTTGAGTGAAGTGGGCGGAAGGCTATGCTCTTGTAAATAGCTGTAGACCCTACGGTGGACAGCCCGTTCAAGTATCTTGGAGAACATGGGGAGTACTGAGATTGGCTGAAAATTTCGATCCAGCTTCGTGAGCCGACGTGACAATAGCATGTTTTCGATCAGCCGGTAGCGTTCCTTCATTGGTCGTTCTGTTCATAAGTAGTAGGGTTAGATTCTCGCCAGAGCTTCATCCCCATCCTTTTTTTTTTGCATTTCTGATATAACTCTTACAGGGGTAAAATGTTTGCTCGAACGTCCTTGAACCTGCTACACCAGTAATACTGGCAATGGCAGCAGCTAGAAAGTATAGCGAGGTACCTGCCCAAAGTTTTGGCCTTATGATGGTTGAAGTTTTCACAACTCTCTTCTTTTTTTTATTTTTTGGTTCACCAAAAGGAGGGGGGTGAGGTGGTCATTTAAACCACCCACCGCCTCCCTAAATCCGCCCTGATTATTGCTGCATTGAATAACATAATGTTGATTTATTTTAGAGAAACAATATTTTGATTACTTTTCTTTCTTTTGCGTCAGGGCAAGAAAATCATGGCTGTTCACTGCGATACCAATGATGCCAAAGTAACGCAACTGTCACACTCCATTGACCAAAACCAAAGACAGCAGTACACGTGCGAGTGTAAAGGCTTGATGAACACTGGGGCCGGCATAATGTATTGTTATATTCATTACTGGGAGTGCCCTCTAAGCACATAAAAACAACAAAGTGTAAAAAGGTGTGTGGTGATAGTGGTGGTAAATAAAGGGCTTGTGATTCGCAGGGGAGGAAATGGTCAGCGGAGATGGAAATGTCTTTCAATGTAAATGTTCGTTATTACCCAAGATCATAATGCACGTTATTACCCAAGATCATAATGTATTGTACTATTTACTAATGGAAATTTATTTTGAAAAATTGCATAAGTAAGAACAAGAGTACATGGCTCTGGCTATGAATGATCAAATGCGCTTTGAAAACTGTTTTTATGTTAGAGTAAAACAGTGAAATAATCTAGTACGCTATAAGAACTGACAAGAGAGAATTCTTTCTGCCTATATCCTGAATCATCGTTATTAGTTGTGGGAGAACTAGACAACTCTCCCGTCAAAACTGTAAAATTGAAAGTGCTCCTTTTATGGCCAGTGCAGCATGTAATGAGCGTAATGTAAAACTTTGTCTAAAACAATGCTATGATGAACCTGCTCAACATGGCCGGAAGCAATGATTTTCGAACGCACATCATGTTGTTTTTCAGACAATAATGTAAATCTTACTTTTGTTAGTTAAATCTTTAATCGGAGGCGCGGTGGCCTCATGGTTTGTGCGCTCCTCTCCGGATCGAGCGGTCGGGGCTCGAGCCCTGGCCGGGACATTGCGTTGTGTTCTTGAGCAAGACACTTAACTCTTACAGTGCCTTTCTCCACCCAGGTGTATAAATGGGTACCGGCGAATTTAATGCTGCAGGTAGTACTCCTAGTCGGCCTGATGGGCCACCTGGCCCGAACGCAGACTTAACTTACTTTTGCTGATATTTTCTACCCCATCTGATCATGATTGGTCTAAACTCGTCACGTGGGAATATGCCTCAGTTAAAACTTGGCAATCCCCAATTTTCAAAAGCTCCCACGTGTTGCGATAAATATTTGAAGGATCATAAACACAATAGCACTTTTTCAACTTTTAACGATGTTGCTCGAACCTCGCTCTCGGAAATATGTTCGCCTTTTCAGAAGAGATTTGTGTCCGCGGAATATCCAAGCATATTAATTTCTACGTCAAATGGTAGCTATTGTTCCTTTAAATTAATTTATCTACTGTAAGGAAGTGTAAGGAAATAGTTAACTAACTTTCGTGAAACAGTCCGAGAATCATAAACTTCAGTGTGACGACAATTTCGTCTCGCATGCAGTTATAATGAGTCCAAGGGCAGGTTGGACGACACTCGAGATTTTAGATTGCGTGTATAAATCTAAAAGTAATTGCAAACCAATTCTGCCTTTTTTAATTTTATAAATCATTGTCTTTTGCCAAGTAATGGAAATTCTACAGTCAGGTCAATAATTTATAGGGTTGGCGAATGGTCCCACCTTTAGTCTCGTACATACAAAATTAAATTGGTAAAATGTCGCTGAATGATTTTGTCATTTCGGGAAGTAGGACTAGATAATATGTGCATTGTATTAATATTTATAAAAGTCACATGCAGCTGTACAAAGCAAAGACGCGACGAAGGTTGAAATAGCCTACAACATAAATATCAAATATATTACATGGATAGCTCAACGTGCAGACAAAATGGGGTTATCTCAACATCTATTGCCTGCTAGTTCAGAGAAAAAATCAAAAAATCTAGCAGCGAAGCTTGGAAGGTCAAGATGGTATGGAGAGACCTCGACTACGCGTCAATCCATGTGAACACGCAAATTAAACTTAACCATGCATTATCTTGCCATATTCACCTCACGCTTGGTTTTACTTATCAATAACCCATATTTAGTATTCAGCTTTTGTACTATATGTAAAAAGTTTGTAAAGCCTAGTTATAAATTGGAGAAAATATAGAGCAACCGTTTGGACTAGGCAACATTTCCTCATGATAAGGTGTTTGGAATATGCGTGTCAGTTTTTAAACTTGGGCTTTAGACAGATTACTGGTCAAGTCTAAGCGACTAATGTTTTATTCAGTGACACAGGCCCGGGTGGGGGTGGGGGAGAGGGGCTTTCTCATATGAAAGGCATGACGGTGATCGTCGGAAAGTTTTCAAAGAACCCCTAAGAAGTGGGAGGGGCTTGAAATTCTTTTGACTACTAAGAAGTGCGAATTCTAAAAGAACACAATATTTTCGGTCACATCTTTTTGGCTAAAGATCCCAAAGGTGCTGGACCTTCTTTGAGGCTGAGCGCAGATAGAGTTACCAAATCCGCTTTTTTAACTCTAAAACGGTACCAGGAGCACCCCCGTCTTTCTTCTACGGGAGTTCCCCAGCCCCCGGGATTTTAGGGGAACAGAACAGATTGTACATAAGACGTATAAAACAGCATACCTAAAATTCGTCTGAATAGATCAAAAATCCCTACACTACCTACTATCTGCAAACTGTAAAATATGCAAAAAGGTATAATTATAAAAATGTGGTTATCTGAATTCCTGTTAGGATATTGTTTGTGTGATATGAGAGAATAAATGTTAGAAATACTTTGTTTGTTTTATTTGTTTTGTTGTTGTTGTTTGAACGTATATGGCATCCTCTCTTCCGTGTTCCCTCTATCCATCTCGAGGTTAGTGTGCATTATCCAATCCCAGGGGACGATGTACTCCCTTGTATGATGTATATAGGCATGTGCCGCCCCAAAGCGTATGGGTTTTCAGGCGCTTTGGCCATGGTTTGGGGCAAAGAACGCGGGCTCACAACACGACTGGAAATCGAGCCTAGTCAGAACTAGGGTATCGAATTTTTGGTCAGGTCATAGAGAAGGTATTCTAAGTAAAATGGCAGATTTTGGTCATTAATTGGGTAAGGCTTTTGGGAAGCGGGCCGCACATCCGCCACCCCAATTTTTCTGGGGAGTAACCTACCCCCCTGACCCCACTCAGATTACTCCGAATAAACTTGAAAGAGTAACAATCACAGGTTACTTTGGATTTGTGTTTGAGGAAAACTCGGTCAAGAAAATCACATGATCATCGTGACGTCATCGTTTTCGAAAGGCTCCGTTTCAAAATGTTTTCCACCCACACTAAGACGCAAAGCATGACGGATTAGTGTGGACGGTATGCCTAACCGTAGAAATAATCTAAAATTAAAGCTGCGTTTTTCACATTTCTCCGGCGTACTGTGGAGAGGGCTTTGAAAAAAATAACTAACTAAAGGGCTTTGAAAAAAATAACTAACTAAAGGGCAAAAACAATGGACGATTTCTTGATACCCATGTAAACTTATAAATTGCCTGTTTAGCTTACGTGTGGTCCGGCCAGTTTAACATCATTAGTAATTAAACTTCTTACCCTGGTGTTACAGGTTTTCTTGAATATGTTGAGAGAAAATTTCTGGAGCCAGAACTTTTTTTCTAATTTTTTTCTTTCAGCGAACATTCAGTACTTTCCACACCCTCCCACCCTCCGCCTCCTTCTTGGCGGCACCCCTTCGAAGAGAGTTTGCCCAAAATGTTTATGCAAATTTGGCAACATTCCATTCAAGGTGGTAGTCACAAACATGACCACCGATCAGAATGTTAGCCCTAGTTCTGGAAAACAATAAACGTTATCTGGAGAAAAGAAAGCAGAGCCAGCGGAAGTTGAAGAGCGCGAAAAATGGGGTCGAAAAGTAAATTTCATTCTCTCTTTTCTCGGCTACTACGTCGGACTTGGAAATATCTGGAGGTTCCCTTACCTGGCTTATGAAAACGGCGGAGGTAAGATTTAATTAAGTCAGATAAATGGTGCTCAGTGGTTACACATTATAGCGAGATTTGAGCTTTAGAATTTGTTCTTCAGTTTGCGCAAGTTTGCTACAGCTATACAGTGTGCCGGTAAACGGTAAAATTTCACTACTGCGCGTCGTGATACTCCGTTTGATTGTAATGAATGTTTTGATTTGGAAAAGGGCCCGGGAAAAGCCTTAATGGCGAATATGGGGGATTTACTGTGATCACAACAAATACAGATATTATTATTAGTAGTATCAGGAATAATTTCTGGCAGTTTGAAAGCCATACATGTGTAGCCGGAATTGTGCAAACTCCAGGTGCCCGCTTGTTGTACTATCGTGATCACGGTTGAATACTAAGGTACAAACATGGGGATTTTTTTAAAGATGTTTCATTGCCTCGTTCGCTCGTTTATTCGCTCCATTAAAACAAATTTAATTCTGCAACGCTTATTTTAGTTAAGAGAGATGCTGCGAAATGAGAAACAGAAAAACGTTCGTGGCAAAAACGTTGGCTTATAATTATCCTCCACGCAACGTTTTAGAAGAAGCGTCGCGTGATGACCCTACAATAGGTGTACATGTCTTCCCTCAGCAATGCTGCTCATAGCTTCGCTCTCAGGGAGAGAATCCCTGCTGTTAGTGTCGAAAGTACGATTGCGACTACATTTATACTGATGAATAAGGAGAGAAAGAAATTCATGCCGGAAATACGTACCCAAAAAGGCGAGGAAATATTTTCGTACAAGCCAACTTCGAAAAGGAAGAAAAAATATGACGCAAAGTCGAGGATCATCACACAACGCCCCTTTGGCATTGCTGGGAAGGTTGCGTGACGATTTCAAACGATAGCGTCGGAGGAGATTACAGCTTGGTCAAATGTCCATAGCAAATGGAAGTAAGTAATGCTTTTTATGGCTACTGCTGCTTGGCAGCTGTAGCCATATTGCTATCATGTGCGTAGGTAAGTAGAGTGTCCAATTTTCGGATTATGTTCGGGACTATTCGGTCGGTGACTGATAATCGACTAGAAATCCGTGAGCGCCTCTTCGTCGGATAGTGTTCGTTGCCAATCAGAGCATTGACGGTCGCTTGTCGGCCTCTTATTGATCCAAACTTATTTCCCATTTGCTTGTGCTTCAACGCGGACTGCGAGACATCGAGATTTTGTAGTATTCCCAAGCTC
>Ga0126343_10001011_pt1 | contig 12398 bp, 11 predicted proteins | sample Cyp2metagenome_FD_92531 | JGI IMG/M metagenome (GOLD analysis project Ga0126343, IMG submission 92531) | Coral microbial communities from Lord Howe Island, Old Settlement Bay, Australia - Cyphastrea 2 metagenome | ecosystem: Host-associated > Invertebrates > Cnidaria > Coral ... | reverse complement strand
TCGAGCTTAGTTTGAGGGAAATCTCTTACGTTTTGTACGTGCGCGTGCTCATGTGCGCGCGCTAATGACGCGAAAATCGTGCGCAGTAGGGATGCGCAATGCAATACTAAGGAATTACCTTAAATATCAAAATAACGGGTCAAAACTATAGAAGAACTCGAACAAAACACAGGAAAGACAAGAAGGGACGTGGATGGAAAAAACTGGACAGGATTGAACTGGATTGCATTTGGATAAATTTGAAAAACGTCGACCCACCTTTTAGCAAATTACGGTATTTCAGTTTATACATGTATCAAACTTTCATTACCACAGCTGGAAAATCATTCTCAATTGTTATGTGCCCATGATTTTGCAAATGAAAGACTCTTGGTCTGCCAGTTTGACGTTTAGAGCTCACAATTAGCAAAATTAAACAAAATTACCTAAAATAGTGCGACCTAGCCCCTTTAAGCCATTGGCATGAGTGAACTTTTTTAATGTAGAATCTGTGAAAACTTATGTTATGAATTCATAGAAAGAGAGAAGATGGATGCCTGGACAAAATCTCGTACAAAATCTGGCCTGGAGAAAAAAGAACATTCATTAAATGAAAGCAAGGAGGAGGACACGCCGCCAGTGACCAAGGTTCCTGGTTTGACTAGCCCTCAAGTGATGTTTCAGGAGTCCCGCATCCTTTAAAAGCTTCCAGAGAGGGAGAACTTGTAAATAAGGCATACCCAAATGAATTCATGGCTGTGCCCACGTTTTCTTTCGGGTTACACTCGGTTGAATGGATGTTCTTCTCTTTCGCTGGTTAGTGCATTTTCATTATACCGTTTTTTTTTTTCAGGAGCTTCTCTCTTTGATTTGACTTTACCCATTATTCGATGGTGTTTGACTGCCACTGCAAAACTTCCCACAAATTCAATAGGCTACTTTTGTTGCAGGCGCTCAGGGGGACTGAATGTTGTGTTTAATTGGTCAGCAGAATGACGCAGTTGACAGCAGCTTTGATGTGGTGTAATAAGCTTTCAAAACTTTAGGAGTCTAACACTCTGGTTTAATTTTGTGTGGATTTCCTTGCTTCAAGCGAAGTAATAGGGTATGTAGATTTGAGGGATTCCTATGAAATTTTGCCAAAATGTTCCTTGGTTATCAATGCAAAAAAGAGCACTGTGAGGCTTTTTAGATATTCCAAATACTTCTCCTTTTATACGCTCTCATGTAATGAAGATCTGCAAATATCTAATTTGCCAACTTCAGAATAGATTTTCTTAGCCACCAATTGGAATATCAAAAAAACCTCACGCCCTTTTATAGTCTTTCACCTATTGATTGACATTGTGCAGTTTTTTTTGGTCATACATGCGAGAAGGTAGGTAATTCACTTTAGAAAATAGTGTCAGTTTTGCATTTGAAGGCTTGCACACACTTACCATTAAATCAAATCTTAAAAAAATTATTTCTTCTCATTCTAAATTTTAACAGCTTTACGGTGATATATACTTTTCTATGGTTGTAACATAAACAATGTGCAGATGAATGATTCTACGGATGACACCCCTGAAGGTCTACAGTAGCCTTAAATCTCATTGCAACTGAAGTTAAGTTAAATTCATAACATAAACAACCATGATGTCTTACAGGCCGTAGCTCCAGATTGTTTTCTGTCACCTTGTCTGACATTGTTTGACCAGTGGGAGGATGTGATCCTAAATAATCAACAGGAAATTTACACGTCAATTTAAGCATTCTTTTAAACCTTCTTTTAAAATGTATCTTAATACCGTTTCATTTACATGTACTGTTCCTTTCAGTCTCATTTGTCTCTTTGTAATATTTTGATACTTCGGCAAATACATGTAAATTATGACAAGTCTATAAGGTTACTTACTTCTCTCATGTTCAGGGACTTCTTCCATACACAATGCGCCATCCTCTGTAAGATGAAAATCATATTAATTTTGCAGTGAGAAAAAAAGTCTCATTTTTGTAACATTGTAACATTCTTACAGATGTGATAATTTTAATATGTCCATTATAATAAGCTACTTACTTGGCTCATATTGAGTGGTTTGTTCCTTCTGGAATCCACTTTCTGCTGTAAGATGAAAATCACATTATCAGTGAGGCATATCAAAAGGAAATACAAGGTCCTATTTTGTAACATTGAAATTATTTTTTCCAATGTTTTAATGATTATAAAATGTCCATAATTATGGTGACTTCCTTGCAGTGCTGGAAATAATTTTTCATCTTAAACAGGACATGTGTCCTTTCAAATCTTCATTTTGGTTGGACATCTTATCAACTTCACCGGACAATAATTGTATAATTGATTTGCATAATTATGTAATTTGCATAATAAAATTTATTAGCATACTGGAAAGATTTTCAATACAAATCATTCAAAACTGCATTTAAATTTGATTTATTTGTCATATATCATTTATGATGATTAGATGGCTTTATCTACAAGATAACTGAACTGTTCTCTCCTGGTTATCTCCTGATTATAAGTTTTTCAAGCAAACCTAGTTTTCCATAGAGTGCTATCATTAAAGGGACACAGTCAGCTTTGGGACCATGCTGACCACGAAAAAAGTTCATCTTAACCTGAAATCAAAGTACATCTAGAAATCCACTTAACCTTGGCAGTGTTTTGCTTGATTTTCAATCAGTTACGTAGAAGTCTGTTTTTGAGTGTGCTTTTTTTCATCCTGTGATATTATTTTTATCATATTTGACTAAAACCAGTATGGATTGAATCTCTGTGACATGCAAATTAGCTATGAAATGGTATCTAATGCACATGTGCTCCAGCTGACTGTATCCCTTGAAAGCAGGAGCCCATCATTACGGGTGTGCAACTACCTCAATTATTCCTACCCCAGCCTTTTCACAGACCCATCTATTTTTAGTTGGAATTTACCACAAATTCAGATCCCCACAGGAACCTCAGTGACCAATCATAAGCACAGACTTAATAATTTCTCGGTAAGATTGGGTCGACATGTCCACCTGAGGCCTTCATTTTTTCTCTTTGTCAATTTGTGTTCATATAAACCAGAACTGACCTTTTTCATGGGGAAAAGAAGCCTAAAAAGAGACTGGTCTGTAAAATACCACAACATCTAGGCTTAGTATGGGTCGCAGGCTCTTGGTGATGGGCTCCTAACTAAAGTTGACTTTCCAGTACATGATACATGAAGAGCTAACAGCACATCGCAAAAGACGTTAAGTATAACAAGGAAATTTCTGAAAGTAACTTAATTTGGCAAGTACAGGAAAGACAGACACTTCTGCTTTATAGCAGGAGCCCAAAATGGGCTCCAGGATATGACTCAAACACCTTAACTGTCAGAGTCAGGAGCCCATTATTAAGAAAAATTCTCAAGTAGCCATTTGGCGACCAAGTGATAAAAATCAAGTAGGAATTTTATTCTGAAAAGAACGCAATGCATAAAATCTGTAAAGAAAAAAACAATGATGACTTTTTTGGCCACTAATTACAGTAGAATTCCGAAAGTAACGCCCCCCGAAAGTAACATTAATTTTTTGCCTTCCTATTAAATCCCGAAAGTAATTGTCCTTCCGAAAGTAACAGCCTCCTCGAAATTAACGGCACTTTCAAAATCAAAATCTTCTTCCCTTAATTAAAATACATGCATTTGCGTGAAATTACACGCAAATGTGTGTAACTGCTAGATCAGTAGATTTTTCACGCGTGTAATTACATGCACTGCCCACGCATACTACACGCAGACTACACGCATTTTACGCGCATGTAGGTGCTGCAATCCCTTTGACCAGTACTGTATGAGGAGCATAGGGCATCGACAAAAGCATGCATGTAAACTAGTCCTCACACTACATTATCTGCATAGCGATTCTGGAATATTTATGATTATCATAATGCATTTCAAAGGTACAATTCAATGGAGCTGGAAGCTGTTTGTTGCATTAGAGCGCAGCTCAGTTTCATTTCAGAAATAAGCTTTAAGTATTTTGTCCGCTGAAGCAGGGTAGTTCATCACCATCTGAAATGAGTTCATGTACTTTAATCGCTAAAACAGTTCCTCTTACCTCTTTCTGCATTGCCAAGTAAAGGCAAATCAAGTTTCTCCAGAAGATCAAAACGTTGAATTCCCGTGAGTAGCTGTCTTACGTAGGTACCAGACAATGCTCCACTGGCATCCAGTTCTTCAAACAGCTCAAAACCTTCTCTGATTTTGGCAAGTCGAAAACCATTCACTTTGGGTTTGACCAAGAACTTCATCTGCCTCAACTCAACATCTGACAAGGAGTTTGAGATTTCCAAAAGTCTTTGTTGTAGTAAAAAACCTGACCAAGAGAAGTAAGAGTAAATTATCAGACACATATGAAAACGTTTGGGACAACATTTGTGTACAAACCTTACAAATAATTTATGTAATGCTACTGCATGAGGTGATTTTGTTATACTTTAACATTTTATGTATATTTTGCATGTATTTAAGCGGCTATACAGGGGGGAAATCTTTTTTTTAAGGGGGCAATCTAACGCACAAACTATACATATTCTATATGGTAAACTGCACTGTATACATGATTTTGCTTGTAAAAATTAATGTTGATGCGTCTCATAAAGTACAGCATGACTTATGTGCTATTTGCAAACACATTCATAATCAAGACATACATTTGTACTGTAGGGGAGCAGGGATGGCGCAGTGGTGAGAACGCTCACCACCCACCAGTGTGTCCCGGGTTCGATTCCGGAGCAGTGTCATACGTGGGTTGAGTTTGTTGTTGGTTCTCATCATGAGTTTGTTGTTGGTTCTCTCATTTCCCATCATTCTCATCCTTGCCCCGAGGGTTTTTCTTCAGGTCCTCTTCCCTCTACAATTCCAAAATCCAATTCGACCAGGATAGAGGACCCACATGAAAATCAGCTAAGGCTGATGTGGCTTCCTCTCTAAATATAGTAATTTAACTGATTAAGATGAAATTATTTGTTTTGTAAGAAGGCTGAATAAAAAAAAGAGCACAGAAATAAAGGCATTAAAATGAGGTTAAGACCATGAGATTCTTGTGCAGGACCTTCCCCATGGAGCAGTTTCCTTCTAAACTAGTCACCAGCATGGTTTCATAAAGGGCTGGGTATTGGTCATGTTGACCAGATGTGTCCCTGGTCTGACCATCTGACCTCAGTTGTTTGAAGGCTGGATAATGCTAGCCATCAGATATATCACTATCCAGTGGATAAGCATTAGTAAAACAAACCATGCTATCTCCTGGATAATGATTTATCCCGTGGATAGCATTACATATCTTTTGGACTACTCAGGCAACTCAGTTCAGGGCTGGTCAAAACGTTTTGCCTGCCTGTGAAAACCAATCAATTGCCTTCCTGCTGAAAATGTGAAGTAACCCAGTTGCGACCAGTACCTGTACAAGACTTGCTTTTGGCGCTGGCAAGAGTCCTGGGTGACTGACCATAAGCTTTCTCACTGCGCTTCTGTTTATCCTCAAGGAATGATCTTCTACCTTCCTCTAACTCTAACTGCTGTATCTTTGCCTCGCAGTTCTGCAACTGCTCCTGCTGAGCATCTATTATTTCCTGGCATGTATGATGGGAGGATAAGGCTACATGTCCTACAAACCCATCGCAACATTTTGGAGTCAGGAGCTTTCCATTATACATGTAACTCTCATCTGATTTAGGATTGCTGGATGTATAAACAAGACTGCCATGTCCCCCATTTAGAGTCTCAATATTGTCTTGTGACAGCTCAGTGTCTGTGCCAGTGGAACCTCCAGTTGTTATTGAACTCTCCTGTGTCAATTCAAATTCAAATTCCTATGAGTTTAGAATGGCACTCACAACCAACCTTAGAAAGAGCTTGGCCACTTAATTCCTTGAAACGATTTGTCAAAATCCACAACATAACATAACATGAACTGTATTTAAACTCGAATTTCAGAATAGCCTAAAAGACTAATAATATCTTCGAGAAAGCCACTAAAAAAGAATGAAACGTACACGCACACTGTAACTCGAACTCCCCGTTATTTTGCCATTTACTATCGGCTATTTCAAACTCTCTTTACTTCAAACTATTCCTCGTTTCCCCTCACAGTTCAAAATAGTGGGATTCAACTGTGCTTTTACCTCCTGAGTATGCCTAGGAACTTACCGATTAAGATCCGTTCCTATCGTCAAGTAACAGGATTATTGCGGTTTTCAACGCCATCTTGACGGGTAATGCCCATCAAGACGGCATCAAAAGTCAAAAACCGTGATAGAGCTTAACTTGCCCGATGTTTAAAAACTGCCATGCAATCTTAAAGCTTAAATTTACCTGCAGTTTCATGCGAGAATCTGGAAAATGTAAGCTTGTTTCTTCATCCAACTTTACTTCAACCACGCTTTCAACGCTCACTACAAAGAATGTTGCGTGAAAAATCTTGTTTCCAGATGAAATGAAACGACAAAATAATGAATAACTCAAAACTCTCCTTACCATCTTCACTCTCTTCTGATGACTGAAATTCACAGAGACGTTCCGCCATTTTTTTGAAATGTTCGACAGTCTTCCCCGCACTATTTTGCAAAACAGAAGGTACGTTGGCGCAAAAACGGCTGATTGGTCAACATAATGTGACGTAAGATCGTGAGGCAATGGCATACATTCAACATGGCGGACGAAGATACAATTGTCGAGTCAAGTAATGATTCGAGTTAAACTTAACGGACCAGATGTTTCATGGCAATCAAGGAAGAAAATTTCTGGATGTTCTTTGTCATGAAAGATCTTCGGGAAGTGTGGGTTGGAGGAACAAACCAAAACGGCATGCTCCTGAAAAATGTGTTTACACTGACAGTCACCTAACTCCCTCGCGACTGATATTGCTTTGTTTGTTTTTGAGTGGCTTTTGATTTAGCCTTGTTACTGGAACATTTTCGTGAAGCGTCTTTTAAAGGGCTTGGCTTGATCGTTCTTGGAGCTTCAATCTGCATGACTTAATTAGTTCTGCAGCGTACAAGGAAGGGCTGAATCTTCTTTATAATTTCTTGACGATTGTAAAAATCTTCTTCGACAATGTCTTCAATGTCATCATCATCTTCATTTTCACTTTCATCGTCTTTTTTGGCCACAACACACAGCAGGCATGATCTGTTTAGCTGACAATCTGTCAGAGGTTCTGTTTGGTCTGTGCGGTTTGGTTAATAATTTTTTGTTTTGAAATAATATTTTGTTTTAATTTGATGTGATTTATTTGATTTGATTTATTTGGTTTAAAGTCTCCCCAATTAGCGGACCACTCGTGCTCAGCTAGAACGATTAGAGACTTAAATAAAGTTATTATCATTATTATCATTATAATTATTATTACTATTATTATTATCCGCTTACCAATCCGTTGTTTGATAAGCATGTTACATCTACGCTGGGGCAACCGTAACACTCAGAAACCGGAATACGAAATCCACAAATCAAAGAACATGAGCTCTCCAAAAATGCAAAAACTATTCAGCATAGTTGCTTGTAAAAAGTAAGAGTTATAATAAGAGAACGTTTTTTGAAATTTGATAATGCACATCAAAAGAATAAAACTGTGACATTTTGAAGTCATCTTGACGCCATTATCAAGTAGAGGTGTTAGCTGTAGTTTCAAGATTAAATAAAATAAGGGTGATAGGGTTCATTAGAATAATAAGTGTTTCATTTTCACTATTGTTTGATGTGACAGTGCATGCAGTATATGTTTAAATAAATACTTTTGCATGTATTGAGTCTGGCTGCCGGTTAAACCTCAGTTTCTGTTCACGAATAAATGGCATTGCTTGAATAAGGAAGTCCAGCTTTCTTTGACATTTCTTAAGAATGGAAAACATTTCCGCTAGGTCAGTGAACGCTACAGCATGGACTTCTTTCATATGACAGTCACTACAGCTAGATACTACATTTACTACAGCTACTACACGTTCTACAGCTACTACAGTTACTACACACACTACAGCTTAACAAATGGTAAACGCCATAGCATGTACTATTGAGTTATGGATGCACGCGGGAGGTTGCTAAGCACGAAAGAAGCGTAAGAGTCGCACGAGGCGACAGCCAAGTGAGACTCTAGCTTCTTGAGTGCTTAGCAAACCTCCCAAGTGCATCCATAACTCAATAGTACACGCTATATTTTGTTTTATAACATAAACATTGCATTGTTTCTTCATATTAAGCGAGTTTGTAAAAGTTTTTGAACAGAAAATCTGACGCGTACAAACAGCTCATTTGCATAATGCAGCGTGTGCACTTTCAAGTCCAAGTCAGTGTTTTCAGTTGTCAAGACAAATATTTATTTCGTTAACTTTAATATTCTGGTAAAAAACAAATTGAATGTGGTTTAGCGTAGTCAGTACTCTTATCGACAATGATACGGGTCATCACAGTGGTCAAAATTTTGTGGACTCGCGAGGCGCAGCCAAGTAAGTCTGCAACAAATTGAGCTACATCACAAAGCGCGCACTTTGCTTTAGTTAGTGAGTACCTCATCAGCATACACCCATGGGCAAATAGATGCCGAATTAGCCAATCAGAGCGCACACTTTGCTTCGGTTATGTTATAATACTACATGTATAACAGCTATTGCAGCTACTACATGAACTACAACTCCCGGGCTACAGCTACTGCATGTTCTACAGCTAGTACACATACATGTATATGTCCTCATGCATGACGTACATATCTGAGAAAGGACGGTGACGTAAAACGCCTGATTGACCGACACATTGTGGTCTGCATTGTGACGTAAAATGGTCGTGAAAATTGTGTATTGCCTGATTTCATATGGCGAGGGACTAGGTACGAGTCTGTAGACTATGGTATTAGCAAATATTGATCCACATGGTCAGAGACCTCGGAATGCACTGGGAATGAGTATGTTAAGCTATTCATAGCACTCCGATTAGTCTCCTTATCACTCACGTTAGTCTACTTCAACTCCGGTTAGCCTACTGTTCACTCTGGTTGAGCTTAAGAAGCCCTCTAGTTAGCCTGGAGGGCATTAAAGATAGTCTACTCGGTTCTTTATGGGGGTAACATGATATATTTCTAAAGAAAATTGCATTCTAGCAGCTACAATCTTGGACAGAATAAAATGAAAAATTGAAGTACCCCTCCCCACCTCCCGCTTGTTGGGGGATCATGGGTAATCAGGGTAAACAAAAACAAGATGGCAGCTGCGCGTAGCTTGTAATGCTCGCAAAACTGAACTGTTTTGGAATTGTTTGCGGTTTTTCGCTCGTGAAAAGGAAAACTGACATCAAAAATTGTTCTTTGGAGAACATTGGTAATTATTTTGAGATAAACAAGTACAGAAAAGAGCTTTCATACACTTTTGGAAGGGAAAACATGGAACTTCATGTTCTTGGAATAACTCTAGGAATAAAGACATACAGCCCAAAAGGGTACAAGATATGGTATTTGTAGAGCATGTTAGGTCTAATGCTAAGCCCAAGTTTACTATAAACAACAACACAAAGAGATCTTTTGATCCCACACCAAAGGTGTGTTTCTGAAGAGTGTAAGCAATGTTTCCTTTCCAAATAAAGGAGACTCTGTCTGTCTGGTGCAGTGATAAATATATTACACCCCCGAACACTTAGCGAGGATCTCCCAGCTCCTTTGTGTGACCTAGCTACTAAAGTTTCTCGTAAGAATCAAAGAATTTTCAGAAAAATTGACATTCTGTGAAAGTAGTTTAAGGGAGCTAGAGAAAGCATCCAAGGGTTAGTCAAAATCTGATGTTTGGAAAAGGCAGCACGAGGGTAGGATAAGCACTTCCCACTATCATGATGTCAATGGTAAAGTCAAAAAGTTAATGAGGAAAACAGGCCAATCAGTGAAATGCAAAGTCTCTCCACTTTTAGCAAAGCTGCTGTTTCTAGACGATATTTGTGAACCTCTATCTATTAGGTGGGGATGCATGCTGTAGGTAGATGCTGCCATGGAAGTGTCCCTACTCAGTGAGAGGCATGCTTATCTCAGAAGTTTGGAATAAGGTACAACATTTGGAAATGCAAGAAGGAAAGCTTGAGCTAAAACGAGGGCACAGTTGTTGTAGTGTGGTTGTATATTGAGTTACTGCCATGCGCACAAGAAGTAGTCGGAGTGTAAGATAGGATTACCGAGTGGAGAAATAAAGAACAGGTTTCTTCTAATCGACGACTCCATAGTTATTACACCCAAATTACTGGGGAGATTGCCGTGTCAGGCCTGGAGAGACGGTTTTTGTTGTTGTTGTTGTTTAGACAGGTAAAGGGGATCCATTTGTTGAACTTATACATTTTGAAGCAGTGTTCTGGCAGCAAGTTCTTCCAAACTTTGTACTATTTTTCAAGACCTATCTCCAACGGTAATTCTTGGGTTTAGACTTCTTTGCTATTGCCCTCTTTGTGACAGTCTCTGTTTAGAACCTGAGGAGTTTGACAATTATTGTGTTGAAAATAGTCTGCACCGAGTCTACTTCCCTGTGGTATCAATGGGGCTGTTTAAAGACTGACAAGAAATCTTGTCTTCAGTCCCTGTGTGTTGTGCACATGCCCCCTGCAGATTACTCTTGCACTCTTTACCTCCAAAATTCCCCCAGGCATGAAAACCAAAGAAATGTAACAACAACAACAACAACAACAGGTTTTATTTTAAAAACAGTGTGAGGAATACACATGTAAACCCAGGTCTAGACAATCAAGGCGCAGAGTATGAGTGACCAGGGGCCCATTTCTCGAAAGCCCCGGAAACTTTTCGGGCCTGTAAAGCCATTTTTAGATCATCTGTATCTAAAAGCGGAGAAGTATATGCGCCTGAAACTTCTTGTATGAGTGACTTAAAGTGCGATGCTCCACGAGTTTGCTGGAATTCGAAAAGTATCTGATGAATCTCTTGGCAGAGACAAAACACCACGTCATACCAGCCACGAAATTTAAATTCTTCACACGTATTTGACAATTTCTTATTGTTACAATTTTTAGTTTTGATCACGACTGATGAAAACCGAGAATGAAGGTCTATTCAAACACAGTCCAAAAACTCACTCCAACCTCTAAATGCCTTAGCTTCCATGAAGCCAGACAAACAAGAAATGGAAGTCTTTACAAAGCCCTCAAATTTCTCCATTGTGAAATCTTGCGGAAATACTTCCCAATGGCACTTGCACCAATTCTTTCTATGCATCGTTACTGCACACGCAAATTCATGCGCCAAACGCGTGCTAAGTATTAAAATGAACAATGCTAGGGCATAGCTAGGGACACTGCTATACCTTGGCCCGGATTTAATGATCTTCGACTTTCGGTGAACCATTATCAGTTTTCTTTTCATGGATCATTTTCCCAATTGACTTTCTAGGTTTAGCAAAAAAACTAGTGAGACAATCTCAGATAGTGCAGAATGCAATGTATAGCCGTAATCATAACACAGTTCGTATATAACTCCTGCCATTCACTCTTAGTCAGCGAGGGATTTTGACGATGAGGTATAACCCTAGCAGTGTCTATGTTTGATGTGTGTATTTTCATTCACAGTTCAAGAATAACTTACTACTCTAAAGTAGTGTTTTAAGTAGCGAACGTGACAATGTTACTTGTAACTTGATACTTTTGTTTTTCTCGCAAAGGCCCTTTGCAAGAAAAACAAAAGTATCAAGTTACAAACCTGAAACTCTTGATTTCTAGAAAGCACACAGAAGATGTGCTTGTATTCTTTTCTCAGATAGACATAAATCAGAGAAAGTTGTAGGTCAGATGAAGAAATGGAAGAGGAATGATTTGCTTTATTTAAGACGCAAATTTTATTTTGACCGCTAAACAAGAACTAATCTAATTATCAAATTGTCACGGAACAGCACATTCTGTTATCACCTTAAGCGTTAACAATAAAATCACTTATATTTAAAATACACACTGATATCGATTGATACAACTGAGAAGCGTTTCCAACGAGTTGTGATGAAAGTAAACATCACTCCTTGACCGAGATTATCTCCTTAATCGGTGAACAAGTCCCGTCAGAGACTGATAAAACTTATACTGTGGTAACAAACATGACAAAACAATGCATGTTTCAAAAAACTTTGAATAATATTGAAAGTGTCCGAAGAATAAGCGTTTATAAAACTTATGCTTTCAGTACGTACCACAGCTACTTGAACAGTCTCTGGGTGTTTTTGTACAATTTGACAAGATTTAATGCACTTACTCTGGATAGTTTCGGCTACGGGTATGACATTGTGGTCCCTTTGATAGAGGCAATTAAAAGATGAAATAAACGTGCTAGTGTAGTTTGGAAACAACAGATGATCTTTCTTGTACCAAGTTAGGAGTAATTCCAAAAGATACCCATCATGCTAACAATGCTAGAACGCATGCGTA
>Ga0126343_10001010_pt1 | contig 12407 bp, 5 predicted proteins | sample Cyp2metagenome_FD_92531 | JGI IMG/M metagenome (GOLD analysis project Ga0126343, IMG submission 92531) | Coral microbial communities from Lord Howe Island, Old Settlement Bay, Australia - Cyphastrea 2 metagenome | ecosystem: Host-associated > Invertebrates > Cnidaria > Coral ... | reverse complement strand
GCTTTAGATTAACGTAATATTGCACGGAGTTGCATTTTGGGCATCGAGTTCTGCCAGATTCTGATTGTTGTTTAATAGTGTTTAAGAAATAAAATTATGTTACTTTCAAACTGTGTTTAAGCCATCATTCCGCGTGTCTGGTTAGTCAAAAGGGGTCAAATTACTGCACTAACTTCCGCTGTGTAATGCTCGTGCTTCAAAATGCATAGCCACTTACATTTCGATACTTTTCGATTGAAATCAAACAGAAATCGATAGAAATCGATAATCACAAAAATCACTGTGATCGATTTTTATCGATTTCCAATATTTGTCGATTGATTAATATCGATTTTTATCGATTCTTATCGATTTTGATGGAGTATTGAAATTATCGATTTGTAACACCCTGATAAAACTCAGTTGTCACACGTTAAGTGAATTGCAGTGTGGCATTTCAAACTGTTCTCAATCTGGTTCTTTCATTGGAAGCATCAGGACGAAAATGGAAGAAAACTTCTTGCTCATTTCCATCTTCAAAGAAAGAGAGGAGGCAAAAAATAATAGTATTAACGTACTGACTTCGTGGATGTCTCCATTAATTTTTTTTGCTCAGACATGTTGAGGTTCGGACCAGTGCGCCTCAGGGTTATGTCTTTACCATCAAAGTATGCGAAGATGTTCCACCAGGTTCTGTGGGATTCAGCCTTGTCCAGGTAAGTACAGTGTTTACATGTGTATGTACTTCCATTTGCTGTCAACTGCCATTGTACAGGACCTGGCTGTTAGTAATGTGGCTGGTGTATGTAAAAAAAATGTAGGATATTTAGAAAAAGTAGCCTTTATTTAGTGTGAAAATCTGATCGGATATTTGTCTGTGGACATTATCTGTTCTGAGAAGCAAACATTTTTCTGAGAGTGAAGCTCAAGAAAAAAATCTTCAGGAGCATATTTTCGTGCCAAGTGGAGGCTACATGTATAATTGAGTTTAGTATCACTTACAGTTGTAAATAGTTATAAACACAACACACAGGATCTTTTCAAAATAGGAAGTACTTTATTGTATCACTCGGATATTCCCCAGTTTTAGCTAGGGCATATTCAGTCATTTGATGCATTTAGACCAATTGTATGCAGCTAAAATACTTGTCGGATTATAATCCACTATTGAGAGATCTTTTCTCTCAGTACATTGTGACAAATTCTGTGATTTTTATTGACTTCAGAGGATCATTATCAGTTCCTGTCCCTGAATGAAATGTGTGTCTTTGATGTAACCTGTTCAAAATACACCCAGACCTACCTTCATTAATAACTTCACTGGTGCAATGGACGTCCATGCCATGGACTCTAAAGAATGTCTGCGTACGAGTCAAATCAGGGTGGAGCTTATCCCGGTTTCTGTAACATGAAGTGACTAGGAGTCTTTCTACTCTCCCGTGGAGGGGATTTCTAGTCCTTCTCAGGGTTCCCCTTAGCATTAACTTCACCAGTATCTATACACCTCGGTGGAGAGAGGCTCATGTGAGAAGGACACAACACTTGGCACCAGCTAGGGCTGGAACCCAGACGGCTTGATCGAGAGGCAAGGGTGCTATCCCTGAGTGAGACCAGCAAGCCCCCACACATTGGATCATTGAACCCTTGATTTATGACTTGAGTCTATTGTCTCTCTCTATATAACGTTCTAAGTAAGATGTCCTTCAGTGTTTAAACTCTGCAAGAGTATGAATGCTTCAAAGTAACCTTTGACGCATCTAGTATCCTCTTAAGTAGAACTTGCGGTCTATAGAATGCTTCTATGTACAATTTGTTCACTTAATATGTATAATTTTTCTGTTGCAGAGGAAGTGGACTAGTGTGGCACTAAACAGTATGATAGATGGTAAGATGTAGAGAACATTTATTGGGCTATGGAGAGTACTTCAGTCTATTTCTTCAACAAGAGTTTGTACTGTCTAATAATAAGTAACAGGTCGAGCAAACTTCCAGTACAGTATATCATGATTTTGTTATACTGGAACTGAAGGCTGAGGCAACTAATTTATCTGCAAGATATTAAGAAATCATCTTGCAATAACCAAGTTCAATAATTTATATTTTTATGTGTCTATTGATCACCAAGTTCTCTCTTCTCCTGTCAGCACAAGGAAGAGGTCTGCCATCTTTTACACAGTTATGATTGAGCAGTTCTAATATTATTCGCAGCAAACACACTCTGGCTATCACGCTTATTGGCTTATTTTTATCATCAATATGTAGACAGACACATCACTTGATTTTATAATTTATGCGATGCGTCAGCGAGCAAGAATGGACAATTCATTTTGTTATCGTAAAAAATTGATGTTAGTTTTGATGCGTATGGCCTGTTATTGACATTGAATTTCATCATGATAACATGTCAAAATAGTCTGTGGATCCACAGCTACTTTCACATGTACAATGTTAGGACAAAATTCATGATCAATAATAAGACAGACGCAGGAAAAACTGACGTTAAATAGACAGTATGCATAATTTCATTTGCAGCCATTTCGCTTAACAACCCCAAAAAAGCTGCAGCGGAGACTAACAGTTTAAAATGTTTCTTGGAGACTATACAGTACTTCATGTATGAATTAATCAGTCAAACTTCAATGATGAAAATTACTATTTGTCTAATTAAAGATAATTATTTTGTTTTCAGTTGTTCCATATAGATTTGAGGAAGGATCGTATTTGTCAACTATTACAGTTGAAGCTGATTTCCTGCAGAAAGCAAGGTAGAGATCTTTTATCTCTCTGTTATATATAAGGGCAATTCCATTTTAGAGCATCTAAAATGTCAAAATTTCAAAGAGATTTTTTCAGCCTAATCATTCATATTTGGAAAGAGAATTAACCCAAAAATGTTCAGGATCTTTCATTTGCTAAAAGATTGTTCTGTGGTAAACAGAAAAGAGAGACTGTTGATTTTTGACCAATGAAAACCTTGAAAAGGTAGCCATATAGTAAGCCATCAGATTTCAAATTATTGTTACGTGTAATACTAGGACAGGTTTATTTATTAATTCTCATCAGGATTAAAGACTAACTCAGCCCAATACAAAATAGTTTTGCAGATAATTTTTGCCACATTTGATCATGTTCTTGTTAAAGGAGCTTAGTCATGGTATTGTGAGTTATTTTGGCCATGTGGAAACGAGTGTTACTAATGTGCGAGCCAGCAAAGGGTGCGAGCCATGCGAGCCATGAAAAATTAAAAATTGAAAATTAATAAAAAAATAATGAAAGAAATAAAAAAAAAAAATTGATAGGTATAAGATATATCATACCGTATTGTACTTATTGATTAAATATTACTGAAGTCTTGGATTAAAAGAACTTTCTTCTTTTGCCCTCGCTTTCAGTGCATGGGAAAATTGCCTAGGAATTCTTTTATTTGCCCATACAAAACTGGAATGACACTGTTAATCGAAACATCTTTGACTGAACAGCAGAAGAAAGAAATAGACTTAAAAACTCAACTTAATTAAATGCAACCTCACCCATGCACTCCCTCTCTCATCACAGAGGGAGAGGGAGAGCGTGACAGTTTTGCGTGCGCACGCGGCAACCTTCACGACAACCATATCGCTGGATATTTGGACGGTATTCGCTGCAGTTAGATAATTCATTATTTATTTGATTTTTTTTACGTTAAAATGGTGACCCTGTGGAAACCATTAAATTGAAGGAAATCTGAAAATAACAGTTTAATAAGATAGAAAAACACCAAGGAGACATTGATAAACCATAAAGGAACAAGGATGGCTAGGGATGGAGACGACTGACACAGATTGCAAACAACGAATTTGAAAAATTGAGGCTAAACTTTTCAATCTGCACAAGCTGTGACCAAGCTCCTTTAAATTGACATGAAAGACATTTCTGTTACAGACATTATGTATACTAATGTAAATAACAAAAAGAGGCTTTTTTTCTCAGCAAGTAAAAACCAGATCTCTTTTTAAGCTGTGTAGAATACTTTTATTATGGATATACTGTACCAACTGCATGAAGTAAAATGGTTTTGTGGCTAGGGTGCAGTGACAGCTGATGCAAAGGACAAAATGAAAAAAAAGGAGCCAAGATCATTTCAACCCTCCCCCATATTTTTCTCATAGCAGAAGAAAACAAAACAGTGTAATAAATCAGAATTGAACCAAAAATCGACATGTAGTGTACTTTTAATAATAATATTATTTATAATTCCTTTGGGAAAGAAGATCAAGTACAGTTGAATCTGTGGTAGCAACCACCTCTCATAAGTGACCACCTCTGCTCGGCAACCAGTTTTCCAAAATACCAAAAGTCTCTACTATTATTGGTGCAAGAGGGACATAAGTGACTTTTGGGTATGTTTTTTTCCTTTAAAAGTGCCTGAAGTTTTGCATGTGCTTTTCAATTAAGTAGTAAACCATTCCCCTGTTTTTGTTTTGGCTGGTTTGCACTTTTGTTTCTGAGAAAAATGAAGACAAAATATATCGAAACTAATGAACGCAACAAAGCCGAACAAGCAAAAATTCAGGCACTTTTGAAGGGAAAAAATTAACCCGAAAAAGTCACTGACATCCCTCTTGCACAAAGCCATTCAATTACGTTTCATCCATAGCAGTTGTGTGCCAGTGATCCATCTACTCCCTTGTCCCTCACCTCCAATGCCAAAAATATCCGGAAAAACTCGTATACTAACTGACTGCACAGTATTTCCATCTGGGCTTTCTCAAAGAATGATTTTAAAAAAGAGAGAAAACTCTCTTTTAAACAGATGAAAGGTCAACACACTTGTTGTGTATAGTAGGCAAGGTTGGCTAGCTGGTAGCCTCAGTGCCAGGGTGCACGCTAGCTTAGGTATGATGTATACAAGGAATAATGACAGGGTTCAACTTTAGAAAAAAACCTTGGGGCCAGCTGGCTCCTAAGTTTATAGATGTGGTCGCCAGCACAAATTTTTTGGTTGCCAAAAAATTTTCGGCACTTCGGGCCAAATATTTTTACTTGAAAATTTCATTTGACACTGTCAAACTACGCCTTCTTCTTATCGCTTCTTATGTTGCTTCTCCTATCGCTCTTTTCGCGTATCACTTTAATTTGCATAGATTTCTTCAGCTCGAAGGAAAAGGAAACATAAGAAACACGTAAAAAGAAAACCCTTAATGGCATGCTTTCATTATTTTTCATATACCTACAAAAAATTTAATGCAGGAACTAAATGTTACAGTTTACGCAAGTTCATTGATGTGTGGCTACTGTACGCTGCAATTCCATGTGCGTGTTTGTGAACCTATAATTTTAATTTGCAACTGATGGGAATTGGAAGAGTTCAAAACGACATATAAGCTTGTATTCAATCGTTTTTAGAGCCTTAAGTCTCTTCCTTGTAGTTCCTGTATAAACCAAACAAAACATCACAATTGAATGTAAGTCGTAGCGAACAAAAAGAAAACAGTTTCGTTTTTCGTTGCCGTTTAAGCAGTGTATTTCAAGTTTAAGTCTTTGAAGCCAGTGGACACATCTTAACGAGTCGCTCCGGGCGGAAAATTCGAGAAATTCCATAGCGTGTCGACGTGCTAAATACGTATGGTAATATCATTGCAAGCGGGAATAAATTCAAATGTTGAATGTCAAAAGCAGACTATTTTTGCCAAAGCTGGAGATACATTGCATTATTGGAAGAAAATATATCAAATGACCAAAATACTTACCGCTTTTTGGAAAAGCTAAAAATATTTTAACTGGAGGGAATGTGAAATTTTTCGTGTTTCTGTGAGGCAAGGAGAAATCCGATATTTACTAAAAAAACACAAAATGCTAATGCGTGTGTCTGAGGTTTGTGTTTTGGCCGTTTAGGATCTTCCATCAATGTATTTTATTTCTTTCTCTTTAGGAACTACAAAATATTGCCAATGAAAAAGAAAACTATAATTTTATTCGTGATAAAGCTGTGACAAATATACATACATTCAGTTTTTGTTCGACAGCAATGCGAGCTTTTGTAGATTAAACTCTCTATTCATTTTCCTACGACATACGGCGACTAACTTGTAATGTGAAAATGACTGTAGTTATTTCTTTTGAAATGGTAGAACATAGTTAACAATCAAATGGTAAAAAATTTGTCTTTTAGCAAAAATCCCGTTTTATGAACAAATGTCACTTCCGGAATGCTTACAACCAAACATGTAGATAACTGATTTTGCAATAGAAAGTGGAAAGAAAGTAGATGGTCTGTGCATTCTTCACGGTTTGCAATCACCACCGTTTTCGTTGATACGCGACTTTGGAAAAGAAAACACCTGCGGAAATGTTTCCAAAATTTCCGTCAGTCTTACGTGTTATCGACAGATCGGATCGAAATTCACCAATCACAGCCTTTAGTGTGACCTTCTGACCTTCTCTACGTCATGCTAGCGGGCTGTGATTGGTGGACTTCGATCCGATATGTTGATAACACTTAAGACTGACAGAAATTTTGGAAACGTTTCCGCGGGTGTTTTGTTTTCCAAAGTCCCGTTTCAACGAAAACGGTGGTAAGAGTCATTTATTTTGTCATGGATCTCAGGCAAGGAAAAAATTACAGAAATAAAATAATAAGTTAACTTGAAATCCAGGTGGCCAGACTGGCGACCATAGGTCAAAAGTTAGTCGCCAGCAGACTAAATCTAGTGGCATTGGTGACCCCACAGGTCGCAATGTCGAGCCCTGAATGACGTTTAAAATAAAAGATTATTTTTGCCGTAACATCTTGTGATACGTGCTTGCATTAGTTTACTTGTTGAAACAACACTGAGCAGCTTGTGTAATGGACTGTAATTTGAAATGATTGTGATACATTTAAGTGCCTCTTCGTGCTTCATCTAGGGGCAACCAAGATGCTTATGATACAAACAAGATGGCAGAAGAATTTACACATTTCTTTCTTGACCAAGCATTCTCCGTTGGACAGCAGGTATAGGAGTTCTGTACTAAAAAAGTGGAAAAAGCTTGTCAAAGATATCAAAATGGCAAAGGTTGAGGCCCCCCATCATTAAAGAATGAGATTTAATGCCTTCCTGAATTTTTAATAAAAGAATAAGAAGATTTGTGGCCTTGCTCTCTAGCACATTTTGTCATTTTCTAAATACAAATCCTCTATATTTTCCGAAAATTCACTTCCAGGGACCTCAAACTTGGCCATTTTTGTATTTTCGTTACACTCTTTCCATTTAGAACTGGTATTTATACGTTATAGCCCATAATATAAAAATTTTCCAGGAAAATTTCAGTCACGTGACCCCAGCTGCAAAGGGCCCATTTAAGTACATGTCAGTATTACATGCACCTGTTTAATCTTTCACTTTGAACTTTTTCAACAAGGCACAATGTATACATGTACACAAAGATCAAAGCTCTCATCTTGTGTGCCACTTTTTTGTTCTAACCACACTTTGATGTTATCTGTGATCTATTACTGAACAGGCGCACAGCACAATGGAATCTACATACATGTATAAATTTTGTTTATCAATTACCCTAGGTACATAGCCTCTTTGACACTCAGACCCACAAATTGCAATTGTAAATTGTTTAAACTGTGTATAATTTATTTTGTTTAATGAAACAGGCTGTGTTTAGTTTTCAAGACAAGAAATATCTCATTCTTGTGGTGAAGAGTATGGAAGGTGAGTGTTGGCTAGCATGAAAATGGCAGATGTCATGAAACGTTTTAATAACTTAAAAGTTAATCGATATACAATCATTGTATTAAGAGGGTGTAAAGGAAACTTCACTTGCCACCGATTGTGCAAGCTTCAGTAGAATCCACTTTCTGCAAAATCCACCTGCCCTAGACTAGACATGACTTTCTTTGCACATTCATGGATTGTGCATATTATTATTGACTTGTTCAAATATTGTTAGGCTCAATTACCAGGTGCTGCTTGAGAAAGAGCCATGCTCCAAGCTTGGAGACTGGGCCCAATACAGTGGCACTAATCGAGCCTAACTTAATGGTTATTTTTTTATAATAATTGTACTACTTTATTCTGTTGAATATTAAAAGTAAAGCAGATAGTTTTAATGCAAAGACTATAAATTTCTGATTTTACACATGTTAAGGTTATTGATTAAACTACAATGTACATCTGAAAAAATTTGGTAATACTTCAGAATATGCCGCTTGTCTGATGTAAGCTTGTCCAAATTTCGAAAGGTACATTGTAAAACTCAAAAGTGGCAGTCATCAATCAACTTTCCTTCAAATGCTTCTGATCTGACTGAAAATAAACTACAAATGTTCATATGGACCATTCCCTCTATTAGGTGTGCCCACAGAGTTTTAATTATGGTAGTTGTATTCATCTAAACAAATTTCAAAAACAGCTCTAAGGAAATAATTATGTGGGCTGATTGGTTTAAAATCATGTTTCTATAACTTGATAGAAACACAGAACTGGCACGAGCTGTTGACGTAATAATGGCGTGTGCACAGAGAATTTAGATTTTGATGATCAAAGTACACGTAAACAGTCAAGTTCTTTTCCTTTTTTTCTGTCGTGGTGTTTGCAGCTTGTGTTCCCACAGCCTTTCTCGTTCTCCCAAACTTTCACGAGTGCTTCTATAACTCAATAGAAACATGAAGATTATGTTTTCTATTTCTTAAATCCAGACCAAGACAATGAATACAACGACCAGGATTCTCCTGTAGGCGCAGCTCAGGGAATTCTCCATTATATTTACACATGTACACTTTATAATGATTGTCTAAAAAGAGATACAAAGGCCCGGCTCTTGAAGGTCTTGAAGTGTTTTCGCACCTGAAAAGCCGAAGAAAAATCTCAAACCTTACACTGCAGAGCTGTTTTATGCACACATTCTTAATATAAGTGGAGGTTCTCTTCATACTTGTAAGGAGTTTCAGCCATTTACAGCCCTCTGTCTTTAAGTGCCAATTACCTAAAAATGGCTTAAGTTTACTGGCCCGAAGAGTTGCATTACAGTAGATGGGCTCATATCCGAGGGAGAGTTATATTCAGAATAATATCTTTGTTTGCAAATAGGGCTTACAACTGGGGTTTCACATAAATGTGTGATTTTATGGTAGGTTTTAATCAGACTAGATATGTTCTTTGAGGAGAAGGAGGAGTATAGGCTCATTTGAATTAGGCTGGTACATGTAGAAGGTTTCTGGCAGCACTGTACATTGTATCACAGGCACTTATGCTCAGACACTAAACTTTTTTTTCTTTTTGTAGTCATTGATGTTAGTCTTCTTGGTGGTGCAAAGAGCAGAGCTTCTCAAGGAACTAATGTATGATTTGAGCGTGATACAAATGTAGTATATCAAGCACACATACTAATTACATAATATGCTATGCCTTGTAGTAGTGATGAATGTGGTTTTGCTACTTGTGATATACTACATCCTATGCTGAGAAGTTTGATCCGGAAATATGGTTATTGTTTTAGGTTTCTATTGGTATGATTACAAGGAACACCCACGTTCTGTTTGAAAGGGCAGAGGTATTTAAAGGAACATGAATTGAATAATTATTTGTTTAAATATTTTATTTTTTTGTTTTGTTATTTATTTATTCTTTCATGCCTGATGCATAAGGTGTATGTATTCATGAAGTTTAATGCCTTGGGTTTTTTTTCTGTTCCTTTGTTTTTCTGTGTTAGGGTTCAGTATTAAATCTAACAGGCACTGCCAAAGGGTAAGCTTAGTATGCTAGTGTTGACTTAATAATTTGGTATATTTGAATCGCCACAGACTGGTTTAGTTAGGGTAAAATTTCTATCTAGTAGCAAAACTCAGTAGCTGCAGTGATTGATTGATTATTTTCAGAACTTTATTCTCGGTGTTAGCTTCAATTCCCCCCCCTCCCCCTTTCAAGAGTGATATCTGTTATTAATATGAACCTGTGACCAAATCCTATTGTGCTTGAGATGGCCTGAAGACATTTCAAAGGATGTCTGGCTCAAAAGTTAGTTTATTTGTACATTCATGCAAGCAAAGGCAGTATTCTTTAAAAGGAAGGTTTCACAGTTTGGCCTGGCAATGTTTTTGTCTCTTAATCAAAATATGTTTGTTCACCTATTATTATCGTTGTTGTCACTTAAATAAAAACCCCAGTCAGATGTAGTTCTGTAATGACATGCTATAGTTGGTAATGGCAGAATGAGACCCAAGAATGAGACTCAACATCTCAGAAGATTTCAATGGATTTTAGTGACACTGAATTTAGTCTTGGCCCAAACAATTCATTGTACAGTTGATGATTTTATGGCTATTTTAGTGTAAAAATAATTACCATAGGTACATGTACCTTGCTTACTATTGTCTCATAAAAAAAGAAAACTGGGCCTGTGCGAAAAAGTCTGCAGAGGCGATTAGACAATACAGACATGGGCCGAGCCATGAAACCCAGCCTCCCTTTCAGCAAGATGCAGGTTGATAAACAGGTTTTAGGACAGGTATAAAAAAAATCAAGACTGACTGTGACTTTTGATTTTTACCTCTTAGAAAAGCTGCCACACAGTCCATTATCAGTAGGGACTGGGACTTCACCAAGCTGGGAATTGGAGGTCTGGACAAGGTACGTGCTCTCATTATACAGCTATAGTTGATATTATTATCTATTATTTACCAAACATATTATTTTTCATTAATTATCAATCATTATCATATAATTACTGAGTAATTATTTTGGAATCATATTGAACTTTAAGGCAAAAAGCTGAAAGACTGAAAAATAAGTCATTAATACTGACAAATACATGTAAGCACTATAAAATTGCATAAGAGCTCAAAGATCCAGCTTTACATGTAATGTAGTTGCAACGATCCACATGAGCCTGCACTTTAGAGATCAACTGCTGACTTGAAAAGCCTGCTATGCATTGTCCTTGCATGCTTGTGGTGGTTAACTTTGTTAAATTGTTATTAATATCTAACTAAATTTAGCAAATGCCAAGAACAAGGGTTGTGAATTTCACCTCACCTCACCTTCTTTGTGCTTTGTTGCGCATAAGGCCACAAAGTTATGAATTTAGCAGGATGGAAACAAATATTGATAAGAGCGTGATAATACACGTATATGTACACATCTCAAACTTGGAGACTAAAACATCACTGTTAGACAAGTTAAGCTGCATTGTGCTTACCAGTATACATGTAATGCTTGCTATAAATGGTGCCAGATAAAATGTAAAAGACAATCTCATTTATTAAATTCACAATTAGATGCTGTCTTCCAACCAAGGTGTTTACCAATTTGTATTCTTTTTACTTTCAATTGATATTTCAATGATAATATTCTTCATTTGGTTATGGAACAGGAATTCTCAAATATCATTAGAAGAGCGTTTGCCACTCGACTATTTCCGCCTGAAGTTGTGGACAAGTTAGGCAAGTGTTTAAACTGACAGTTGTTGCATATCGTAAGGAAGAGAAGTTAATATTGCATTCTAGGTTGTAGAAAATTTTGACTATAAAAACTTGTGTATAAATGCAACCATATACATTGTACTTATTAACCACAATGTAGCCCCCAATTTGCAGCTCAAAGCTACAGCATAATTATACTGTACTTACATTACATTGTACACAATCATACAATACTGTTAAGTGTTAGGTAGGCATATTCTGAATTTGGACCGGAGATTTTACTAGCTATTCTATGTGAACTCTTACATGTACTATTCCTTAGTGGAAACAATCATTATTGCTGATTTCCCAGTGGGTTGGTTAGTCTGTGAACATGTTTCCTAGTAGGGTAAAGTATGGCAAATAATACATGTAATTGGCCAGTCTCACTGTCTGGTACGTACATGTGATGAGATTGGACTGGCCAACTCCTGGTGGAATGCAATGCAGCACACACCAATAGCCAAGGAACAAATGAACATACTTTAGTTTGAAGCTCTTAAGGTGAAAGAGATGCCATCTCACACCGTAAGGGAAATTGTCAAGGTTGTAATAATAGCGTTGTCTTTCCTTTGGTTTTAGGCCTCAGGCATGTCAAAGGAATTCTGTTATTTGGTCCTCCAGGTATGCATGTTTAAACACAGTGTAACCTGAGAATTGAATACCTTTTAACCAGGGTTGATCCAGTATCGTGTTAACCTTGAACTCTAACAGGAGTTTCATTAAGATTTTCAACAAGAGGGCAAACTTATTTTTCAAAGGCACGCAAAACTGACTTCTTTATATATGTACGTGTAAGAAGAACTTTCCTCTAAATGGTCAAACTAGGTTAGCAGTATGGTTCTTGCTGCTGGTCTTTTTGCCCAGTGTCCGGCCCTTAAGGACGGTGCCTACTAAATACCAAGGTTTTTGCGCCAAGTTAGGACCACGCGGAAAAAGTAGATCTTTGAAAGGGCTATTGGAATCCACAAAGAAAAACTGGGGTAGCCATGCATTT
>Ga0126343_10001009_pt1 | contig 12408 bp, 7 predicted proteins | sample Cyp2metagenome_FD_92531 | JGI IMG/M metagenome (GOLD analysis project Ga0126343, IMG submission 92531) | Coral microbial communities from Lord Howe Island, Old Settlement Bay, Australia - Cyphastrea 2 metagenome | ecosystem: Host-associated > Invertebrates > Cnidaria > Coral ... | reverse complement strand
CTGTCCGGCACGCCATACATTTCTTTGTAAATTTTGACATTTTCAAATGGCTGTATCTTGCTCACTATTGGGTCTATTTACACCAAACTTGGGGATTTTGTAATCTCGGTGTGCTCTTTTAGACTATGTGAATCAATAGTTGCTAATCCCATAATTTACAGACTCGTACCTAGTCCTTCCCGGTATGAAATCAGGCAATGACACCCGATCCGCTAGTAATCTACCGCATATAAGCGAATTTAATTAACATCTAATTACCGCATGTAAGCGGTTAAAGTAGGCCCTATTTACCTATCGCCTAGTAGTGATGACGTAGCAGTGTGTGAAATATTTCGTAGCTATCCGCGCGCGGGTACATACAGTTTGCGGACGCTGCGGACGTGGGATAGCATACAGCTGTAATTTTGTGAATTGAACAAGAGCTTTTACAGTATATCGGTTAGATTACATATTCATACATTCATAAAGGTCATGGAAGAAGTGAATTCGGGTCGTTTAGTAATTTCCAATGAGCAGAAAGTAATTCTTCTTACCTTCTACGAAAATGGCATGATTTCTACCAAGAGAGAAATGGGAAGCATAATAAGGGAATGCGCTGCTCAAACTGGATTGTCTGAGACTCAAGTTAAGGTATGTGGGTGGCGAAGGCTTGCATATTTATAAGCTATTAGCTTAATCACTTTCCTTCTCTAGCGTTCTCTACTAACAACGCCTGTCTGCCATGCATTCGAGAACCCGGCATCGATCGCGCGATGATCTTTGACACCTTTTAGCATTCTTCTTAATGTTTTGACTGTTCAAGTTACTTAAGCTTATAATTTAGGAGGCTAAACGTACCTGTAATCCGTTAGAAATACTGCTCTGATTGTGGCCAATAAATAGATTCCACCTATAGTGGCAATGTATAATGTATTTCGTTCATTCGTACTCTCTCATTTTTTGATCCGAACAATTTAGTGATTTGTACTCCGCCTAATACAAAATACGAAATACTTTATTCACATTTCGCTATTACATGACAAAAAAAAAAAGATATTATGTAGTCTCTAATAAAGCAATACTTAGTATTTGTTTCAACCAAGGGCATTTGGATAGTTTTGAACAGTTCTCAATGCACTACACGAGTATTACTTCCAGAATTATTACACTCCCACATGGCTGTCCATATTGCTTTCAACATTATCGAAACATTATTTATCCTTATTATCTCGTGATATATAACTGTTTTAGCATAGTTCGTTTTCTTTTTGTAGCCCCTCATCCTTCTGCCTCAAAGCATTTAGGGGAATAAGATGAGAATTCACCTGGAATGTGATAAGTATATTACAGCTGTGAAGGAGTTGATTTAATTATACATGAATTAAAAATTTACAATCAGAAATTTTCGATGGCTTTGATAAAGGTTTTGTCACCATATTTTAATATTTTATTGTAACAAAGTGTTATAGTACCTCAGACTCTAAAGTGTATTCTTAACTAAGTACAGGACCTGCCTTTGTAAAGAAATGGAAAGACTCTGTGAAGGAATGGTGCTAGGCAACCAAGAGCTGGTCAGGGCTGAGTACCAGTGAATAGCCCAAGTAAACTCCTTTTGTGTGTTGTTCAGATTTTTGAACAATAGTTTTTTACTTCTGCCATACCATTGATATCTCTATCAGCTATTCAGTGATTTGGTTTCACATATTTTATTTGATATCGCTTTCAAATACCCTAAGCATAGCTTTCATTTCTTTTTGCTATATTTGAAATATTGAGGCTGCCACTCCTTCTAATGTCTAGGAAGAGATAGTCTCCTCCACAGCTGTTATTAGTTGTAGGTTCATCACGCAACACTTGCGAAACAACCCTAAAAATGGCTGCAGAGCAGACCAAGGAACAGACTGAGAAATTCTCCCTTTTCATGCAGAGCTTCCCTACTGTACTGTAATGGTCCACCAGAGGGTATGCTTCCCATTTGTAAAATTAATTGTTGTGAAGATGGACTGGTTAGGTGTTGACAAGCTAAAGATACTGCCAGATTAACCTGCAAATAATTTTGTAATTTAGATATTATGCCAAAAGTTAAAAGCTTTTCTTGTAACCATTTCTACCAACCCCTACTTGCTAGCTTGTATCAGTATTTAAGGAGATCAGGGGAGCAGGGTTGGCAGAGTGGCAAGAGTGCTCGCCTCTGCCTTGAATTTGGCCCCTATTCAAGTCGCGTAATCCAAGGTCATATGCATCTTTTAGTTTTCTTCCTTGGCCGTGAGGGCTATTCTCCAGATCGTGGATTGTCCGGTGTTCCTTCCTTTCTCAAAAATTAACATTTCAAAATTTTAGTGTAATACCTGGATAGTTTTTGTCTTTAAGTATTTATTTTACTTCTTTAATTATTCGTCCATCCATCCATCCAATCAATCAATCAGTCAGTCATTCAGTCAGTCAGTCAGTCAGTCATTCAGTCATTCAATCATTGACATATTTGTTTGTTTGTTTGTTTATTGATTGATTGATTGATTTAAATCTATTCATTTATCTTATTTATAATCATTTCTGTGTGGGTTTGAATATTTTAGAAGCTGTGTTGTTGTAAACAACAACGCATTAATTTCTTAAGGTCAATTTGGCTGTAGGTATATTTATCCACTGGCATTGATCTCATTATGTTTTTCTATTCTATCAGCATTCTCCCTCTGTTGATTTCAGTGGCCGAAATGTTCACTGAAATAGCAATAACTGCCTGTCCACATAACATCAATTTTTATTGTTACAATCCATCCATGCAAAATAAAATACCTACAAAGGAAGAAAAATTATGAAAATGAAAAACAGAGGACAAGAAAAGGTTCCCCTGCAGATTTTATAATCACCTATTACATAATCCAACACATCCTTGGTCGAGAAAAGCTCCCCACCAACTGTGTTATGGTAGCTTTAAATGAAGGAACTATTTGTTTCATTATTGAAAAATAATTATTTAGATGCCATTTACAAGCTTTTGGACTACTTGGCTTTGAATACAGTAAATGCATAAACCATGCTGTTCAGTTTTTAGCTTATACATGTCCTTACAGTTTAATGTGCTTTTTTAATATCACTATATAACCGCTTTTAATTTCTATCAAAGAATACATGCACGTGTAACAATTAAGCAGTCATAGAAATACTGTCATATATATAGCCACACGAATTTTATAGGCATGGTTTGTCAAAAGTTGCCAATGTTGTTTGTTAAGATCCCCACACTATTAGTAGAAATGTAGTTATGCTATCAAATGCACCTTTTAATCAAATACATTAAGGCATATAAATGTGTTATATATTAAGTAGCTATTGGTATTCAGTGGTGGATTTGCTGGGCCAGTCTGCCTGAAGGGCTAAAAAATGTTTTTCTTTCTTTAACAGCAGGCTCCTTTAGAAGAGGACCTTAATTTTCCTTAAGTCAATGTCTGGATGCACATCTTAAGTAGCTATTGGTATTCAGTGGTGGATTTGCTGGGCCACTTCTGCCTGAAGGGCTAAAAAATGTTTTTCTTTTTTTAACAGCAGGCTCCTTTAGAAGAGGACCTTAATTTTCCTTATGTCAATGTCTGGATGCACATCTTTCAAAATAGTAAACTCATTTTATTGAAACTTGTACAAATAAATAAGTAAATAAATAAATTGACTTTGTTTATCGAGGGTAGCACATAATAATAGTCTTTGACTGACAAATCCGTGGCCCTCGAAGTCCCGATTGAATTGGAATTTAGAAATGTTGATTTTTTTTAGGAGGGAGGAAATGACGCCCGAATTGAACCCGGGACACATTGGTTGGAGGCGAGCACTCTCACCACTGTGCCACCCCAGCTCCCCCAAATGGGTTCCTTTCTATGCTTTGGCATCATCTTTTACTTTTTTGGTTTGCAGAATTGGATTAATAATCACAATTCAAAAGTGAGTGGCTGCAGGCAGACTTCAAAAAACAAGACACAGTTTCTGCACAGAAGGCAGTCAGGCTATAATTTATTCACCAGTGATGTTATGAAGAAAGGTAAATGAACTTTAAGTTAATATTTCTTTTTCTATTTAAAACAGTTTTTTGTTTTCATATGAAAGAAGAATAACAACATTGCTCTCAAGCAATGATGCAATAGTGCTAAAGTGATTTGTAACAAAAGATTTATTGTTTTTTACTGTATCATTGCAGTGCAACCGTACCCGACGCGCAAGTTTTTGTTTTGAATCTTACTTTATTTTAAACTTCTGAAGGACTCCTTTCTGCATTAACAGGCACAAAACTATATGCATGTTTATCTGAAGGAGGTCTGAAGGTTTTCACACTATTATTGTAGAAACTTCCTTTTAACAATTACAATTTGCTGGTTAAGAAGGATCCCTTTAAATTATGAGCGTTGTATTACAGATAGTGTTGGTGGCAGTGCAGAAGTCTTTAGGACAGTAGGAGAAAAGTGGAAGGGCCTGGCAGAGGAATGTAAGGAAGATTATCGGAAGAAAGCCTTGGAAGCTGGGACCAATCTTCCCATGTCATCAAATAGTGAACGAGCTTTAAAAATCATGAAGAACATGATGAAAGAGGTATATGTGATAATTTGCATAGGTTTGTACAGAAAATGTACCAAAGTAATACATGTATCTGTATTCACTCACACCTAATGAAACAGCTGATTTCAAAATATCTATGTGTTAGGTGATAATTAAACAGTTATTAAAACTTCTTTTGGACATGGTTTAAAATCAATAACAATAAAGGGGATACTCAATTACTACTGTCTCAGTGGATTACAGATCGTGGCACCCTGAAGAAAACCATAATTTGAAAAGATTTATCATGTTAAAAAAAGTGCTCACTTGCAATGATCAAGTAGTGATATTTATTGGAAGCTAAATGTACATGATGATAAGTCCACTGCTGCTCTGTTCACTCTCTAGTCTTACAGGTGTAACGTTGGAAAATAACCATAATGTAGTCCATTATGTAGAGGTCTTGTAGTGTCTTGTTTTGCTTTGTTCACCAATCAAGCTTTTTTTACATATTTTTTCTTGCTAATTTTTATCCGAGTGTAATCATGAACTCGGTGTCACAGTGTGCCTCATTAGGAAGGTGATGTAATTAAAGTCCAGTTTAGATAGGCAACACTTTCTACCCTGGCTAGGTTATATGAATACAGTCAGTCCATTCATTTCAGTCATCCATTTTTGTCTTAATGTACATGTACCTAAAGGTGGCAGAACTTGAGTCACTTGGTGGGCAGTGTATGGTGTTATGCTCTTATGATGGCATGTTGTACCACAATGAGTCAGCAATATGTGAGAAGCTCATTGCAGAGAAAGACCTTATATCATCCTTTGGTAGTTTGCTGCACACTAAGTTTAGGCTTATGTAGACACAATTCAATTGCAACATATCACATGCATAATTTGTAATTATTAATATTTCTTTTCTTGTGCACTTTCTTAGTATGTTATTACATTTAAAAGTGTCAGTGATCTTATAACCACTTAAACAGACGTAACAAATTCTATGGGCCACATTGACAAACTCTAGAATAGTCCTGGTGAAATTATAACAGAGAGCATGTTTGGGGATAATTGCCATAGAAAGGTGATCATATAACTTTCTTAAACAGGGCTTTTTTTCACCATGCAAGTGGGAAGGTTATGTTTTTATAGTAGTTGTAAATATGGAATTGTACTGTTAAAGATGTTTAAGTTTATAGATGGGAAATCTGCATACCGATTTGTTTCCATTTCTTGATTTGCTGTCAGTACCTCTTAGTTTTTTTATGTCAAATTTTTGTTATTAGTATTCCTTTTTTTGTTTGGTTTTACTTTCATTTTTCTTTATAGTATCTGACAAGGAAAGAAAGGATGTGTCTCCAAAAGATCTTCAGGAGGTCTTCAACACTAAATACAGTATGATTTGTTTTGATGTTTTTATTGTGTTAATCGGTTCAGGACCACATTACTTGCCCTTTTTAAGTCAACATGAACATACTCAAATAAGTGTAACAAAACGTTATGCAAACACCTATATTAGTTATGCTGTATTTTTGCATGGCTCTGTATTTTTTTTACATGATATAAAGTTTCATGACAAGGGAAACACTCTTAAACTGTGTACGCAATAATTGTTTAATGCCTCACTGCTTTGTTGTTTCACAGCAGGTATCCTAGTTCAAAAAAAGGGACAAAAAATTATACCAAGGCAAAGCAGAATCTCCCTGACACCTTGGCAGAAGAAATTGGACTTGATCCGAGAAAACCAAATTTGTATGGCGGTGGCCAACGACGGAAGTTGTGGCTTTCAAGAGATAAGTGGAAGTTTGCCATATCAGATGCCATGTACAATCAGTCCTCCTCATCAACATCCATTGACAGTTCATCCTCAAGCATACCTTCTTCTCGGATAAACCCAACCACCTCGCATGTTAACCCAACACGCATTATCACTACCTCATCTACTGTTATTGCTACTCCTGCCAACATCATTATTACTGCATCCAGTACCCCCACATTTTTACCTGCCTCCATCACAACCTCTACTGGCAACCCCTCTTCCTCACTTAACACCATCACTACCCCGTCTACTGTCATTACTACTCCTGCCAACATCATCATTACTGCATCCAGTACCCCCACATTACCACCTGCCTCCAACATAACCTCAACTGGCAACCCCTCTTCCCCATCTAAGACCATCACTACCCTATTTAATACAATACATACTTGGCCCACCACCTTTACCCTATCGAGTACCCTCAATTCCCCTCGTGCTGCTAGCATAACCTCTCCCATTGCCACACCTAGCACCGTAATTACACCATCTTCCACCTTCTTTACCCCATCTAAAACCCACACTTTCCCTGCGGCCGCTATCGTTACGTTGCCTACTTCACTGGTGTCTACAACTACCACACGTTTGTCCACCTCGTCCTCTCTTTTGGCTGCACCACCAATTCCCAGCTCATCCTCTTCGCCTGCTGCAAGCTCCGCTGGCCTTTCTTTGTTAAGTATGTCTTCTTCAACACCTGGAACCATTATTTCTAAAGGTGTGTTATATGGTTCGACTAACTAGCGATATTTGTCGATTCAAGGTTGTAGGGGTGTTCGTTGCTAATCTGAAATTGTACCCACTATTATAAATGAAGATTCCATAAGAGGTATGGGTTTAAAGATAAATAATTATTTCACTTCGCACCTTGGATCTTTGTGCATTTTTGGACAATGTGTGGATAATTGTAAATAAAGTATGTTTCTGGAAAGAAATGTAGGGGTCGACGAATGTCCAAGATCGTTAAATCCACGCAAAGCTTTAGCAATGGCCATCGTTCCTATCATTGTTCATTTTATTGCTTAGCGCGCGCGCTCGATGCATGATGTGGCGTGTGAGTTTGCGTGCGCAATAGCTACGCGCAGTAGCAATTGGCGCGAACGTCCCTAATGTTGTTTGAGCTACCGAAGTATTTAATAGTTCTTTTCGAATTGTATTTTTGCAGATACACGGTTTGGAATGACTGTCCCTAGCAATGAGGCAATCGTACATGCTGTTTGCACTCTTTGCTCACGGCAGCAAGTCCATGGTCATGATGTCACCCCTGGAAATGTCGTGGTCGAGGTCAAACAACTACTCAGGCCGGGATTGCGTCCTTTGTGCCCCAGAAATTTTGATGAAAATGAACTAGTGTGTGTCGGCGGATTTTACGAATGGCCCAGCAGCCATCTTCTTTTAATATAAAATGGACTGTTGGTCGGTGTAACGTGTTAAGGTCCTTTTACAATGAAAAGACACTCGAAAAATTCGTAAGTCGCTGATCTGCTGCTCGTGATTTACAAATTCTTCTCGTGTCCTACTAACGTTCCGCGTGGTTTATCAACCTACACTGTATAAACTATAGAAAATTTTGATATATTGCTTAAATAAACAACGAGTAAAAATGTACAGTGATACTACACACCGAAACATCTAAGAAGAGATTTATTATCCAACTGCTGTAGTCAATAAATAATTGTCAATGAAAGAGGTAGCTGTATTTGGATAGTACTTCATATTTGGCTGGACTGTTTGCCATTTTCATATTACTTCATATTTGATAGTTTTTTTCTGTGTTTCAGTAAACGTGTATCGACCAGGTTACTCTGCAGTTTACCATAAAGAGCTTACATCTGATTAGTTGTCAATCCTCAACATATCTGGCCACAACCTAGTGTGATACCAAGTTTTCGTATAAAGCATGCATTTTTTGTTAATCAGAAACGCATGAGTTCGCTCAAGAGTTTGTTAACTAGTCAAAGGGTGTTTGGGTTTGCAAAAAATTATCAGCAACATCGGTTTGTTACGTTCGTAAAAAAGAAATGGAATTAAAACGTGGTTTTGTGTCCAAGTTTCCTCCTAGCTCCTTTCCGCAAAGCGCGATCAGTTTTATAGAGTCAGCAATCTTTACGCTCTACACGGAAGCAACTTTCAAACATTCAACATAAACAGTTTTATAAAAATAGCACACATACCATTATATTCGTGGTCAATGCATAGCCCGTAACGTTGGAGAATGATATGTGCGCATGAGGTATAAACCTTGGTCGAAACGGATACAGAGTGCGATCAGTTCACGGCAAATGGTCCAACCTTTAGACGATTTCGCATAATCGCGGAAAACGATTGCGATTTCAGTATACAGCTCTGGCAAGGTTCAATATTCGAGGAAAATGAGTCCAAATTAAAAGCTCTAAACACTGCACACAATTGTGAACGTGGGATTTAAGCAATGGAAAGTAACTGCGCCCTTAAGTACACTTTTCTAACCTCGAAGACGTACGTGGGCCCTTGGCTCGGGGAACTGGGCGACCACTCCTCGTGTTTATAATAAAAATAAGATAATATGAAGTTAAAAGTAAATTAATATATAGAATGTAATAATAATAATATTGACACTATTTTACACCTATGGGTTAAAAGTATTGCAATAAAAATAATTTCCATTATAGGACAAAATGTGTCCGTGTTGCCATTAAATTCACGGCAGATGGTATACGATTGAGACAGTTTCGCAATGGATTCACTAAATGAACCCCGTTTAGCGGTCGAACCCAAGGAAAGGTAAAAGCGGGATGTAAAGTGGATCTCTAGATATGCCATACAACGTTTGCTAGACTGGATTCACTAAGTGAACCCCGTTGTTCTGTTAAACTTAAAGACAGCGGGTACAATTGGGATGTACAGTGGATCTCTAGATATGCCATGAAACGCTTGCTATACTGGACTCAATAAATGAGCCCCGCTTTTCTGTTAAACTCAAAGAAAGGTAAAATCGGGATGTACAGTGGATCTCTAGATATGTCATATAACGCTTTTTAGACTGGATTCACGAAATAAACCCCGTTTTACGGTCAAACCTAAGGAAAGGTAAAATCGGGATGTACAGTGGATCTCTAGATCTGCCATATAACGCTTTTTAGACTGGATTCACTAAATGAACCCCGTTTTTCGGTAAAACCCAAAGAAAGGTTAAATCGGGATGTACAGTGGATCTCGATCTTTAGGTATGCCATACAACGCTTTTTAGACTGAATTCACTAAATGAACCCTGTTGTTCTGTTAAACTGAAAGAAAGCGGGTACAATCGGGATGTATACAGTGGATCTTTAGATATGCCATATAACGCTTACTAGACAGGACTCGCTAAATGAACCCCGTTTTTCTGTTAAACTCGAAGAAAGGTAAAATCGGGATGTACAATGGATCTCTAGATATGCCATATAACACATGCTAGACAGGACTCACTAAATGAACCGCGTTTCTCTGTTAAACTCGAAGAAAGGTAAAATCGGGATGTACAGTAGATATGCCATATAACGCTTTTTAGACTGGATTCACTAAATGCCGGTGAACCCCGTTTTTTCGGTCAAACCTAAAGAAAGGTTAAATCGGGATGTACAGTGGATCTTTAGATATGCCATACAACGCTTTTTAGACTGAATTCACTAAATGAACCCTGTTGCTCTGTTAAACTTAAAGAAAGCGGGTACAATCGGGATGTACAGTGGATCTCTAGATATGCCATATAACGCTTGCTAGACAGGACTCACTAAATGAACCCCGTTTTTCTGTTAGACTCGAAGAAAGGTAAAATCGGGATGTACAGTGGATCTCTAGATATGCCATATAACGCTTTTTACACTGGATTCACTAAATGAACCCCGTTTATCGGTCAAACCCAAAGAAAGGTAAAATCGAGATGTACAGTGGATCTCTAGATATGCCATATAACGCTCGTTAGACGGGATTAACTAAATAAACACCGTTTCTCGTGGAATTACTGTAATCGGGATGCACAGTCAACAGTTGAGCTACGAGGGTTTTTTTTTATTTAAACTCAGTTTTGTTTGATTATGCCGGACTTAAGACTAGCCCCCTACCCCCCTTTCTCTCTCAGCGGTTTTTGTAGGACAACACCTTTTCGAATTATAAGCGGCGCCATTCCGTACGTTTTCTCAGCTTTTCTTAAATTTTGATTTCAGGATTTCTCTTTACATTGCCTGCAACCCTTACCGCAATTCAGCATTTGGCTACAAGTTTTTTTTATATTATAACCAATGAAACGAAACTTTGTTTAAGGCAGGTTATGAAACACAAATGGGTTGGTTATGGCTTAACTTTATCGAAGTCGTCCCGTTTAAAAGTATCACGTAATTATTTGTTTGTCAGCGTCTAACACGACTGTGCGTCAAATAAGGTCAATCTCCCAAGTAGAAGCACTCTACAAGTTCTGATTTTTCTTATAATGATTAGTAAAGACACACACAGTCATGTAAAAAAGGCAACTTTAATTGTGTGTATGATCTCATAGCCTAGCTCAGTAAACGGCATACGATTACGAAAACGATGTTGTAAATAAATTCCGCCTAAACAAGGCCCTTCGACGGGCTTAAAAAAAAGTTTATGACATCGCGAGCATTTGATTATAATACACCCGTTAAGTCAAATATACAGCACTGATTGAATGGAAAGATAGTGATAACGAAACGAGATATTAAGGTGGAACCATGTTGTCCAGACCTTACCTCTTTTGTATGGTGCGCCTAAAAATCCTTTTACCAATAACCCATAAACTACACGGCGAAAGTTTATCTTTTCCAAAAAAAGAAACATCAATCCCTTTCAAAAAATCTGTGCATGGGGTTTAGAGCTACCTTTAATTTATGTAAAAAAGAAATTTCTGATTCCTGTGTCCAGCTTGTGTGTTTTTGATTATGATTGAGTGTCAAACGCATATTATGAAGGGAGGAACATTGAAATTTCAGTAAAAAAGTGACAAATATCCGAGCATATTTTTATAGAAAACTGCAGGCTATAGTGTTTATTATTCTTCAAATATTGTTAAACAATGTCGCTCAATTTTAGAGACCTTTTCTAAAAACTACGTAACGTGTAAGCAACTCTGTAGGTGTTCCAAAAATTTCCATTCTTTTCAAAATGTTAATTGAATGTTAACTAACGAATTTTCTGGGCATAAAAACCAAACGTGTGCACACAAATCGCAAGATTCGAAACCTGGGGAATATCAGTGGGGTTATACTTCACGGACATTTCCTGGTTTTAGCTCGCTCCAAAGCAGAATAAAAGCTTCTACACAGACAAGCATCTTAAGATCAGAAAGTGTGCATAAGACGGACACAAATACCGACACAGACCTTAAAGATGCCAACTCTGGTAACTTTTTCAACCGCTGGAATTGAGGAAGCGAAAATCAAAGCTTTACCATTTTCAAGTCGAGTCGGAATCAGAATGGTCTGTGTCGGAATCATCATCGCTTCCATATTCGGCATTAAGAATTGCGCGAAGGTCCTCAAGGACATCCTCTTTCTCTAATTCATTGTCATCTTCATCACCACCTTCGTCATCATCAATATCATAACCATCAACACCATCATCGTCATGCTCCTCATCAAGGCAACCCACATCACTTCTTTCGGCTTCTTCCGTCAAAATGCCTGCTTCTGCGTCTTCTGTTTCGTTACTATGTGTAGCAAAGAGGTTCTGGAGATGGATCGAGAATGCCTCCAGCTCGTCGTGCTTAGACAGGACAATGGACAGCAAACCGCGCGAGTGACAATCTGTGTCATCTGCCAACTTCTTTGACCAGGAATCCAGAAAGGTGAGCTGACGCTGGTAAAAAATAACAACTCTCTCTATTTCTTCCTTAATGAGGTCAGACTCTTCTGCGCATGTTTTCATTAAGTGGTTCAAATCAACAATTTGACGTTTGACGCAGTAAGGTACACGGCCACACGACGACAAACTGGAGTCATACATACATACATACATACAATTTATTGAAGCTCCCTTCCAAGGGCTTTTCAGCCACAATATACTAACTAAGACTAACTAATATACAAAAGGATGGAACTAAATTATTAGCTAATTAAAAT
>Ga0126343_10001008_pt1 | contig 12421 bp, 10 predicted proteins | sample Cyp2metagenome_FD_92531 | JGI IMG/M metagenome (GOLD analysis project Ga0126343, IMG submission 92531) | Coral microbial communities from Lord Howe Island, Old Settlement Bay, Australia - Cyphastrea 2 metagenome | ecosystem: Host-associated > Invertebrates > Cnidaria > Coral ... | reverse complement strand
TAAATTTTGAATCCGTTATTTATATACACTTTACCTTCACATGTTCTCCCCTTATGAGTTCGAGGGCAGATACATTTGAAATTTCTTTTGCCGTTTACACAGGTTCCGCCATTCAAGCACGGCGAACTGGTGCACTCGTCATAATCTGCGTATGAATAGAGGTTAATAAACGCTGGTCAAACTCTATACTCATTCAAACCTCTTTATTAGCAGACATGGACGTCTGTACAAAATTAATGTTTTAAGTGATTTTAGATGATTTTTTCCCCAAGGAACAAACTCGTAAGAGAAAAATTATACATTTGATGATTCCGTGACTGAAACGGTAAAGGAACAAAAGTATGTACAATGTGCTGCTCACAGGCGTATTAAAAAAGAATGAACAAACATGATGTGACATGATAAGCATGTATTATAATAACGTTCCTTTGCGACGATGTACATGGAAGAAACAAAGCTATTTTCTCCAACCTTTTTTGCAGGTGTATTGATGACATGTAGAACAATCCACGTCATTCCACGTGTATCCATGCCTAGCACCAAGAGTGTGTACGCAGTCCTCCCCCCTAAAGTCGTTTGGTTGTTTTTCAGCCCAGTAGCGGAACTTGTTAGGACACCCGTCTACCCAGGAGAATAATCCTTCTGTTGCAATGTCATTCAAACCAATCCACGCCTTGTCGCCGTTGTGTCTGTGCTGAATATACACATTTTCTTCTTGTGTTTCAATGGCGGGTAGATTCGCCCCCATGTTCCTGCAGATTGTACTGGCGTTGGACCAAGTCTCACAAGTTTCGCTGGTGAAGTAACAGGAACCATTGTAGAAACTCCAGCCTGGTTCGCACACATCTTAGTGGAGGGAAAAAGCATAGGAAATCAAACTTCAAGATTAAATTGTTTATAAGGTTTTCTGTTATCGCCAAAAAAAGGCCTCTTTCAAATGTATCTACGAAATTGTTCCTCTTCGAGCAGTTACAAGGAGAAAAAATACAAACTCAGACGTCGCGCAGCTAAGACTGGTTTACTCGTGCGGGCCTTACTATAAAGCGCAAGAAGTAGCTCAAAGGTAATGCACGCGCAAAAAAACAACAGCAACGACGATGACGATGACGATGAATAAGCACAAGTGACATGAGAATGCACGCTCGCTTTTATCTAATATTTGACAGATTTGACCTTAGATATCCGTTTGCGTCGTACTTGCAAACCAGTTTCCAGAGGCCAGGAAGACAAAGGAAAGCTTGAGATTACCCTTGAATGAAAGTCTTCAGTGACGCGCACTAATAGTCAGCACAAGATAAAGCCGAAATATCTCCTATTTTCTCGTGCTTGTGTCTGTTCTTGCGCGTATGCTTGCGTTGCCCCCGATTACATTAGCTGTCTTGCGCTATGGTTTTCGTAGTGCCTGCCCACCAAGCTTGAAGGAACAAGAGATGATAAGCGATTTTCATTTCTAGCGTTAATGTTCCTTTTCATTCTACCTGGCATAATTGCATAAGAGATCGACAGAGGATCATGCTGGTTCACAAACAACTCCTTCACACATGCTCTAAATCCAGTCTTGTTTATGTACTGCAAGGAAAGAAGAAATCTTCAATACGCAACTCTTACAGCCACAAAATCATCTAATGACTTGCAGTACTGAGCCCAAAACCCGAAAATTGATTTCAAAGCAAGCATGCCTCATTAACTGAAACAACAATTCCCAGACGTTACACTTTGGTACTATTCACCCACTAATACTTCGTTTGAGATTCATAGATTGCACTCGATCTTGTTAACTATACCAGCGTTGCCTATCAGTAAATTTAATTCCTTTGTAATTTCTCTCAGTCTAAAATAAAAATGCGCTCAAACCGGTTACAAAAACGACGATAAGCCACGATAACTTTCAAATGCATCATGCCTAGTGTTATAAAGGTAAACAGTATCTTACCTCCGCCCAAGCTGATATGGAGTTGTACGCTGGATTAAGGTTTCCTCCGTTTGTTGAGTGGTTTGCAGAAACCAAAACTGCAGGGGAGTCGTTGTAGTGCTTCGCAAACAGAACATCCTTATGAAACAAACGAAAAACGTGAGGTATACTAACAACAACAACAAGGTTTATTTGCACTGTAACATTAACTAAATAACTAATTGAACAAGCAATAAATAAAAAATACATACAGTTGCTGGTCACCCAAAATAACTTAAGAGCTAAACTAGTTGGGTGACCACCATTTATTATATTACATATTTATTAAGAATTAATCTCTTTCTACGATTGCAAGAGGGCGAATTGAAGGAGGGCTAAGGTGAGTGGAGGTGTGCCTGAGGTACTTGGCGGAGTGAGAATGCCGGCAAGAGTGAGGGAAATTACGAGCGAGCAAATACAACCTGAAGACATGGAAAACATACCTCACAAAAAGCATAGTTGAATTCTTTAGAGGGCTTGTTCCCGTTAGCAAAGTAGATAGACCCATGTTCTCTAAACAGAGGTCGATGAAGCTCTTCAAATGCCATCCAGTTCTTTAAAAACAAATAGATCATTACTTTCAGATTGTCACCTTAATGGAAGAAACTTGCCAAGAAAAAATGCTTGAGAAAAAGCCAAAGTAATTTTGCGGTCAAGGCAGAACTCTTTCAAGTTCAATGAAGCTCGATGAAATACTATCTAATGTTAAGTTTTAAGAGAGAACTTAAAAGTTATTGAGCCCTATTCATTGATTGGGCAGATCGAGACGATTGAAATACCCTCAATCGTTTCATTACCCTTTCCTCGCAGAACGTAAAATATTCTTCATTACAGCAATACAAATCGCTCAGTTAACCATAAATAATTGCAAACTGCTTACGACATGGATGCTTTGGTGAGCTCCATCAAAGTTCTGTAATTCTCTGATGCAGATCTTGAAGGACGTTGTTGTGACATCTTCTACCCACACAGAGGAGGCATCGTGCTTCACACCACCCCTTTCATGCTCCGCTGACACAAGCACAGTGGGCACCGATTTGAACTTGCTCTGTGAAAAATAAACACCAAGAAATAGATTTAAGCATTCTGTGAAATGAAAAGCAGTGATGATGGATTTCTATCTAAGCTAACCTTAATTCTACTTCGTGATTTAAATCTACTTTAAAGTAATGGACTGAACACTGAACCAGATGGTCACCAGTGAGCAATCTTGAAGGTTTACTTTTCTGTGAAAGTTAACGTACACTTTTTGGTTTGTTTCTTACAACTTTTTCTTCTTTTTTTGAAAAATGTTAGGCACTAATAAACACTGAGTTGACTCTTAATACGAATAGTGAGCTGATCATCTGCGGTCTCTTACTGTTTGTGATCCGGGGAGATACGTTTTGTAAACATTTTCGGTCGTGTAAGGAATCTATCATTAAGAATATCGACCCTTAGTCTTTTATGTACAGATCTCATGCACAGGTCTCTCTAGCGCTTGGTTATTAGGTTAAAATTCTAGTTCCAAGGTTGTCATAACGCTGGGTGGCAGTGGAGATAAGCGCCACTGTCTATAAAATGCTCCCATATGGCGTGCGTCTTAAACAGCCACGGACAATTAAAAAAAAAACTTCTTGTCTGATTTTGCGGCTTAGTCTCCAGACCCGGCGGAACTACTTCTACTGACAGTAGGAGGGTTGAAGGTTAGTCACAGGCGCCTCTTAACTAGTCGCGTCGGGTTGGTTGGTGGGACTTGACAGCGTGGAACGTCGGGTCATCTAGGAGAAGGTAGGCTCTGATTTCAAACCTGCGCTGCCCTGGGGGACATCCCTTTACAGGAAAAGCGTCGGGAGTCAACTCTGAGTGAAAATCCGGAGTGAAACCCCTAACGTGGTTGGATGTCGCATCTTCCTTTTGACTACATCGGTGAGAGCGAGAGGGGGATTCTAACGACTGGGCATCCCAGGATCTTCTATATACTTTATCCAGGCCTGCGCCCTGGAGAGGTCACTCCAGTGACGCTGTTTGCAGCGACAGAATCAACACAGGAGGAAGCATTTATAAGCCAGGAACGATTGGCGTAGGTCCAGGTACTACGGGTTTTCTCCAACAGTGGAAGGGACCATCGTAGTCCGATGAGTCAGCTGGCCAGCTACCCAGTCAGTAAGGAGCTGACCCACCACAGTGTACCTGCTTAAATGCGGGCTTGGAGGAGCTAAGGCAAAAACCGACTAGCACACTGTAACCCTGCACCAGGAAAAGACAAGAAGAAGATATCACCCATCCTGTGTTGGGCGCTCCATCTGTGGGCTTGCTGGGAATGTGGCTGCCGCATGTGTCTTGTCTGGCTCAGGTTCAGTCTGCTGGACGATGTTTCTGTAACGTTTCCGATATCCTATATGAGACTTTGCTGAGCCGTTTCACAAAGCCACTCGATTACGTCTGATTCTTTGGCCGCCCACCTCTACTACATATGATCTAGGCAGATAATGTTTCCGCACTACTGTCGCCGCTCTCCACTCCTTTGACCCCGGCTCCGGTTTTACTCTGACATGGTCACCCGATCTGAGTGCTGGTAGCTCTTTGGTGCCCTGTCGGTCATGGCAGTATTTTTGCCTATCCTTGCCATGTTTTGCTCTTGCCTTTACCTTGTGGGTGCTGTGTGTTTTAGGTTCCAGTAGACTACGAGTTGTTGACAGTGTTGTTCGTAGCCTGCTTCCCAACGAGAGTTGTGATGGCGCCAGGTCAATTCCTGGAAGCGGGACGCCCTGCACTCTACGAGTGTTGTTCTTTCTCCATAGAGACCACATTGGAATGCTTTGGGCTGACTACAACATGTTCATAGCTGTAACTTTTAGCAAAGGTCTCAAAGTCTTTGGTTGTGAACTGGCTGCCACAGTCAGTGACTAATTTTGCTGGGATACCGTGTCTTTTGGGACTTCATTGGTCTCCTGGGATGTGAGATCCTTCAGTTTGGTCACATCAATAAACTTAGAGTAACAATCAACTAGCAACAAGTAATGTTCGCCTTCAAAGGCGAATATATCTGAAGCGGCTATTTTCCAAGGGAGGTCTGGGACAGGGCTTGGTATCAGAGGTTCTTTCTCCTGTGCAGGGGCATGGTTATGCCACGTGGTACAGTCCTTGACTTTGTCTTGTATCTATGAGGTCACGACGGGCCAATAAAGGGCTTCCCTGGCTCTTTGCTTACAATTCCCATGTGTGTTCCATGTATTATCTCCAGCATGGCTGGCCTCATTGACGGGGGTACTACGATTCTCATTCCTCGGTAGATTACTCCATCTAGTACCACAAGTTCATCACGTGTGTCCCAGTATTGGCGGATGCTGTGTGGGACTAGTTGCTTTGTTTCTGGCCAGCCGACTTGAATCATGGCATGCAGCTCTTGGAGTTCATTTGCTGTGTTTTGTTTCGAGGTGTGCATACTTCGGTTTAGAAATTGAGATTTTTCCCATCGTGTCTACTGATACCTCTTTTTCTTCCAGTGGTACCTCATTTGGATTTGCACGTCTGAGGGTGTCTGTGAGGACTTGCCACTCACGTTCAGCATCATTGCCTGCAATCTTAATGGTGGTGTTGCAATAGGTTTGCGCAGTATCATTTCTAGGGGTTTACCGTCAGTTTAGACCAGAGTTGTTTTTCCCAGAATTTACTCCCTGCATTTCTGCGTACTGAACACGATTGCCAGCATTTCCTTCTCTATTGCCGCTCAGTTGAGCTCTGACACTCGACGATTACGGGATGCGTAGGCTATCCGCCTTCCCTGTTGCAGTAGGGCAGCACTCACCGCGCTCTTGCGGGCGTCACATCGTATGGTCACATCTTCTCTGACATCATGAGAGGCCAGCACTTGAGCTTCACAGCACATATCCTTAAAGCTTCTGAAATGCAGCTGCTTGTGGCTTGTCCCAGTGGAAGAGTACTTCCTTTCTGGCTAATTCCCGCAGTGGTGTTTCGACTTCTGCTAGAATTGGGAGGAGCTTGGTCAGATAAAGAACAGATCCCACAAACCGAAGCACATTATCTTTCGTTTCCGGAAGTGGCATATCCTTCATAGCTCTTACTTTTTCTGGATCTGGTTTGAGGCCCTCTGCTGATATAATGTGTCCCACATATTGAACTTGCTGTGTTCGCACTCTGACCTTCTCAAAGTTCAGCTTAAGGTTGTAGGTTGTGTAGGACTGCCTCTAGAACTGCATCATGGTGGGCGATGTCACGTCCTGCGATCAGTTTGTCATCCATAATGGCGTATGCGTGATAAATGCCCTCCAACATCGCATTCATGGCCCTTTGTTACAGCCCTAGAGCTGATTTAATTCCAAATGGTAGCTTTAACCATCTGTATCTGCCTTTTGCGGCGTTCTTTGTTGTCAGTAGACTGGACTCGTGGTCTACTTTTATCTGGAGATACCCACATTTAGCATCAGGGACTGTGAACAATTTTGCCTTAGGTATCTACGCTGCATATTCTTCTCCAGCGAGGATTGGATAATGTTCTCGTTTCACTGCTTTATTACGGTCACCAAGGTCAAGGTCCTGATCTTCTCGCCTCCGCTTGAGACTACCCTCGAGTTAACCCAGTCAGTGGGCTGTGAAACTTCGGCTACAAGTCCTTCCTGTTCCATTTTCTTAAATGATCTTGGGAAGGAATGCTGCAGGTAGTCTGGGTGGCCCATGCACTACAGGTGTTGCTTTGGGGTCAATCTTTAACCGCCGCCTGGTTAGCTCAGTTGATAGAGCGCCAGTCTGCTGTGCGGAAGGTCGAGCCCCAGACCGAGCCATCACTCAGGGTCTTAAAATAACCGAGCTGCCTTTGCAATTATATCTGCAAATGGTTAGACATTGAAGTCTTGAAGTTTTGAAGTAGGCCCCGTCTCCTGCATCTTTAGTGCTACATGGTTAGCAGGGGACGTTTAAGAACCCACACACTTGTCGGAAAGAGTGCGGGACGAAGCTCCTGGTGTGGTGGTCTATCTCTAGTTTCATCTCACATTTCATGCATGGGCTGGGTGAGTGAGATCAAAAATGGACTGATAGCGGCGCTTTCACAAGCTGACGTTTGATCTCACTCAGTAGAATTGTAAACCGCCATGAGACATGATGTGATGATGTCATTCATCCTGCATGGCTCCAGAGGCACTTAGTAAATCTAGGTACTCGGCAAGTAACTCCTTTAGGTTTGGATCTACATGTGCCTGTAACTACATGTGCCCACTGAGCCAAGTTGAGTGCTTGACAAACTTTGCCTGACAATATTTACTCGCATAAGTTCACATTTAACTCCCTGTCCTTGAATCTTACAGGAAGAGTGACGTAACCTTTGGGTGTGATTCGGTGTTGGCTGTATGACACCAGGGTCTTCTTCGTTTGTTTGATCTGGGCACTGGGTGCTACTTGCTTGAGCTGAGTGCTGTTAATTACACTTGCATAAGCACCAATGTAAAGTTCACCAGGCAGGGCACTGTTGCCCACGTCTACACCTCCCACCATTCATTTTCACAATTTTTGTGCTTGTCACTGATACCATTTATTTCTAGGCTTGATAAGTGTAGTAGTTGCACATCACTGTCAGGACCCTCCACATCACAAGAAACGTTTTCGCTAGGATAGTCCATTTCATCCATTGACTTCATACTCCTTTGCTTGCTTCTGTCCACTTGAGCAAAATGTCAAATTTTTCAGATGAATTTACATGATTAATTTCTGCCTGGGTATTTCTCTTGTGGCTTGTTGCATTGCATCCACACCTATCAATTTTTTGAACTTGCTCATTTTTTTCTTGGACGAGCCATTCTTCCATGCAACTTTTTTGACTTCCAGTTTCGGGTCTCCACCAGACATCACTTGCATTCCATCCTTCGAACATTCCACCGATATCAGTTGCCATTTCCAGGGTAAGGTTTTTACTTTTCTCCAGCAAGTGTTGCCTTACTCGTTCGTCCAGAGATGCGATGGCGGGCCAGGAGCTTAAAAAAGGGTGACAAAGGAGTCAAACGTTTCCGCTTGTAACTGGCGGCTTCGTTCAAATTTAACCGCCGCCATAGTCGAGTTCTTCTTTGCTTCGAGGTGTGCTTTGAGCTTTCCGCCGACTCTTTGGAGTATGTCTTTTTCATTTACATTTTGTGCACTGTCTCCAGATCCGTCTTGAAAGTGAGGTAAATTTATCAGCTTTTGTTGCCGACGACGCTCATAAGGCTGCATATTTTCTCCCTCTCAGTGCATTTGGTGAACGGTCCTCCAAACTTGAATTCGCGGTGTTTATAAAACCTTTCCCATTCTTTACTCAGGTCCGCTGTAATTTCCGTACATAACACCTACATTCTGGCTTCCGCAAAGACTTCAGACCAGTTCACAAGGAACTTGACACCTCTATTGAGGCAGCCATGCCACACGACAACTGTACCTACTTGGTAACCGAGTGGGCTCAAACCTCGATTCCTGGCCCAGCTGCATCGGCCACTTCAGCACTGGCAATTTCAACGAGAAGAGGCTTCTAGAGTTATGCTCCTACCACAACCTCTGCATAGCTAGCATGTTCTCCACCAAGCCCCAGCGACCGATCTTCCTAGCGTCACTCTTGATCCCGCCACTGGCATTAGCTGAACATCATCATCACGCAAAGTTTCCTACTGACCTGCGTAATCGTCACACGCAGCTTCCACAGTGCCGACCGCATCACTGACCACTCCCTGTCTGGCTGTAGAATGCGCCTCTCGCCAAAGCAGAACGGTTGGCCTCACATCGACACTGCAAAAAACAGCAATCCCTGGCCTGTGCAGTGCTTTGCCAAGGATGCCCTCAAAGACTGCCCTGCTGGCAGCGCTCAACAGAGGTGGAATTATGTCCCTGATGACATCTAGAACTCCGCCATGGACACCTTAGGCAGAAGATCTATTCCCACAAATTAACCGGGTTCAAAAACCTCTCACCGGCAAAAACCTCGGGAAAACTCTGGGTGTCACGTGGCAAGATCGTTTACCAGACAAGAATTGAAAGCCTTCGACCCGGCAGGCGTCCCCAACATGTTTGCACTCCTGATTCTGAGCCACCTCCGATCTGGTGGCCCAGCCATGTCAGACAAATGGCCAACCGGTGACTCCTCGTAGACATCCTGTACGGAGAACTCGTCACTGGTTGCAGACCTTCAGAAAAGGTCGTCTTTTGCTAAAAGGACGTCTGTAAACGAGACATGAGAACAGGGATCATCGACCCAGCGGAGTGCAAGGTGGCTGCCAGGGAATGGAGAAGGACCTTAAAGGCACGTGTCCAAAGGAGTAAGGAGCTGAATGGAAAGGAGCGCAGAAGGCATTGGGCGGATTTCCTGCCCTCTGAGCCAGGGACGTATGACTTTCACCTGCGACAGCTGGAAGAGGGCCAGCTAATCTAGAATTGGCCCGTACAGCCACATTAGGCGTTGCGACTCAACCTCAGACTGTATCATGGCGCGGGGTTCCATTGTCTCCCGAGACAGACAGTCGCCAACAGCAACAAGAATTGCAATTAAAAAACAGTCTTAAGAAAGCACGCGCGCTGATTGGTTAAAAATCGTGTTTGTATAACTCGATGGAGACACAGAACTTTCGCGCGCTGTTGACGTAGTGATGGCGCGAGCAAAGAGAATTTACATTTTGATAATCAAAGTCAACAAGTTGTTTTCTCTTTTCTCGTCGCGGTATTTTCTAAAAGTAATAGAAAACATATACTCCGTTTTTCTATCGAGTTATAGAAACACTCGTGAAAGTTTGGGAGATCTTGAAAAAGCTGTGGAAACACTCGCCTGCGGCTCGTGTTCCTACAGCATTCCCTCGTTCTCCCAAACTTCCACTCGTGTTTCTATTTAACAATTAGATTATGAGCTCGAGATTTCTATGAGGTGATAGTTGATGAAACCGAAGGCCGAATCAACTATCGCCTCATAGAAACCGAGAGCGAATAATCTAATTGTTTTAGTAGAATTCTAACTGAAATTAACGCAGATAACGGTTTCAAATCATGTTTCTACGCATAATTGAACTTTACCTTTAAGCAAAGTCGCAGGAATTGAACTGCCCTTGGCGAATTCGCAGTTGTTTACGCGCGCACCCGCTTTTTCAATATTTTCAAGTTTTTAGAGTCAAGAAACCGTGAATGTGCTTCTTTTAGTCATCTCAGGAGTTGAACTACCCGTTTACATCTAAACTTTCTTCCAAAACTGCGGAAAAACTATGAAAACATCGCATTTCGTGGACGACCGACAGCGACTGTACTCTAGCTAATGGCTGATAGTATACGAGTAGCTCAGCCAATCAGATTGCAGCATTTGCATTAGTATACTAGTGGAATTCTACTAAACCACGAAAGAAACACGGTACATGTTTTCTATTTCTTAACTCAATTAGTAATTAAGGTAATCTAATTATGTTGTTAATATAAGTATGCATGCACATTGTATTGTAGGTAATATAATTAGTGAAAATGTTAGTATTGTAAGTGGCGTAAGTAATTTAAAGAATTGTAAGTAGTGTAAATAACTGCATTAATATTGCAAGTACTCTCAGTGGCAATAAATTAAAGCGATGCTTATATTGTATTTGTGTATTCCAACAAAAATATTTTCTATGCAAAATAAAACCCAACAAAAACATAAATGTAATTTTGATTGGCGTATCAAGTGAGCTAATCTCACCGAAGGCGGTGATACTGTGCGACAGTTTGTTCCAGTCCACCAAGTTGGCATGTCCAAGCTTCCTGACACTCCCCCGTCAGGAGCCCCTTGGTATGCTAACCAGTCCACTGTGGCGAGGTCCTGTCCATTTTTCTTTTCATTTCTACCGGCCTGTGTAACACAAACTGTAAAATTGTTCTCTCTGATGTCCTCAACCCAGAGCACAACGGCTTCATGCACATAGCTGGGATCTGAGAAGTTGACGTGATTAACGGAAACTTGTATGTGAACCGGTTTGTCAGGATAGAAGACATAAGGAGCCAGTGGAACTTGTTCACAAACTGCTTCAGCCCAGCTTGGGGAACGACGGAGACGATGACGGCCTTTTTGAGAAGGGAATCCTGGAAAAAAGAGTGCCAGAAAAATTCAACTTTATGCAACTTATAGAGCTAATTAATTTGAAGGGGAGAGTAGCTATGAAACTGCCCAACATAGGTCTCCATGATTTTCTCTCTTATAAATTGTAACATCATAAACGCAACTTGATCGCTTCAAAGGCATGAGTTCTAAGCCAAACGTCGCTTTAAGTAACATTAATTGTACAAATTTTCAGCTCTGAAAGACTCATAAGCATACTCTTTCACTTCTCTGTTTTCACCAAAATCTGACGCAATGTAGATAAATTGTTGCCATCCACACTTTGACACTGCACATGCCCAGTGGATTCAACATTAGAAAACATAGGCACGCAACGCGTGCAAGAGTTATTTTTTGTGAGCATTTGCAAAACTGTTTGCAGTAATGAATTGGTTCAATGTACAGTATGATCTACATACGATGTTACATCGGTAATGGTAAGATAGCTAAATAGTAAGCCATAAAATGTTTGACTGAACAACATACAGTAATCTGACATTTCTCTAGATTAATGTAGATATCACCTTATTTTCTAACAGGCAATTTTATTCGTTGATTGATATAACCCACACTGTGATTGGTATGACGCACATGCATAACTCTCTCGCTCATCGATCACATAGCCCTTTCAGCCCCCAAGAGGAATTTTTGCTCAAAATACTTAGTTAAGAGACCTCTTGGCATTTCATATGAGTCGTACGTTTACGCTTTTTACACATCACAACACAACGCAACAACACCACAAGAAAGAGAAAAAAACTGCTGACACGTTGAAAGTTTGATTTAATTAAATTGCACTTTTACTTGGCCCCACGAGTCTTCAAAGATCATTTGAGCAGTTTTCATACCTTCTACCTTTAAAAGTATCGGACTGAAAAAATGTCATAAATTAAATGCTCATTAAATATAAATAAAATGCTACTGCTGAGACGTAAAAACCATCCAGAAAGGAAAGCTTCTTTTTTGTTTAATATCTTGGGAACAATAGCTGGTAACTTGAGACCTGTAATTGAATTAACTCCCATATAAAAAAACAAAAGTATTAAGTTACCATTTGAAGCTGCTCTAATTTAATTTACTCTCTTGTGAAAAACAAGAGTGTCGAATTACCCTCTGAAACTAAAAAATAATATGTTGCTACATTTGCATGCAAAAAGCAATCGTTCGGCCTCCACCTACAATTGTAAACGTTTGAACTCTTTCAAATCAAAATGGTCTGGTCTACTCCTAAGAACTAGAAGCGACGATGCGTGATCTCTGATTGAATTTACTCCTTGTGAAATACAAAAGTATCAAGTTTCCTTTGTAACTAAAAATAAAAGTATCTTGTTTCATTTGCATACAACTAGCTCACGCACTGTTTCAAACCTCAAGACTCATCTCGTCCATAACTAAAATCCTCAGCC
>Ga0126343_10001007_pt1:2500-12425 | contig 12425 bp, 5 predicted proteins | sample Cyp2metagenome_FD_92531 | JGI IMG/M metagenome (GOLD analysis project Ga0126343, IMG submission 92531) | Coral microbial communities from Lord Howe Island, Old Settlement Bay, Australia - Cyphastrea 2 metagenome | ecosystem: Host-associated > Invertebrates > Cnidaria > Coral ... | reverse complement strand
TAGTTTGAATTTTTAGAATTACTCCTTGCACACTCAACTCCACACGACCTGCGCCTCCTACCCCCTCCCCTCCCCCTCCCCCTCGTCAATGAAAAAAGCATAAGTCGATGACAAAAAGAAGGAGCTATGTAAGATGTGTTTTTAGGTTGTTCAAGCCCTTTGTATCTGATGTTTCGCTGAGCAAATTGTGAAGCGTGGAAATGAGTTTATGAATCCACGGGAGAATGGGCTGAACAAAGTTGAACAAAATAGCAGGGGGAAAAGAGCGCAAATTTCGAGACTTCTCTGAGGCTTCGTGGTGGCTTCCCAGAGGCTTCCTCGGGGCTTTCCGGTTTTTCATATATTGTATGGCCACGACAAAGAAAGGATATAACTTGCGCCTGTTACATTTCCACAATGCAAATAACGTTTGAAATTTAGCCTGCACGACCAATCGATTCAGACAATCGATAACTGAAATATTTAATTATTAGTTTTTATTCTATCTTGGGGGTAGTCCGTAGGGGAGCCCGTACGGGTAGTCCGTGGACTGGTCCGTAGGTAGTCTGTGGACTGGTCCGTAGTTTTCGGGTGAAGGGGTAACCCGAAAACACTGACCCCCGGTCCGCGGACTCCCACTACGGACCGGGTCTACGGACTACCTACGGACCGGTCCACGGACCACCCCTACTGACCCCCTTGCGGACCACCCCCAAAATAGCATAAAAAACAAAAGTAAAGATTTCACTTATTGCTTCTCCGATAGATCACTCGAGTCGGCGAAATTTCGAGCTTTACGCTGGGTAAAATCAGCGGTAAAATGTAACAGACCTGGGTTCAGTCTCGGGCGCAAGGTTATCATTGTACATTGCTATTTCCTTTGCTGTGGCTATAGCTATGCACGAAAGACCAGGAAAACTCTGGGAAGCCTCGAAATTCGTGCTGCTTTGAGTACATTTCCTCCGCCATTTTGCTCGGCCTATTCTCCCGCGGGTTCATTAACTCGTCCCAGGCTTCACAATTTGCTTAGCGGAATTTCAAATATAAACAAGTTCATGTCTTTTGCAGCTCGATTAAGCCACAAACAGAAGGTAAGAACTTTCTTCCCTTTTGCCATCGGTATCTTCTCCCAGAAAACAGCATTTAAACATTGTTTTGGGGGTTTTATATTTAGAAATGTAAAGTATGGTGACAAAAGTTAATCTGCCATTTTACCTAGCGTAAACTGAGCTCGAAATTTCGCCGACACGAGTGATCTATCGGAGAAGCAGTCAGTGAAATCTTTATTTGTTTTTTATACTATTTTGGGGATATCTCAAGTGCCGCGATCGCTTGAGGAAAAGCACCGTATGTTTTGGCCAATTGTCACCTTCGATGCTGATTTCTTCGCCCTGCTAATTGCCTTCAAAAACAGTTCAGAATAGCGCAAATCAGCTCTCCCGAACGCAAAGATATCAAATGTCACGCGAGCGTCTCGTTTGCGTTGATCCGAGAACCACATGTCGTAATCTTGGTCAAAAACTGGCATTTTTCTGCAAATTCCGCCATGTTTGGTATCAAAAGAAAGCTAAGAAACCAGGCCTTCTACCTCTGTTGTTATGATACTTAAATAACCTTACTTGACGTAGCTACTCGTGCTTTACTACAAACAACTTCACTCGGTTTCCTCTGTCGTTTTCGTCTGTGGCTTTCTCGTTTTATACGACGTTGTCATCCGCTCAAAAAATAGGGGAAGATTTTTTGATGTGCAGAGAGCTATTACCCGTTGAAAATGTGGGTCGGTAAGTCTTGTGAGTATTCTTTAATTTTCCGAGTTAGCAAGTAGTTACTACACTGAGTGTTTCCCCTCCATTTCAACGAGTAATCTTAGCCCCACAGTTCACATTTTCGCCTGATAAGAGTCCTCTCTACATCAAAAAAAATCTTCCTTATTTCTAGAGTGGATGGTAGTGTCGTATAAAACGACATAGGAAAACGAATGAAGTTGTTTTTAGTCAACCACAGGGGATAGACGCCATATCGCCTCATTAGCATAATTTCATTAACTCACCCGCTGCGTATGCGCGGGCTCAAATGTCCGCAATTTCTGGCCATGTTGGAATATTTTTCAAATCAAAAACGTAGTTACTACTCTCCAGGATTTGATAAAACAACCAACCACGCACTATGAAAGAACCAAAAACTCATACTTCAAATCCCTTGTAAAGTATGTTGAGGCATTTTCTAACTTTTCTTTTCTCAAGTTCAAAACTTGACTGACAACCATTACATCAGCAAAGTTCATAGTTTTGATTCTTTTGTGAATAACTAGACCAGAACTTGACTTAATTTCGTGTTTGTTTCGAAATTTCATTCATATGCAAAAGCTTTCTGATATTTTTTCATCTTTGAAACAGATTTCTTTTATTTCCAGGATTCGATGAAAACTGAAGCCAAGAACTATCACTGAACTTACATGTTCTGGTAGAGACATTTTTTAACTTCTTTCACAGTTTAAAATTTTGAAAATATTGCATCACAAAAAGTTAATCTCGATTCTTTTGTGAATCACTAGACTAGAACTTTGTTTTCAAAATTTATTGACATGCCAAACCTTTGTTGAATCTGTTCACTTTGCTTCAGACATCGCCACAGCCAAAAATGTGATACAGAAGAAAACTGCTAACTGAAAGCCATTTATCAAAGGGTAATGTCTTCGATTATAACTGCTGTCTTCAGAGCCACTCTTGGCTTGCTAGTGAATAAAGGCAGAGATAAGGCAGCGGAGAGCCTGAAAGAAGGCGACGTAACAGAACAAAAATTTCGCAGTGTGATTATCCGTGAGATAGACGATATCAAGTCAAAGTTGGATGGATTGTCAAGGAAAGATTTGTTAGCAAGTATCAGCTTCTTTGAGGAAGGAATCGAGCTGCTCTATGAAGTGTTCGATAAAGCAAGGTCCAGAAGTGAGGGAGGCGAGGAACCTGTACAAGCAGCTTATGCTGAGGCGCTTGCTCTCGCCGAAGAAATGCGAAGCACGGAGCTTACTGGTCTGGATGCAACAGCTACGAGGACGCTTGCCAACGCAAAAGAGAGATTCAAAGATGCTCGCAGGGAAGCAACAAGAGCTTTTAAAAATGAAGCTCTAACAACGTCTGACCGCATCCTGGCAATGGAATATCGAGTTATGGCGACAATCCTAGAGACAATCGACAATCCTGCGGACGCAATGGCGCCTTGCAGAGTGTGTATCAAAGAAATAAACAGTCTGTCAGCAGTACAGAATAATTTTAACGTCGAACTCCGGAAAAGCATCAAGGCAAGGTTTAATAAAGGCGGACGTGGGAAGATCATCTCTAGTGTCTGTCACATGAATCGTGTCGTCTTCGATGTCACACGAATAGTCGGTAAAGAAGAACCTTTCTGGTTGTGGCCTAGAGTTGACACTGAAGAAGGAAACATTGATCTATTGCGTGACGAAAGGGTAGTTAAAGTTCTCCGTAGGCAGGGCATGGAACACTGTTTTATTGGAATTCCGTCATGGTCATTTGGTCATGAGGGAGTGGAGGAGCACAGGCTTAAAAACCCGTGCGGTATGGCGATGAATTCCAAGGGACAGTTCATTATAACAGAGAGTAAGAATCGTAAAGTAAAGGTGTTTGACAGAAGGGGACAGTTTATGGATCATTTCAGTCTCCCTTATGAAAGCCAAGAAAGTCTTACAGTGCTTGATGTCGCCGTCGACACGAACGACAACTTCTATGTCCTAGTCAAATTAGATGAGCATCATTTTTCACTTAAGTGTGTGGTTTACATGTTTAACAGCAACGGGGAAGTGCACCACCAGTTTCCTGTGAAGGGAATCGTAGGCAGCCATCCTGCTATGTTAGTCAATAGTAAGAGCAAAGTTGTTATTAAGAGATATGTTAAGGAAGGCTATGCGCTTGATGTGTACGAAAATGATGGACAATTTGCGCACAGTTTTGGAGAACGTTTCTTAAGGTCTGTATTAGATCTGGCTCTTGCTAGTGATGACCGTGTTATAGCGTTGACCATAAATTCCCACGTACACATGTTCAGTGAACACGGTGACCATCTTTATAAATTCAAATTTACGCATGGTATTTCACTTTTTGTATGTGGAATTGCATTTCATCACTCAAGTAACCATGTCGTCATCGCTCTTGTAGAAGATGGTTACTTTTTCCTGGATATATACACCAAGGGTGGCGAGCTTGTGCGCAGGACTCAAATAGATGCAAAAGGTATTAGTTCATTACAAAGAGGAATGGCAGTGACTGCAGAGGGACACGTTGCTCTACTCATTGATTACCATATATTTAATCGCCAAGGGAGGGTGTCCATAGTGTGTTAAAATTAAGACTGTTCATAGCCTCTCTATTTTTCAATGCAGGCGAACGAAAAAGCGAACATGAAGCACTTGGGGGTGGGGGTAATGAGGTGAGCTGTGAGGTCTCCCGTTTAACCCTGGCGTCCAGTCCTCTTGCGGTTTCATTCGTTCAATGATCGAATAAGATATTCGGAAAAATAGAGGCCTGTGACCAGTCTAGTTAAACAAGAACGTGACTGACCCTCAAGGGATTTTTTTCATAAGAAAATAGAAATGTAATATTAACACGACAAAATAATTATTGTAATGTATTTTGAGTGTCGTTAAGTTTACTTCGCAAAGTTTTGCTGAGTTACCAGAGTTACTAGGCCCTGGGACACATGACTGATGTCGATTTTTTTCTTTTTGGATGTAGTGAACACCCAACTAATTATAAATTAGTTCTATATAGTCAACTTTCAAATAAACATTTATATCTCTCAAGATATAATTAAAATTATCGGTGGTATTCTTTTTGGAAACAAAATAAATTTGTTGTTGCTTTGAATTGTTGCTGTTGTTATTGTTTTAAACCTGCTGGATGTTCAACACATTTATATGTTCATCAAGGAATTACTATTGGAGGAGAGCGTTTATCCTAATACATCGTGTTTTAACAAGGGTGGTCAGCTCTCTCCCCGTCCCCCTCCCTCTCCCAATGACTGTTCTTGTTCTTCGGCATTTCAACTTTAGAACAAACAGAAATTAAACGGCGGTTACAAATATTATCCATAGACAACGCATGGTCTAATAAAAATTTCTGTATCACTTGACGTTTCGTATGCTACAACATACATTTTGAGAAGTGATCGGTTATAACAGTATTGTTACAAAAATTTAAAATTACACAAAAAAGAGGGGAACTGGTGACAAGATAAAAAAACAATGACAACTACCGATACTTATAATATTGCCAGTAAAAATTAATAGCGGAGCTTCAGCGCGCGAAGCGCGCCAGCGAAGCACCAAGGGTAAGAAAAATTGGTAACCCATCAAGCCGAGAAAATTTGGTTATGACGTCAGCGTACGAGCGAGCGAACGTCCGTCCGTACGTCCGCAGAGACTCGGGGGGAGGGGGAGGGGCTAGATATTCCTTACCGTCACCCATACGGGAAACTAAGGAATGCCATCTTCCTTGGCGGTTTTTTTGTTTAGAAAAGTCAGAAAAACACTCATTTCTATTTGCCATGTCAACAAACGATCGGAGCTAGAGATTGATCTAACCTTTCAAGGTAGGGTTTAAGTGAAGCAGAACGTGAAAGAGAACGGCAGAGAGCAAGCATTAACAGACAAAGACCTGGTGAGGAAGTTCGCGAAAGAGCAGGCCACGGCTAGAAAGAAGGCGCGATAGTACTGCTTAACAATGCTGTGAATTAGATCGAGTCAGGGCTAGAGAAAGGAGATACCAAACAATGCCGTGACTTTTGTGATGTAGGGCGAACGAGAGCTATAGAAAAGAGCTGAAATACCCGAGAAATTGACTCAGAAGGCTACAGAACTTCGCGCGTCGAGATGTGCAGCCGTGCAAGAAGCCACACGATTTCATCAGGTGATAACAAGATAAATCAAACGTGTTTCTTGTGTTTAGAGGAAAAAACGCAGCGGGAAAAAGTGGTTGATTCGTTGATCTTTCAAAAAGATTACTTCAGGTCAGTCTTCGCAACTGTCATTGGAAGCTTCTGCCTATAGGATTCAAACTGATGTGAACTGCCAAATTGCGGTAAGCGACTTTTTAAATACATAACAACTTTCGCCTTTTCCATGAAAATTGTGAGGCTGCTTCGCTCCGGGGAGATACTGTAGGTTAAGCTTTTATATCTTCGATAGGAGTTTTGAAAAATCTCCCTAATTTATCTTATTTGGTACCTTATGAGAGAAATTTGAAAAATTTCAAACAATAAGACTTGAGTCGTTGAATATAGAGTTGTATATTGTAAACAAATAAGCTTAGGTTTTTGTCGTTTTTCGCCATATACCAATAACTTCACGTCTAAAAGTAATAAAACTGTATTTGTAAATACTGCCAGGAGAGTTTTCTTTGTGTAAGTAGAGACTATAATTTCTTCTCTTTACCGTTAGAATAAGGAAAACCATTGATTTGCAATCTTTAACAGCTTTTGACGCTCATATGTGGTTGTCATCGCAAAAAATGTTCCACAAACATGGCCGGGCCTCGTACTTATCTATTAGGTTGCATATCAAACTACCACTCCACTTCTCGTTGCCTTTTTTTTTTTAGATTTTTTCGCTTTTCTGACTTTCTCGCTTTCAGCGTCACTGTCGTCCGAATATTCGTCCAAATTATTGCTTTGTTGTTCTTCACAGGACGATGGTAATGCGGTAGCCATATTGCATTGAACCCGCCTTGGCTACCCCCGCTGACCGAAAAACTATCGTGCACTATCATCCGCTCGGTCAAACGGAAAAAACTATCATGAACTATCATGTCGAATTTGAACACGTCTAAACTGCATGATAGTCGGTGATAGTTGATGATAGTGAATGATAGTTCGTGTTCAAACGTGCGTGATAGTTGAAACTATCATCAGCTATCATGACCGTTTGAACGGGCCACGGCCGAAAAAAGGACTGCGAAGCCGTTAGCAAAAATTACACTTGAGATTTTGTACATTTTCCGGCGCAATCGTGGGACAAAACAGCCGAAACTACAAAATCGTCCAAAATTTGCCTCACATGTTGGATTACTGTATAATTATTTACAACATCCAAATAAATAACAGAAGCTACGCTTTTAGGGTTGCCCAAATCTATATATTAAAGAAATAGCTTCTCGCTACCAACATTTTCATTAAGTGAGGGTTTCAACTCCCCGATCAAAACTCACTGATTAATAATTTATTTCTACTGGTAGTACTCGGACATTTATCTGCCAAAGTTAACCTTATATTGCTAAATGCCACGTACACCTTCACATTATCTTCCCAAATGGTCTGTAAATAGACTTTATATTGTGTGTCTATCAAATCAGCTCTCCAAACATCTCGCTAATAAGCTGATTTTCTTCCGGTCAGTCTAATATAATAGCAATAAAGACTCAGCAACCAATAGTGGCTGGTATTTTGCATGAGAGTAAACATTTTCGTCCACACGAAGCGGAATTTAGCCTCATTTAAACCTAACTGATTGACAACATTGGCTTTGCTGGAGTGGGTCATAAAATTGTGATCATGAGCTCCGTCGGAAACCGGTTAATTCTGTTTTTAATCAGTGAATTTGAATATCATGCTCAGAACTGGAGGAATGAATTCATAGCTTCATATAAAATGACTGGGGTCCTTGTCGCATTTTCTAGATAGCAAAAAGCGGTTTTGTACCTTGTAAGGTGTTCAACCTCAAAACGTCCACAGAGGGAGCATTTGCGGTATGTTTTAGGGTATTGAGCCTAAATTCTTGACGAAATGAATATGACATGGATTGAGAAATGTGCTATTTTGCAATTGGTGTCTCTTAGGGGCGAGAGAAGTTTCAAGTCACACCCGCCAAGAAGGATCTTGGTACCTGTTAGCTGTTCTTTTCAAAATCTCTGATGAGCACTCTGTAATTTTTATATGGGAGTCCTCCACCAAGCTCCAGAGTCTAGCAATTGTCAACAGGTGATAATAACTTCCTATTTCGTGAGAAGTCAAACAAACGAAATATCTTGCTATAAATGTGTCATTTTCGTACCACAAATACTCAATCTACTTTTACTGCTCGCTTGGATGTTCCTTGCTCTCCGCCCCAGATCTCCGAAATCACGTTTAACGTGATCCTGATTGACCGTGTGAATTGCAGAGAAGAAGTATTTTCAGAGCTGCAATGCATAGACGCATACGTGCGTAGACACACGTGCATAGCATATAACATGGAAATTGCGGGCTTAGGCTTCCAGTGCACAACTCTGAGTATGATTAAAAGGACTGAAAAAAAAGGTGGGAGCAGCTTACAGGATTTTAGACCACGGAAAAGCATCGAGAAGGTCTGTATTTTCGTTTATAGTTAAAATTTATTACCGAAGAAGATTCCTCGTTATGTTTCTACACATTTAGTATGACATAAGCTGAAGTGACTTGAGTATGTAAAGATGGTTGTCTTTTCGCGATCAAGCTTTTCATTATCGTTACCTGTGTGGATATTTCTTGAAGAAAGTAGAAACTGATGATTATTAGAGCGAGGATACTCTCTTGATAGATGATCTTCAGGTCACTGTAAACTGCAAAATGCGTGATTTGTGATTTATGATCCCTCCCTAGGTTCTAATCACCTGGGAAGAAAGAGCAAAGTGGTAAGCAGCTGCGTCCCCAGAGGCAGGAAATGTTTCAACGTTTAAAGAATCATTCTCCGAGACTGATCAGAGATGAGCAACTTTGTGCAAAATTGCGGAGTAAAAGCCCAAGGTGACGAGGCTAATCAGAAAGCCTCGGCTATAATCGTGGTACTTGATCTAGGCAAGTTATAACTTGTTCTGATGTACGTAGTGTCTTTCATTGATATTTTTATAGTTTTTCTTCCGACGTGTTGGATGACAGCGTTGTTGTTCAGCAGAAACTTTTCACTCCATCCGTCACACCACCAAGCCCTGAGTAATAATCGTGACTCCTTTCATTTATGGGCGAGTGATTCTTCTTCTAGAATTACATCTCAAAATTCAAGTGACATCATTGTCGACGCTGATGAAACAGATGATTGCTTGCATGAGAAAATATACACCAAAGATGGCGGTCAGTGTACGCAGCACTCAAACCCTTACAGGGAGAATTAGTTTTTATTAGTGAGGAGTGGCAGTGACTACAGACGCGCATATTATTGCTGTACTTTGTTACCTAATTGCAGGCCGCCAGTCAATGGTGTTCATTGTATGAAAAATGTAAAGTGATTGAGGTGGAAGTCAAACTTTTTTTCATGACTTGAAAACAGGACAAAAATGTGATATTAATACGATAAAATAATCATTGCAATGTGTGTTGTTTGTCGTTTAGTTTTCGTTGGAAACTTCTCCTGATCACTATGCTGGGACACAGGCGTTGGCTGTCGTTTCTTTCCTTCTGTTGCGTATCATATATGCAAGCTTATGTAATGAGCCCCCGACTGGATAAGCTCTACATAGTCATTTCAGGTAATTAGCAACCAACTTTTTGTTATCACTGTTGTTAACCTGCTGACTAGTCAATACATTTACAAATGCTATCGGAAAAGAGTGTCCCGGCTGATTTATCGTGTTTTAAAAGTATGTTCATCTCTTTCCCCGTCCCACTCCCTCTCCCAATTAGGGAGTTCTCGCAAACCACGACGGCGACGGCAACCAGAACGTCATCAACAAAAGGTTTAATCAGCAGAACAATAGTTCTGCACGTGCGTTTTGAATCTTTGCACATTACTTGGCCGTCCGAGTCTGCGAAAAAACAGCAACGTAATGGCCCGTTTACACAGACGATTTTTGCGGCGATATTTGTGGCGATTCCAAATCGTCCGTGTAAACCAGCGGCGATATCATGGCGATTTCGTGGCAACTTGTCGCCTCACAATCGCCGCGATTTCGAACATGCTCGAATTTTGTTGCGATTTACTGGCGATTTT
>Ga0126343_10001006_pt1 | contig 12429 bp, 8 predicted proteins | sample Cyp2metagenome_FD_92531 | JGI IMG/M metagenome (GOLD analysis project Ga0126343, IMG submission 92531) | Coral microbial communities from Lord Howe Island, Old Settlement Bay, Australia - Cyphastrea 2 metagenome | ecosystem: Host-associated > Invertebrates > Cnidaria > Coral ... | reverse complement strand
TGCTTTCTTTGGTTTGGTGCGTTTGTCAATCTTTCTCATGCCCATGATTGTAAAAGTGAAAGCAACGTTTTTCCTGCATGCAGTTGCAACCGATTATTTGTTTTTGTTTGTTAGTTCATGTTTATCATCGAGTTTTAGATTTACATTATTTTCAGCTCCTTTTCCACTTCTAATGTAAAAGCTTAAAAAAACAAATCTACAATTTTCTACGAGTTACTTCTAGTACCCCATTCACACCAACTAAACTAGGTTAATTTAACCAGGTTTAGTCTCATCTAGTTTGTCGATTACGTTTTGCAGTCATTTTGAGAAGACAAATTTCAAACCACTTTGCTAACATATTTTAATCAAAAAGGTTTTTACTTTGTTAAGTTGCGAGGTGCGCACGATATTAGCAACTTATTTTTAACCTTGTTTTGTTAAACCACTTTTAAACATGTTTAACACGTTGGTGTGAACGGGGTATAGGATATCACGGTTCTGTTGCCTTAGATCTCATCCTCCAGATGGGAATGTCAGAGGTTACTAATAGCTTGGATTATTAATCTTTTTTTGTTGTTTATTTCAGAATACAAAAGGAACGTGTTAGTGAAAGAGAAAAAGATTTAGAAGTACTTCAAGAAAAGCTTGCTGAACGGGTAAATTACTCAGCTATTTAGCATCACTAAATTATCATGGCTGCTTGTGAAGAAGCAAAAGATTACAAAGGCTGGCGTTTACATGAATACTTTTAATACTTTTTTTCTTTTGTTCAGGATCTCGAACTGAACGAAACAAAGAGAACAGAAGCAAGTTTAAAAGAAGAAAAAGGCGATGCTGATCTTGAGATTAAAACTTTAAAAAGGTACTGAGATGTGTTGAATGTCAACTGAGAAAATGCCTGATAAAACTTGACAAATATAGTTATTTTAGGTAACGTTGAGTGACTTTTAGTAAATCTCCGTGGACAAAAAAAATGCTCGATTATTTTTCTATGCAGCGTGTTATATCACACGGAGTTTGGCTTTCTTTGATTTTTTATTCATCTACGTCCGAGAAAAAATGTCTTGAAATACCCTGCAGTCTTTCATCCTTTCAAGGAAACATAATTTGGACATGCGGTACGTACGCGTGTTGGGCCCGTTATATATCTCTCTTTATTATATGGCTATCTCCGCGAGCGGGCAAGATGAACCAAATCGCGCGCTGTGATTGGCTACCCGAGCGGGCAAGATGGAGCCATCTTGCCCGCTCGGGATTACCCGCTGTATCCCGCATGAAAAATTTCCCCGAGAGCCTTATAATAAATCCTTTATTGACCAAGTTTGTTCCGTCAAGATGGTTGGATATTGGCCTCGTTCTTGTTTTTGCCAGTTTATGGACCTCGACTTCGTCTCGGTCCATAAACACGCAAAAAAAGAACTTGGCCAATATCCAGCCATCTTGACCTCACACTTGGTCAATAACCCATACGTAGTATTAATTTCATTTGCCAAAAAAGTAGCCATAGATTTATGCTAATTTCTTTTTCAGTTATTGAGGATGTTGTCCTCATTGAAATTATGAAATAAAAAGTGGGGGTCACCGTGGTCGTTTAAGAGTAAAGGGGCATTTATTTCGCTATCGAGCTTAGTTTGAGGGAAACCTCTTACCTTTTGTACGCGCACGTGCTAATGACGCTAAAATCGTGCGCAGTAGGGATGTGCAATGCAATACCAAGGAATCACCTTAATTTAACTCTCGGTTCGAAGCGCACAGTATTATCCCGCTTTACCGCATACCTTGTCAGTCCTCAAGGCAATATTTCCAAGTTGATAGTTTTCTTTATTCTTGTTACTTGTGTTTGATGAGAAAACTGAATTTACAAGGAGAAATCAGTTGTTAATCACCCTTGGGATTGACCGTCGTCCTGTTAATTCTCTGTAGTCGCGTCAGGGAGCTGCACGAGTTAATGGAGACCACGGAGAAATCAGCCCAGGTGAGCTTTTCAGTCTTGAAATCGGTGTGCAGAATTCCATTCAACGTCAGATTACATAAAACCGTTGAATTTTGATCTCTCTAGGCTTTGAACTTTCAAATTTTGAAATCCTTTCTCTGTAACTCGCTCTGTTTCTTTGACTAAGATAACTCAGTATCCAGGTTATTCTGAGCCGTTCTCTTGATTTTTGTTAAGGCTATTGCTACAACGTAACTTAGTAGAAGACGTGAAGAAGATGACGTGATATAAAGAATTATCATAACTTTGGGAGTACTCTTGATGTGTCTGGTGTGGACAGTAACAATCGGAAAATTCTCCGGTATTACGAGGGTTTCCGAAAACGCGCTTGTTTCTTCGAATGTGCTGATTCTTAGCTGCGAAATGGATGATACACCAACCTGTCCGGCATACGGTTATGATGTTCATGCAGTCCAGGTTATAGCTAAGATAATGCATGACGATTATCTTTTCCTTGATTGTAGAGCAACAGCGAGACTCTAGCCTCAAAACTAAGCACAAGGACACAGGAAGTCAACACTCTCAGATTGGAAAATGAACAACTCAAGGTGAATAAGATATAAACACCACTCAGTAGTGTACTGCAGCGTGAACTGTACAAATCAAGGTGACCGACTTGATTGGTTTGAAGAGCATTCACCTGCGTGCGCGGGATTACAAAGCATACTTTGTATTTCTCAGTTAAGGTGCAAACAGCAAAATTAGCACGCGGAGAGAGAAGGCAGAGAGCCATCCACGGTAGTTGTGCAATAAAAACAATCAAAAATTGAAGTTAAATTATTTAAACAGCGCCAAGCGAGGAAAGCGTCGCGTTGACAAATTACAGTATGGCACTTGGAGGCACTTTCCTTCGAGTCTTTTTCTACCTTTTGGTGTACGTAAACTCCTACTTTTTCTTTACATCTGTTTTTGAAAATTTCGTCTTTACATGATGTACAGTTTTTCTGTCGATTGGAACCTTATCAAGCAAAAGTGGACATATTATCTGATTGGGTCTTCCAACACTGACAGCATGTCATGGTGTGAGTGTTATTGATATCTTTAGCTTATTTTAATACTGTAACAGGCTGATATCGCTGCTTTAGAAGAGCGTCTTCACGAAGAAGAACAGCGGGCCGTTAGTAAGGTGAGTGCTTAAGTGTTATCAGACGGTTTACTAGCCATGGAAAATTGCGGTGAACGAGTTGCCAGCTCACCTTTGAGTCGCGCGCGGGTGGCGAAGAGCAAAGCGATCCCGTGGGAAGGAGTCTGGTGAAGAGGCCCAAGAGAGGCGCTCGATTTTGCGCTCGCGGCCTTTTGCTCCAACGCGAGCCTGTTTGCAGGCTATAATTATACCAAGTCACATAATGATTTAAAGGTGGGGATTGGGACGAGTCAAGACAGCGAAGGGATTGGAACGAGTCAAGACATAAGCAAGGGGAGTGGGGCGGGTCAAGACATTAGTTGGGCCAAGGGAGTCGGGAGGGGCTTAATACTCCTTCTCTTCCTACTGTGATTGACTCAGACAAACGGATTAAGCTTTCACTTTGCGAGAATTACAGGATTACACTCTCCACACTTGTGTTGAACATTCCCTGGGTTGTGAGTTGTCTAGTCCTATTGTCAAGCATTGTTTTACTATTCTAGCTAGAACGATCAAGAAGGGAAATCAGCAGGTGTTTCCTTGTACCCTCTGGCTTCATAATACGTGTATCCATGTGGAATTGCTGTCAATTTATGTTAGGTAGAAAGCAGATAGTCCGGCAAGGGCAGAAGATAGTGTAGTTAACTTGTAAGTGAGGTAGTTCTCGTGTCTTAGGACAAAGGAGTAGAATCACAGATGACAGATATGTTAACAAGCATGAAGCAATACAATGAACTTGTGGAGGAGTACAAGACAAAGGTACTATCACGTGATAAAGGTACTATCACACGTGCTCGTATTGTTATCCTGCTTTTTAGCCCGCCTCGCTACATTTCACGCATCTTGAATATTTTGGTCTATTTTCTTCAAGCTCGTTGTTTATATAATACCCTTTAATCTTTCCCCTATCTCAAACATCCTGTTTCCAGGTTTCGTTTTGGTCTATTTTACCTCTGTTGCTTAGTTATCCACTTTGCGTCAAGCAAACAGTAAAACATAGTTCCCTTTAACCTAATTCATACACAGTTTATTTGATAAACGAGCTTGTCCCGGGTCAGTGTAGTTGTGCACGCGAATGTAGTCAGTCAAAGACCAAACCTAAGTTGTTGATTTTTGGTGTTTTGGACCGAGTTATTTCTTGTACTTAGATGGTACGTGAAAAGTGGTTGAGCTCTTTGTGTTGTGTTTCCTACTGTTCTGTCAGGCAAACAAGTCAGATGCAGAAATAAATCAGCTTCACTGTAGCGTCACTGAGTACCAGAGAGCGATAGAGGAGTTGAGAAACCAGGTAGAACAACAGGGAGAATTCATGCGAAGTAGAGTGCGGTCCTTTGGGATGATCCAGATTAGGATCGATAATTCAAGACTGCTCGGATCATGGTGCACTAAACCGGCTGAAAGGAACTGATATATCCCTGCTACGAGTGGATTCATCGGTTGCTTTGATGCTCCATGATTCGAGTGATCCTGGGTCAGTGACCCTGACCCGGATCATCCTAAAGACACGAAACCATAGAGACTACTGATTGTCCCTTTTCCGTATTCGTTCCGTCGCTGGTTCACTTGTTCGCTGGTTCACTCAAGGTCTCGTTACAAGTTTTCATTATTGCGTCGAGCGAGTAGAGATGCGGCAAAGCACTACTGATATGTCGACGAACTGAATTACTTCTCACCATGTCTTTCATTTTCTTAGTCATTTGCTTACGACAGAAATCTTATTGTTCAGTACAGGTAAAAATATGCAGTGTTGCGTAAAAATACCGAATAAAAAAGACATAACGTGTAAATATGAAACTAGGAATGTTGTTTCTTCCATTTCTCACTTGGCTCGTAATCTCGTTCGCTCCTTCACTCGCATTGTCTTTTATATTTATTTTTCTTGCTTCGACCCACAGCATAAAGCTGATAAAGGTGAAATTAGAAAACAGAAGGCTTTGTCCAAGGAATACGAGGACATGCTTCAGGAGTACAAAAATCAGGTAGACAGAGAGCAGTGACAATAGCTAGAAAGCTATCAACAGTCTCCTAGTGGATTCTATATCCAGGTTATGTGTAGTTTACAGCAACATGAACGATCAAGTTGCACGAAGGGTTCCCTTCTATTAATACATGGCATAGAAAAATTGATACGTAGCTAGTAGGAGTGTGGTACTTAGTTAATATTCCTTTATTATCTGGCAGGTAGTTAGCTACGAGGCAGAGATAAATGACTTGAAAGCTAACCTCAAACACTGCAGTCTTCTGTTGGATGACCATAGAGCAAGGGTAGGAAAATACAAGGAAAACGGCAAACATTTTATGAGCATAACTGTAAACTGTGTTCCGTACTGTCATTAATGTAGCTTCCAAGAACAAAATTCTCTTTACCTTGGTTCCAGAGGTTTTCTTTCTTCGTTCTTTAGAGGAGAAATAAAAACTGAAGGACCTGGCTACCTTCTGCGTTGCCGATTTATGTTATTATTTGAAATCAAGACAAAAAATTTCATTCGTCTTCTAAATCTTGGCCACCACCGCTGTTTTCTCTGAGACATTTCTTAGCAGCGTGGTCTACTCTGGGTAATTTTGATGTTGACTCACTGAAGTCTGTCTACTCCATTTTGGAGAATAGTCGAGCATTTCCTTCACAACAGTCGGTGTTTGTTTGGTGCATCGTCTGTGTTTCTGTAACAGTGAAACAGTTTGAATTTTGACGCTGAAGGTCATGTTGTCCTTATTCAGTGTACCAGCAGCATGACTGAGACTGCTCAACTAAGAGCGGCTGTTAAAGAATACGAAGATCTTATTCGGGACTACAAAGAACAGGTAGGGCAGATAGAGAGATAGCTGAGTTTAGAAGGTGACGTTGACCTGCTAGGTAATGATAATAAAAATACAATACAACTTTATTTTACTACGCTAGCCACACACAACAAAAGCTGGTTTTCAGGTGGGGCATTACACAAACAAGAATTAACAGCCTCAAGAACTGGAAACCACTGTGCAACTTACTTTAGCATTAATAATGACCAAGTGCTCTACTTAGTTTCCATTCGTCCACAGATCGACAAATATCGGAGAGAGGCTGACGACGCAAAGAACAGGTTATACGAGTACGAAGCTGATGCGCAAAGAATACAACAGGAGACCGCTCTAGAGAATGAAAAGGTGGGGTAAACTTCAAAACAGACGTGCCTTATCTATGAACAACCTCATACTTCTCGACCTAGCGTGGGCATTATCTTACGCCTTTTTTCAGGTTCCAATTTCAATAAAGTTATTGGTTGCATGATATTTTACTTTTTTTCTGTATTCATTGCAGGTTAAAATGAAATTACACCAAAGAGTTTCTGAGCTTGAACCGCTGGCAGATCTACTAAAGGTAACAGCTGTGTCCGATGCACATGTTAGTGACAAGTTGTGCGTTTCTTTTTGCTTGCTTATCATATGACATGACTAAGAGGACAAGTGATTAACTGCATACACCATATGTGAAGCCACGTGAAGTGGCCAATTTATTATAAACGTAAGACAGGACCGCGTATTGTTTCAAATCAAGCCTTGTTGGGCCTGGGTAGCTACAATTCTTCCTAGTTCTATTCCACTATATTGTTTTATTGGTCGTTGCTCTATTAGTATTTTATTCTTACCCAGTCCTCGGACGTCCGTCTACAGGATTCCCAAGAGAGGATGCTGGCGTACGAGAGGCGATCCAACGAACATACTAAATTGATAGCTGAACTAACACAAAAGGTAAGAGAGAAGAAATCGTGAATTAACGAAACACTGAGGTGTATCCGAATTCACGTCCTAGTGAGATGGAATGTTTAGAATTTCTTCTACACAATGAAGTATCATTACCGAGTTTCACCGAGTGTTATTTTGTCTACAATGTAACCGTTTCGTTTGAGAAATTAGGGAACTTTAGATTGGACTACGAGAACAAGATTGAGTGCGAGCACGATTTTCGAATTTCAAACCAGTGACGTTTCAATTCTAGAGAGGAAAGGAGAGGTATGGGACGTGACATTTTGGAACCTGCAAACTAGTATTGAAAAGTCGCACTCATACTCGATCTCGTACTCGTACTCAAATCTTGAGAGGCCTAATACAGCTGCTTCAGCCATGAGCCCGCGCCATTTCGAAAGAGTCGTTAATCTGGCGTCGTCTTGGTTAGACTGCACACTGATAACTCGAAACAAAGAGAATATGAAGGTGAAAATAACTTTAGAGGGATTACCTTGGGAAGAACGCCTGATGCTATTATATGCTGGATTGACCGTTTACACGTCATCCTCTCTTATCGAAACTAACTAGCGTAGTACTTGCCGTTTTGTTGACTGCAGGTCGAGATGCAAACGGATCAGTTAGAACATCTTCGCGAGAAGCTGAGGATGGCGCAAGACGAGACTAGAAGCACGCAAGCCAAAAACGAAGTCTTAGAAAGGTTTGTCGAGAATTGTTCGAAAAACTTGAGCGCGTGAAGTGACGGGCCAATCACAATCAGAACTGGAGTGAGGAGACGGTAAATGTTACCGCGGAAAGCTCGAGAGAAAACTTTTGGCAAGCGCATGGGAAAAAAGGACCAAATCCGGCCGCTGTTCGGGAAAACAAGCCCGCTTCTGCCCCCTTTCGGGTGGAGCCTAAGGCATTGACGCACAAAGCGTCAATGCCTAAGACGCAAGACGTTCAGCATTATTAGCGGAAGAAAAAGGCCATATGTGGACTCTTTTTGACAGTCATGCAGCGCTGCCTAGTTGCAATCCTTAGAAACTTCCACCTGCCCTCGCCTCACTTCCTTGTATTGTTGACACTGGAAAGAGAGTGCATACTGGATCAGAAGCCTCTTTGAATATCACTTAACAGAATGTCTCGCTTTATTCTCTGTAACTTTTGTTTCAGAAAATTATCCGATTCTGATCAGCAGAATAGAGAACTTATTGGTGTGATCAGCAAGAAAGAGGAGGCGTTATATCAAACGCAGGTCAGCAAAATGAACTTATGACTTTTATTGAAACATTTTTAACGCATTTAGTCTTAAGCTTGTAAGCAGTGCTTGACAAGCCTAAACTGACGTGACAGCTACATGTTTGTGTGAACAGCAAAGACAAGAGGACCTCCGAGCGGAAAACATACGACTGAACCAACAACTGGAATCGTCTGTACTTGAAGCCAGAAGACAGGTGGATAGTCAAAAGGAAAAGGCGTTAGTGAAGGTTAGTAGGACGCCAAGACAGTGGGGATTTAGTGCTGTGGAATTTGTTTAAGAAAAAACAACATTGCTAGCGCCAGTTATTTACATAATCAAAATATGACCAGGTCCTGCCACAAAGAGACTGGTTTTGTAAACTTAATTATTTGTCAATTTTAAAAACGTTATGACTTTTTCAACTTTTATCCAAAGAAGCTGAAAACTACAAGTTTTGTGGTAGTCTTTTATGTTCTTGTTACTGATTCAAATCAAATAGATATGGGTAGAACTTATCTTTGCTTCCACGAGACAATCAAAGGAAGGTCAACAGCGGAAGCAGTTTAACCATTCACAAAACGGGCATCACCAGACAGAGATTAAGAAAAGTAAATAGGAAGGTGAACTCTTAAAAAGTTTCTTTTTTGACAGGAACGTGCTGCGCAGGCGCGTATCACAGACCTGGAATCCCAGCTCAGCCGAGCTACCGCGTCAGCGGCACAACTTAAGAGAAGTAAAGACGAGGTGAGCTGGCACTATTTTCAATTAGCACGTCGATACGGGGATACTTTTTGCTTGAAGAGATCTGCATTGTTTGGTTTCGACTTGTCGCATTTTGTACGTTTAGTTTTAACAGAGGAGTCACACTTTTCTTGGTTGTTGCACATCGAATAATTTTTTTCGAAATGGTTTGTGTAATTAATTTGCTTCAGTCGGGTTAAAAACGTGCAAAAAGGCAATTTTGAATCGTAGCTATAGCGAGGTGATTTTTTTAAATTCCACCATACAAAAGTAAACATTTGCTCTCTATGACATTCTAATGCGATGTTTGGCACATTCGTGTATTCAATACACGACGCACCCATCGGGTGTGTATGTTGTCAGCTGTCTCTGTTACTTGTTGACTCGTGGCATGGCTGACCCAGTGATTCCCTGTCTATTGTTGTTTTTAGGCGGAGCGGAGGTACAACTCGAAGCTTTACGACATGAGAGACAGGCTAGACCAGGCAAACAGCACAACACGGAGCATGCAGAACTACGTTTCCTTCCTGAAATCATCCTACTCTAACGTGTTTGATGAGCTCGAGTCGCCTAGATGACCTACAGAATAACTTAGCTAGTAGTTTGAAAGTCTTCCCTCGGGGGAGTGTTTTTCATTCGTAGAGGAACAGTGTCCTTAACTACAGCGTTTTTCTCGCTCTGTGGCAGAGATCTCATTTTTCCAACTCATTTCGTCATCATTTGTATTCGTGTAAACTGTATACAGCTGAAAGAACATTTGTTTATCTTTATACCAGTCGGTCAGCTCAACCTGGTCATACTTTTCACATTTTACTTGATATTTTATTATGCATTTGTAGATATTTATTATGACTTTGTCACTTGCAGGCGTCCTCCGTAACAACGGATGTACCGCTGAAAACATTTTATATTATACATTTTTTTTAAAAAAATAGGTCTTTTATCAAAATGCGGGCAAGATTTCTCTTGGTCTTGTTACTCGAGATAAAGTAAATTTTGTTTCAATTTTTTTTAAGATTCGATTTGATAGCTTGGAAATCATTTTACAGGATGAATCATATTATCAAGTTTTATCAATTTTCCAAACCCTGCATTGACCGCGTCGTGAAACCATGACAAAGTAGTTAGTATTTTTTTATAAATATTTAAGTAACCTGGGTGTTTTTTTTTTAACAAAGGTGATATTTTTGGAAGAATATTCGTCTCAGCCCGAAACACAACTTTTTGTGTTGGTCGGTGCTAGATAGCTTTTCTCCGATCTACAACAAAGGGAGCAATTTGAATCAGGTTTTCTTAAATCGTGTTCTCTATTCGGGTATTTCAGGAATATTATTATAACACAATTCCCAAGTATCAAATGGTTTAACGCACGACCATGTTTCCTCTGATTGAAGAATCGTGGCGCATTGTGCGTTTACGGTCTTGGTTCATTCATAAAAATTGTGAACTTTTTAAAAAGGCATTTATGCTTCCTGAAAAAGTGAATTAAAGCAATGGTAAAATCATTCTTTATTGACTCACCTGAGTAACAAGTCAGTCTTCTAACGCGAGAAGAAACATGCACATTCAGCCTGTGCTTGTCAGCAAACTGGCGATCTGTTGGCCCTTGTAGGAAACAAACCCAGCGAGCAGGCTTTCCTGAGTGGTTCTTGCAAAAGAGATTGCTGCGCTTTTTCTAGCTTGTGAATCGCGGTTTGTTACTCGGGCGCAAACCGACAGTGCTTTGAAGCAGAGGAGGGGCAACAGTAAAAACCCAGGGGTTCCCATCGGATCGTTTTCTGTTCGGAGGGCCTTTAGAGACTTGTCACCCAGAACTTTCGAGATATGAGAAATTCAATGCCTCAGAGTTTTCGGATTGATAGAAGTCTCCTTTTAGGAAATATGATTTTTCCGGAAAGGTAAGTTCAGGTTTTCGGGAAATGGACAAAAACGCTAATGAATTCGAGAATACTCAAGCTTCCTTAGAATGACTGAACAGATAAACATTTGACAACGTAGCTTAACCTACAGAGCCTTAAAAGCACTGCAGATAACATAAATGAAACAACCTTTAAAGAGAAAACCAAAGTTGGTAAGAAACGTGACCCCACTGGAGCCATTCTGCGCAAATAGGCTCATGGTGCGTTGCGTGACAATGTCACTCTAAGAACCACGCGTTTTGGCCGGCCGGTTCACACTAACGACATCAGGAAAAGATCAGTTTTATCTTCATGTCGTTATGTTCATGCTATTATGTTGCTAACATCATATCAACATGTTCACACTACAAACAACATCTTTTTACACCGAAATAATATAATGTCCTTTTAATGTCGTTCGTGACGATGTCGCTAGTGTGAACCAGGCTAAGGGGCACTACTGAGTCACTCCAGTCTCAAGAAAAATAGAAACGTTCATAATATCATTAATAGGTCACATATTCACCTAAAATCAGTAACATGCTTAGCTGAGAACCATTCAAACGATAAAAAAAATAGCATATATCCTGTGGATTCACTCTCGATTCAATTACGAATTGTTAATATTGATAACAATTCAGTTACCTCGCTGCAGCACAAGTCAAAAAACTGCTTACATGTTCGCGCAACTTAGATTCCACTAGCTTTGATGTCCTTGATCGCAACAGTCTTTGTATATTGCACGCGTTTGGTCCTTTTTTTCTTTCTATTTGGTTTCTTTCTTTTAGCTTTTTTAATGGGATTTTTTTTTTACATTTTTTTAAATCCCCGGTGAGTTTTCCGTTTGTACTCTAAATGTTTTATCTTCTTGTTCCTTCTGGTTCTCTTGGGAAAGAAGATTAAAAGTAAAACAGGAACAAAAAGTCTGTGCCATTAATATGTAAATTTGAAGCGATTCGGCAAATATTCATAGCAACAAAGTTGCGCAACTTAGATTCCACTAGCTTTGATGTCCTTGATCACAACAGTCTTTGTATATTGCACGCGTTTTGGTCCTTTTTTCTTTTTATTTGGTTTCTTTCTTTTATCTTTTTTAATGGGATTTTTTCTTTACTTTTTTTTAAATCCCCGGTGAGTTTTCCTTGTGTACTCTGAATGTTTTATCTTCTTGTTCCTTCTAGTTCTCTTGGGAAAGAAGATTAAAAGTAAAACAGGAACAAAAAGTCGGTGTCATTAATATGCAAATGCAAATTTGAAGCGATTCGGCAAATATTTATAGCAATCATCTCCGACAGCTAATCGCTTGTTTTGATTGACACAAATTCTCTATTACACGCGTACGCGTGCAACTCCAGTGATCTACGATGCCGCTTAAAACCATTTGGAGTTTTCTGACTCGCACCTGGGGAGCTATCAGTTTTTATCTATTTCCAAAGAAGATCAATGGACGGAAATCCGGTTGTTCGGCGGAAGAAATTGAAATTTCAGAACAGGCAGCTTTTCTGTGCCAAAAATACATCGAAGCCAGATTCACGCGCTCAAATTTATGTTACTTCAATCCGAGAAGCCGGAGGAAAGATGGGCAATCTTTAGCTGGGTGTCCCGAAGATGTGGTACAGACTTTGTGCGAGATAGGCGCATTACTGGAGCAAAGCTATCCAAAGCTGTATAACAACGTTCTGGATCAGCTCAACTACCGCGTAAATCTCGCCATCCTCGTGTGCAATATGTTCAACCGTGTCTCTGA
>Ga0126343_10001005_pt1 | contig 12430 bp, 6 predicted proteins | sample Cyp2metagenome_FD_92531 | JGI IMG/M metagenome (GOLD analysis project Ga0126343, IMG submission 92531) | Coral microbial communities from Lord Howe Island, Old Settlement Bay, Australia - Cyphastrea 2 metagenome | ecosystem: Host-associated > Invertebrates > Cnidaria > Coral ... | reverse complement strand
TAATGAAATTTTAACACGCAACCGACATGCGGACCCCCCCCCCCCCCCTTCCCCCCCCCCCTAATTATAATATTTTTGTCTGTTGTGGTCAAAAAAAAAAAAAAATTATTCTTCTTTTTTGGCGCCGAAGTAGAAAGACAGATTTACTGTGGGGGGGGGGGGGGGGGGGGGGGGGGGGGTCCGCATGTCGGTTGCGTGTTAAAATTTCATTACTTTGTCTATTGTTGGTCAAATTTTTCGACCTTTGTCAGTTGTCGGTAAACCTCAGTTACTATCTTTTGTCGCTATTCGGTAATTTCTGTCCTCGTTTTGTCGGTAGTCAGTAATATTTTCTTACCTTTTGTCGCTAGTCGGTTAACCCCATTGACACCCTCTATATTGCGAGCATTACGTTTTGCTATCTCAATGGCAAATGAGTTTCAAAAGGAATTATTGCCAGTAGAAAACACTGTTTTTGTCAACAATAAAACGCCAATTGTTAAATAAGATCAGGAAACATGTCACACTCGTTGATAAGCCCGTTATAAACATTTGTTTTGTTAACGACTTCCCACAAACAGAATTTTTAACATCAAATGACCGACAAATCTGCTGTTTACTCCATTTAAAAACTCTGTTCCATACACTTATATTTTAAATGGACGTCTTGAGAAAATTACTGTGTCAAATATCTCTAAGTTCAGTGGAACTTCTACATAGCGAAATCTTTAGTAAAACGAACGATTTAAGTAATAGTAAAGGATACGGAAAAGAGCCCCAGTATTACGAAACCTCTTCATAGCGAATATATTTTGCCAGCCCCCTGGCCCTTCGTTATATAAAGGTTACCCTGTAACAGGGTTTTAAACTTTGTGCACGGCGCCTTTACAAAGAATTTCACTTCAATCTGTCAAGGATTAAATGCAGTTACAAATTTTACAAATCTAACAATATTTCGCTTCAGGTACAAAGTTAACAAAATTTGCGATTTTTCGCCCGCGGTTTTTCCTAACTTGACGATTTTTCGTAACTGAGTTCAATCCACGAAAATCGCAAAAACTTGGTACTCCCCGAAAAGAATAATGAGGCGTAAGTTCTGTTTTGATAGTGTACATACCTAAGGGACCGATGTTATCTTAATTGGTAACTGCTATCTTTATTTCGAAACAAGCTATTCTTTTTAATGTAACCACAACCAACGGACTCTTCATGCCGCGCCATACTAAAACAATCTTACCTTTCGCAGTCGAGGTCTTTCTCTTTTTTGGCCAGCAGTGCTGCTGTGGAATCTTGCCTGTTGGGAAAAGATACATGTTAGAGTATCTAGTCAGATGTTAAAGTTTAATTATGTACTTTTGAAAGCAATATATCGGAGCAATTGTGTAATTTGAGGATCGATGGTAAGTGAAGCGCGCTAAAGTGATTATTACTGTCACGATGGAATTTTTCTTTCTTGGTAATCACACCAGGTATGAGTTTGGATTTTCAATGATAACGTTCATGTACAATATTTCGAAAATTATAGATTTTTAAGAGGCTATAAAAGCACTAAATATTGTACATTTCTTCAAACGCATACTACAAGTTGTAGATAATGCCGTTTTTTTGCAAAACGTATTGTTATATTTCGAAAACGATCCACTCAGTCCGAGTTTTTAGACGTTTTCTATTATGGTCACGTGACATACCAAATATGGGCGTGGTTCGAAACATTTAAAGGAAAACGTGAATCGAACAAACACGGCAAACTTTGATGCCCACTGGACTTCAGGAGCCAAAAAAAGAAGGTTTTGAGATTTCCTTAGCAACAGACTTGTAGTTAAGTTTCTCCCCCCTTTACAACCCAAATTCAAGTCGATTCAAAGTCCTGTTCGTTAACGTGAGCAAAATAACAGGGACAATTTCCTCAGATTTCGAAAAATGTTAACGTTCCACGATTAAAGATTCAGTATAGGATCCAACGCTAGCGCTGAGAAAGACCGAAGTTCACTTTGCCTGCTTAAACGCTCACATGTCTCACATGTCGCATGTTATATCAGATGTCTCACATGTCTTAATTACGGTACCAGTGTACTGGCCGTGGCATGCCCCCGCAAAAAGCAAGCGGGGTAACCATTTTGGTGTACAGGAATGTATATTTTCTAGAATATTACCTTACAGAGGGATACCAACTCCTAAAAGCCACAGGCCAAAATTAGGCTTGCGTTCCACTTCGTCGAACGCAATTAAGCAGACAATGAACTCACCTGGATCCACAACATGCACACCAGGTGGGCTTCCCAGCTTGCTGTCCGTTCGGGTCCTCCGGGGATACTGCCGAAGAACACCCTCCCATCGGCTACGAATGATCAAGGAAAAAAAACAGATCAGAAAGGCTGAAAATGCACATACAAAGTCGCCCAAGTTTACTGTGGGTTACCAGGCTGCGCTCTTGTTGAAAATCGTTTTGCAGTAGAATGGATTAGGCCGGCTTTTTTATTTCTTGTTGTTGAGGAACAACAAGTCTGCCGATCTCGATTTCGCAATTTGGTAATACTTCTGCCATTTTTGACTTTAAGGTGAAGGTCACTAGCTTTGCGCTTTTAACTTAAAGATAGATTTGTCGTTTCCTCTAGCCTTTTGTCTATTTTTCCTCATTAACGAATGGCACCTGATAGCACAAGGGTTGAGGAAAAAGTATTTTGGGAGCAAATTTCGCCGTAAACATACGGTTGCAGCGTCGAATGATAGATGACTGTTAACGTTGTTGCCACGGTGATTTGCCGGTTGCCATTAGCGAAATCGTGTTACCGACTCTACAGGCAGCCCCGCAGACGCATGCAGTATTAGTGAAATTAGCAATTTATGGCTCCGAGTTACACGTACGAGCAAAATTAACTGCAAAGGAGTCAAAATATTTATCAAATAGGTCAAAATAAATATTGGTTTGCCTTAATACCTTTGTCTATCCAGGCTCTTTGTCCTGGTCAATATCTGGTCTATTTTACTGCGTTTTATCAGCTAGTTCGCTTGCCATCATGGCCGCGCGGGAGCTGTTATCTTAGAATTACATTAAGGGTCCAAATGGTGTTTAAAAATCGAAATATTGTGAGACACAACCTGCATACCTTTAGCTGAATGCCTCCTCGTTCATCCTGGCTGGTTTAAACGGCATTCTTTCGCTTTTTGCAGTAAGAGGTATCTTCCAAGATACCTCTTTTTGCAAAAAACGAAAAAATGCCGTTTAAACCACATACATATTCGGCGCGGTTGTTTATAAATTAATTTCACTAACACTACATCTCGGTGGCCTGTGCCGACTCCGACCGAAATGGGAACCTTGTTCCCAGGGTCCTCTCTTTACAGGGACACAGAGAGCAAGGTTGCCGAAAGGGATGTTAAAAATCAATACAATCAACAAAGTCGTCGATAGAAATGAAGCTATGGAAAATCGGCTCATCTCGTGCGACTTCAAAAGCAGAATTTGATTTTATGTCGAGTTTATATGACTAATCCTTAGAATCTTGCACCGACCAATCGGTAGCACTTGACAGTTTCAAAAAGTTATTGAGCGTGGTTAAGTTTAAACCAATAGGACAATAGATTACAGAGTGATATCGCTTTATAAATGACATATCTTAATAACTTAGACCGCATTAAATAAGCTTAAAACGCATCGAAAAGGATTATTAAAAAGAAAACAAAACTTTAAAATCAATTACTTGTGCAGAGTTTTCTTATGTGTAAGACACCACACAGAGTTAACAAATTTCAAAACAAAACATTTTCACAACCAAAGTACTTTGCATCGAATTATAAATCATAAGAAAAGTAAAATATATCTATATTTACTTCTTACCAAAAATTATGAGTTGTTTTTTTATGTTTGAAACGAATGAGCAGCCCCTCAGTAGGATCAATGTTAAACATTTCAATTGAAGAACTTTTCACTGAATTAAGATGTTTTTTTTTAAGACACAATCAACTCATTTTTCTAAAAATATAAACGAATCGAACTTTGCGACTTGCCCAAACCAGCCAGCTAGCTTTTTTGACTTAATAAACGATTTACAACTTGCGCGGATAATTCCTATTTCTTCTAAAGCACTATTTACATACATTCGCGCCACAAGGCCGGAAAAGCAAATTTTACCCGGAACAAAGATTTATTCGGTTATCTAGAGGGTTCGTTTGTCATTTGGAGCCGATGTTTGCTTTATAATCACTCTAAATTTTAATGAATCTTCCTTCATTCCGCGAGCGTTGTATTTATATATTACGAGCCATGATGCATATCCGTAACATCAATACTGTGGTAACTATTTTATTTTATCATACGCCAAAAGCGTAAACTACACCGGGAAGTGATTTTAAACCAGGCATAATGGCATGGATGCTTGTGGTTGTATCGACGTCGACCTAAAACCGCCGGAAAACATAACGAATTAGCCTTTAGTTGGACTAGACACTTGTACGACCCACCTCAAACTGTCTCAAAAAAATATTGAAAATTAAAAACACTGGCTTTGTCAGTACGCAACGATCTCAGGCTTTGAATTTAGTTATCCTGTCGGAGGATGAATTGAATTTGGTATGTTTTCCAGTGGAACATATTAATTAAAAATAAAAACTGAGGTTCTTAAATGAGTGGAGCTTACAATCGTGCTGTCCTTCGATAACGTTCAACGTACTCGAATTAAATATTAGCTTGTAAAATTCATATTACGATATGCTAGAATATGTGTGATAGGAAAATTGAGAACGACTGGAGCGCCCACCAAATATTTGCTACACCCGCGCAACGAGATATATTCAAATTTCCATCTTGGTAAAAATTCTCCCTCTCGTTGTTCGTTCCTCGTTAAGGAGGTTTTTTTCGCTAGGGCTATAATCATCGATATTCAAAGTTGACAGTATCGCAAAACGTAACTTACCTCATTTTGAAATTCTTTGTAGGCCGCCATGCAATTTCTAGACCGTCGCCGGAATCAAAATAAGATTGCAACGAAATTTAATTGCTCAGTCGAGAACGCGCACTTGATCAACTGGTATTCTGTCGCAAGAGCAAAGCAATTTAACGAAAACAGATTACAGTTTCAGGAAAGGGTTAGAAATTCATTACATCCAGGCTAAGCAGGTGCTTTTTGCCGTTTGTGAATAATTACAAAAAGAAGCCTTTAAAATTCGCCTGTTCTGTCATGCATGCGGTCGTCAGTGGTTGGATGTTGTCCATCGCGTCAGAATAAATGGTGCTTTTTCACGTTTATTTTTCCTCTTTAAGTGGAAAGGACTTTCCACACAATGGCAAGCTTTTAGTAATTCTTTTTGGCGGGATTAAGACCTTAAGACTTTAATACCATGGGACAAATGGATTCGCCATAGACAAGCCTTCTCTGAGCGTGTAATTTCCGACTGGGCGTTGTGTTCTCAGATAAACTTTTCAATCATTTTGTGACATGGATAGCACGAAAAGTTCGCGATCCTTACGTGTAAAATAGCTGATTTTGGAATCCAGATCCGAACAATCACCTTCGCTTTCCTTTGAAATGTGTTAACTGCAACGCGACAGTACAAAAATCAAAGCACCAGCCTCAATGAACAACGATGCCATTAGCCGATATGGAACTCTTATTGTTTTTTTTTTTGCTTTGTTTTGTGTTTTCATTCCATCCTGTTTGCAGAGATTTTTTTTCTGTTGTTGAGGGTGAGAAAAAAATTCAATTTAAACATTCTGAATGTAATCTTCTTTACAATAAAAATGGAGCTGAAATTATTCAGTCTATCCTGGCAAAAACCAGCAACCTTAATGCAAAAAAAGTGATTACGACTATACAAATTATGATAAACTTGCAGCGCCTAAACGCTTTGCTCTCTTTAATGCGCATTTTTTTTTCATTTCCGTATGCTTCCCACGAACTGATGAAGGTTACGTGTTTAAGAGTCCAGCTCACTAGCTATGAATGAAAAAATTCACATATGTTCACAGAACTCATACAAAAGGAAGCCAACCAATCCTCGTCAAATAAGTCATTTCGACCAGGGTAACTATAGCAATATGGCATCCCTTCCTCTAAAATCCCATTCATGTGAAATAAATCTCGGCTGTAGTATTTTTTTTTCGGGAATTCAGAGGAAGTTTAACATAAAATACGATTTTGACTTCATTTTAATGAATCGCAAGCCGCCGCGAGCCTTGAATATCTTGTGGTTTTATTTCCTTTTTCTCGTTTTCTTATTTACCAATTAGATCAGCGAGCCCTATTGGTTCCCCGTACACTGTCATGGGCACCTTTAAATCATTTTGCATTTTGTTTCAAGTAAGATTTGTTATTAAAATTCTAGCAGACTCAGCTGTCGCGAGCCTTCTGTCAGTGTCCGATAACAGACAGCCAATTGGGAACGAACGAAATTCGAGTTTTGCTGAGCACGGTCGGGTTTTACTTAACTTACCCAAATTTGATGTTCCTTGTTGTTGTGGCTCGCCAGTGTCTCGAACAAATACGTGTCAACGCAGAGTTTTCAAGCTACAGAGCTTCCAGTTTAGCTGCCATTTTAAAGCGTTGTACTTAATCCGGCAAAACCGTGGGGCAAACTGTTTCACAATCCTCAGCAAAACCCTTTTTTTCTCAGGAAGCGTGTCATATATCAAAGCTCCTTTCTTCTTAATTTTATTTACTCTAACGATGCGGATATTTTTGTCGGAATGTTCCTTTGAAGTTTGCCATAATGCTGCAATTGTGACCGCCCTTCTGTTAAGTTGCAACATTCATTCTGTATACGGCAGCAAAAACGCTTCGACTTTGGCCACCGTTGCCGGGAATTCAATGCGTTTCAAAAAAGGTCGGTTCCTTAACAGCTTAGATTTTCCCCTACAATTTCAAAGGAAGCCCTGACCCTTTCAAAACATATTTTCTTTTCCTTGGTTATAAAACGCAACCTTTAATTTGAAAATTAATAACCTACAAACACTTCCTCTTTTTCGGAATCTTTGAAATGTCTTTTTTTCCATTTCATATGAGCGGGATTTGATAACATGCAATAAATTTACCAAGCAATAAAACTTTGAAGCTATGCAATAACGGTACAAAAAAACATGATAAACATAGGTTTTAAAAAAATATATGTCAAAACAAATTGAAATGAAATTACAAAAAATTAAAGTCAACAGAATTCCCCTCCAAATCTTTTTGTTCTATACTCGGTAAATTTTGCTTTAATTCAGAGTATCTTTGTATGAAGAAATAGTTCCGTGCAGATTCTTCCATGCGTCTGCTGTAACCAGCATCCAATATATGTACAGAACAAAGTGTATCTTGTAATTTAGCCAAAATTATCAGCATAATCCTCTAATTTCTCTATCTGCCAATGTAGTCCCGGCACAAGCCCACAACTTCTGCAACTTAAAAGAGTATGACGGTAAGAGATCTAATCCCTTGTCTGGGCCTTATTCCTAACGCAATCCCTCTGGAGCTATTTTTAGATCACTCCCGGTTTCGGAAATCCCAGTAGGTTCTAGATAGCATGGCTTAAAATAATTTGAGAGGGTCTGCCTCGGGAATAAGACCTATATGGGAGATTATCTCTCTTACATTTTGCCCTTTATTCACCCTTCAATCACACTTCTTCTGTTAACATGTCATGAAGTGACTTTGGAATAAGATGTAATATCTTATTCCCTCTTTGTCAAGATTTGTTGACAATTGAAAACACCTGCTGGAGAATGCCAGGGGTTACTTGAGAAAAAATAACTATTACAAGAACTGATTAAAATGGATAACTTTTCTTACATTTTTTGAAAGAAGACAAATAGCTTATTATTTTGAGCAGAGGAATTTTTGGAAAAGATTAAAGCACAGGAAATGGTGACCAATTGAATTATAACGAAAATCCAGCATACGTTTCAATGCATAACTTCGACAAACTGCACTGGATGGAGAAGTTCCCTGTTTAAAACACAAAACTTACTCATTGGACTAATCAAAAATAACTCGTTTTGAGAAAACGATCTTTGAATATTAACTTAGAGTAACAGAAATTCTCAGTGTAAAACTTCAATACCGTAAGATTCAAATTCGTAATTTTCAATATATAATTTTAGGCTAACCCCTGCCTCTTTTAGCTCAGTCAGTCCCCTTCGCAGCCGTTATGCGATCCTCCCCACTAACGGCTGCTCACTCAAGTTCTGCATTCCTTCCCCTTTGTTACTGAGAACCAACAACACGCATGTAATTGTTAGCAGCTGCACCAATAATTTTTCTCCTTACATTTGCCGCCAAAAAACACAGCAAGACCGGAACTAGGACCAGGTTTCCAGACAAAGGAAGCCTGCTCCTTATTGGTCAATTTGAGGGAAAGGAATGCAGAGCTCGAGTGAGCAGCCGTTAGTGGGGAGGATCGTTGTGTGACGACCTTAATAACGGCTGCGAAGGAGACTAGCTCAGTCGTGGTATTTTGAGTTATTTTTGTCACGTAAAAAATTACCTTTAAATTAAAAGAAACATGAAAATAATAGTCTACCAAGATAGAAAAAACACCAAAGAGATAATAATGAACCATAAAGGAACAAGGATGGTTCAGGATGGGGAAGATTAAAACAGATTACAAACCACAAACTTGAAATTAGGTTTAACTAAAGTTTAGCTTTCAAGATGCGCAAGCCGTGGTGTAGATCCTTTATAGAACTATAGTCAATTGAGAGAGACTGAGCTTTTGGTAAAACAATGAAGCACGATATTACCTAAAATTAAGACAATTTTTAGCGCATGGCTGGGAACGTCAAGTTGGCTGCATGTATCACGGTTCTTCGCTAGGTTGTAATCAAATTGAGAAACAAAAAACATCTCAAGCATGTTGAGGCATGGCTAGTTCATTGGAAAGACCCCCTGCGAAGATTAAACCTCATTGGTGTGTATCTAACAATTTTTAACTTTAAACTCTAATTTTAAAACAACAACAAATCTTCAAAATTTCCCATTCTCATAAATTTTACCAATCCTTTGAGAAAAACTATTTATCTCCAAATATACCTAAAAATCACCAAAAAATTTACAAACGGTCCAAAACATACTCATGTGAAATGAGCATAGAGATTTTATATTGCTTGAAACGTAAACGAGATACTTGCATCAAGAACATAATACCCAGCCAAAATATTGCTTTCATGTGGATCCCCGCCTTACGCGAAGGATAACATATCAGTTATTCTTTGCCTTCACTTAGAGAAACTATCCGTGCCGGAATGGGCTAATTTGTAATTCTCTTGACAAGATATTAAGAGACAAAACATGTCACGTGACCAGTTTTACCGTTTATCTCTTAGCGTCCACACTAATCCGTTTTCAAACGAAAACGGCGCTGTTTTGCTCCGTTTTCAAAAAGATTTACGTCCACACTTGTTTTCGTATCATTTTCGCCCGCCCACACTACAACGCCGTATCCGTTTGAAAACGCTTTTATACCCCCAGTGCGCATACTCAAATGAACTCGACGCATGCGCATTTCAATATATCGGCCCGGGAAATTGGCGCCATTCTCGATTCTTTGTTGTAGTTGGTTAGATGCGCTTGCAAGAGCATCAAAAGACAGGAAATCATTTCGATGAAGAGAGAAGCCACATGGAACCGTCTGTCCGCCATTTTGCCCCAGCATTTTCAGAAAGCATCGTTTTCAAATCGCTCCACTCTGGAGAGCGTTTTCGAATGACGCCGTTTTCGGTGATCGTTTTCGGCGTTGTAGTGTAGACGATAGCCGTATCCGGAGCAAAACAGCTCCGTTTTCGTTATACTGTACATCACTGTCAACCATTCCGGCACTGATCTCGCCACCCCGTTTTCAATTTTCTTTTAATCCAATCAAACATTGATAAAAGGTCTCGTGACTCAACTAATCAACACTTAAAACCAAAACTGAGTTAAGGTTGACATGTTTTATATTGTTGCCAAGTTGGAAGGTGTTTTGGTAAATCGTTCCAAAGTTATGGCTGGTTTCAGATTTTATGCAAATTAGGACGCAAGCCATGCCCTAACATGCTTGAGATCACAAACGTGCGAGGCCTAATTGCTTCAAAGGCGTCGTTCAAGTATTTTCAGACTGTCTGGCATAAAGACACATGGCTTCAAGAGCTTGTTTTTTTGCGATCCTTCCCAACTATTTGTTATTGAGTCAATCAAATTGTTAAGGCATTGTCCCCCACTACTTAGCCAGGGTGTTTTTAATTGATCTATCTTAAATAAGCCATCAAAAGATGAAAACAAAAAGGCTATGATGATCAAGAATCTCCAATCATTTTTCACTGGTGAGAACCTTTATTTGTGCAATGACAGAAGTTAATCAAACCGCGAAGGCTGATTTCGCAGGTCCTGAATTTTGCAATATTTGAGAAGTGAGACCAAAATCGTTCCGAGGTCGTTAGATATAGTACAGCTACACAGGGAAAAAACAGATCAGCGAAGGTCTGTAAAAGTTGATCATTTGGGAAATTTGGTCATTTGGGAAATTTCTGCTAAAAGTTGAACGAAGCAAAAATCGATTGCCGGAACACCTAGGTTATACTGTTTTATCTTTCTCAGATCGAAATGGACTAAATATAAATTACTCTGTTGACATGGCACGACCTATTACCGTTCATTTTAATTTCATACCTTATAACTTTAATTATCGTTCACTTTGTATTCTTGATAGCTCCATTTCCTTCCAACGGATCCTCATCCTCGCTAGTTTGCAAACAAATCGTTAAATCGAAAAAAAAGACCTTTATTCTTATTTTTAGGAGATAAAAACGTAACTTATTCTGCAAATCTGTATTTACAACCTTCGTTTGGATCGTTTACCGCGGTCCAATATTTTGAACACTGAAAGAATTTTCTAATATCTCAACCTTTCTTGAAAATGGCTTTGACATCGGACATTCAATTTGGATATTAGTTCTTCGATAGGAATGCCTATTCTTTGATTTATGCATGTTTTCTAATGCGTTTTCTTTCACGCTGGTTCGGGAGGTCATGGCTCTTTCGTATAGATCCAGAATTTAAGTTATTCAACGTTGAATTGTTTTAATTCTTGCATCAGTGAACAAAGCCTCGATTGACCTCAAGTTTTAAAATGACCGTCACTGCCTGTCTATTTTCTTAACAGTTACAGAAAAGTGATTCTGTCTCTCTTAAGCTTTCACTTCGTACATGCGTTTCTTGATCTTTAACTATGTATTGTGGGGGAACGTTAATTCAGCAGTAACCCCAATGCCTGCCGCCGTCTTAAATGTAAAGAAATTAACCAAACCGTTTCAACATGACATACCTTGAGTAGTTTTCGAGACAACGCCGCCAGCATAACCTTTGTCATCTCCCACCTCGATCTTATCTCGTGTTTCTTCTCAAAATGACTAGCTGCGAACGTTGATCAGGTCAGGGACGTACAAGCGCATTAATCTTTGGTGCCAAACGTCTTGCAAAACATGGCTAAATCCACTTATCTTGAATGGCTCGCGGCAATATTGAGAAAGTCTATCCCTGCATATATTTACCCTCAATAGTGGATTGCGCGTTGTATATTAACAATATTTTGGACCCCCGCCAATGACGCTTGATTCATTAGCTGCGAAGCCTGGGATTTCACAATTTTTCTTGCCAAAAATAGCAAGAGCAAGCACTTTAATTTCGAGGAAAATGATATTAACTGATTTTAAAATTGGAAACCTATCGCGTCCGATCCGCAGCTGCGGTATCAATAAAAGGTGATTTAATTCAATATATGAATTCAGATATGAGCCGATTCCTGTCAGGATCTTTTCATTAAGACCTTTCCGTGTTTCTGCACAGAATGTAATTAGAATTGTGATCAGTACTAAAGCTTTTAAGAGCGGAGCCGCTTATTAAACAGAAGAGCTTGACAACTGAAATCAAAGCAAATCTTTTTACCATTGCGTAAAGAAGAATCTCACTCATTCGGCAAGTGAGAACAAGTACACTCTCTTTTTTAAATGAGAATATTGATTGTCCGACCCAGGCTGTATAAAGTTGTTCTGCCGATTGTATTCTGAAAATATTCTTGTGAATATTCTTAGATGACGGTGTGTGACATTTCCTTTCTACTGTGTTTGATGGCGTTGAAGTAATTCTGCGGAACCAGACTGTAGAGTCTCATAACGTTTTGAAAAAATATTTTTAGCATCAAAAATACGTCTTCTGCTGTTTTTGTTGTCATTTATGTTGTTTTTTGGCTAATCCTGCCATTTAAGAAAGGAATAATGTTATACAGTTTAGTTAAAAACATTTAATTGTATGGTATTTTAAAACAACTTTTCAGCACACAAAATTGTATTCTTTTCAAAACCTAAGGCTCGGGTTTATTCTTAAGGACGGTGCCTACTAAATACCAAGGTTTTTGCACCAAGTTAGGACCACGCGGAAAAAGTAGATCTTTGAAAGGGCTATTGGAATCCACAAAGAAAAACTGGGGTAGCCATGCATTTTTT
>Ga0126343_10001004_pt1 | contig 12435 bp, 9 predicted proteins | sample Cyp2metagenome_FD_92531 | JGI IMG/M metagenome (GOLD analysis project Ga0126343, IMG submission 92531) | Coral microbial communities from Lord Howe Island, Old Settlement Bay, Australia - Cyphastrea 2 metagenome | ecosystem: Host-associated > Invertebrates > Cnidaria > Coral ... | reverse complement strand
GAACTTAACGGCAGAAAAAATCGAATTCACTTCATGCAGCTTGACAAGTATGAAAATTCCTTTAGCTTTCGCGTCGCGCTCGGTTATGTTTTGAAATTTGTCTGTTAACTGCTATTAGCCATTAAAATTCGCTTTGGTAAAATTCGTATTTCATTACGATATTGTTCTCTCTCCCCTGCCAACTCTCTCTCTCTTTTTAGGCGAGGCCTTGGCTTTTATTTTGCTCTTGAAAGTATCTGTCGGCGGACGCCATTTTCTTACGTAAGCACAAGAAAACAGACCCAAAAACGCTTTTCGGGTCCTTTTCGGGAGGTAGTGAGTACCCGTAATGTTTACGGGAAAAACTGACGTGATTTTCTCTGGCCCGAAATTTTCGTGCGCTTTGAGAAACATCCGAAAGTCGTTTCGGGAGCTCTACGGGACGGTTTTCGGGCCCGAGACGTTTTCGGGTCTTTTGAGAAACGCACGCCAGAACACTAATTTACATGCAACATATGTTACTTATTTAATGCTACAACTGGCTTCATTAACACCAAAGCATGAAATGATGGTGTTTGCATGTCACCAATGATTTGTTAAATTTTTTGTTGAATCGCAGAATAGCCATGAACAATTCCTCGATTTCCCAAAGACGATTACCAGCCACTCTCTCCAGCATACAAGCTGCATTCTGGGGCACGTCTTACGGTATTGTGGCCATCTTGATAATGTTGGCCAACACTTTGTCCATTAGAGCGTTTATGAAAACAAAACCACGTCGAAAACATACCCACTACTTCCTGATCAACCTATCCATTGCTGACTTCATGGTCGGAGCCGTGTCAGTTCCTCTGTTCATCTCCTACCTGGTAAATCCACAGATGTGGAGCCAGAGCCTCATGATGCCGATGATTCATTCAGCAGTGGATATCCTGTCTGGACTTGGTTCCGTGTTCACTCTGGCGATTGTGTCCCTAGAGAGGCTCCTGGCTTTATCGATTCCAATCAAATACAGAATGATACCCAGAAAGACTTATTTCTGTTGTGTTGCGGCGACGTGGTGTCTCGCTGGAAGCGTGGCAGCCATTAGCATTGCTTTTTATTTGCAGATTGTGAGAGAAGCCTTCTACACCGCTGTGATTCTCTCGCTGTCCTTGTCGTTGACTGTAGCCTGTTTTGCATACATAGCCATCATTTTTAAAATCAACCAGAAAAATAACAGTGCAAAAGATCACAAAGATCTAACAGTTGAACGTCGTTTGAGCATAACGTTGCTGTGTGTCACAGCTATCTATGTCCTGTCGTGGCTTCCCTTTCAACTAATCTTCATTTTAGTTCACTTTTGCAAGACATGCGTCTTTTCCATGAACATTGTTTTCTTTATAAAGCTGTTGCACTACAGTAACTCTTTCATGAACGCTGCGGTGTACACGTTCAGGATTCCGGAGTTTAAAGAAGCCATCATGGCGTCGATTCGTCGTAGAAAACCCCGCAGCGAGGGTCGAGATGTGCTGCTTCAAGACATTGCCTACGGCAGTACCACGTCAGTGACTCGTGTCCCTTCACACAGTCGATTGGTTAGTCCCTATAACACCGCAGGGGCCGCTCCGCCTAAACCCGGCCTAATAAATGCCCGGAAAGCAAAAACCTCAGTATAACTAGATTTGGGGACATCGGTTTTTTTTTAGTTACAATGCACATGTGCGTGCTCATAAAAGCTTGCGACAATGTACTTGTAGAATAAAGTTAGTTATTACAACAACTCCTGGTTTTATCTAGCATGTCTTTCATTGACAGTTGTGGTACATGCATGTCTTTTTATTGCAGCAACCCTTCTGCTGTGCCATTTTTCATTATCTCAGAATTAATAATAATAATAATAATAATGATAATAATAATAATCTAGATGGATAATAAACAATGTTGTCCAGTGAACTTTCTTATTATAATAACTGTTTTGTTATTTTTACTCTTCTTCCATTTTATTAAAGGGGCTAGGTCACACTATTTTAGGCAATTTTAGGAAATTTCAGCACTGATCAAATTAGTCTTAGAATTAACTCAAATATCAAAATAAGGCTCCAAACTATAGAAGAATTCTAACAAAACACAGGAAAGCCAAGAAGAGGCATGGATGGACAAAATTGGAGAGGATTGAAATGGATGCATTTGGGTAAATTTGAAAAACGTCGGCCCACCTTTTTTCAAATTTACGGTATGTCAGTTTATACATGTATCAAAATGTCATTTACACAGCTGGAAAATCGTTCTAAGTTGTTATGTGGCCATGATTTTGCAAATGCAACACTCTTGGTCTGCCAATTTGACGTTTAGAGCTCATAATAAGCAAAATTAAACAAAGTTACCTGAAATAGCGTGACCTAGCCCCTTTAACAAATGTCGTGTCAGAGGTACACCGCAGAAATATTTTACAGTATTTTGCAGTGGTCCGCGATACACCTCAACAAAACTACAAAATGCCGCAAATTTTAGTTGTTTTCCCCCCAAGTCTTGACGACAGCGCGAAAAGCACAATATGTTGGATAGTTCTTGGTTAGCATTATATATTATGCCAAAGCCAAAATGGACTTGCACACGATGTGAAATTGTTGTTCTTTCCTGAGGGCCTATGCTCGCTCGTGGCGTTAAGTTATGTTTTGTGCTAAGGCTAAAACCAGCCCACCATGGTTTGTGTGGTGTAGCGGTGTTCAAGGTTGTTGAGCTGGTGGCTTGCTAGATATGAGGTTGGTTTAATATAGCCAACTCAGCCCTACGGTCCATATCACTGAGTATCCAACACGCGCTTTTTGATGACTATTTGCCCACTGTCATGCTCCAAGAGCAAATATGGTCACGTGAACATTCTAGGCCATGGCATGATGTCGACTAAGTAGAAAACTGTTTTTGTTAAATTATATGGCTGATATCCACCAATTTGTACTTTTGTCATGCTTCAAATTATTTTCCGCTTTCAGCCACGTTCCCATGGGTCAAGACTGGGGAGGACCTATCTTGCATACGGCTGGCGGGCGGGAAATTTGAATTGACCAATCAGGATTCAGCAGGCGGGAAAAACCCTACTGTTCTGACGTCAAGTAAACACGTCAGGAAAGGCATTGACTGTCAGGCAATTTTTAAATATGCACGAAACGGGATTTACAATTTCAAAAACCATACCAGTTTGCAAAATGTGAAAAATATGAACCATTTTGCGTTTTAAAGTTTCAATTCTAGCGCCAAAAATGGGTCGCCCGCGTTCAGCATGGCAATTCGCTCGAGGTTAAGCATGACGTTAACGGCAGACGGCAAACGGCAAAGATAACTTCTGATTTTGAGTTTTTTTCCTTCTAATCCGAAAATAAAGCACGCAATAATAGAATAACATCTGCCACTATTCATTGCAAATACAAATAATTTCACTCTACTGTACACACAGCTGAAGAGAGACGGCAAAAGTTTCATTTTTGCCGTTTGCCGTGAACGTCATGCTTAACCTCTCTATAGTTCTTCGAGTATCGCCAGGTAGGGTAATAGCTGGGTTATTATGAACAAAAAATGCTGTTCCTCGTCAAATTAAACCCGGAATTCTCAAGTTCACTACTTGTAGAAGCCAAAGCAACTGACGCACTGTCTTTACTTTTGTTAGCTGCGAAGAAAAAGGCTGTTAAAGCCTGTTATCGTATCGTTTCGGCAGGACAGCTAAGGTTTGATTGCCGCTCGTATTGCGGGCGAAGCCGCCGTATTCAAGGTGCAAGGAGACCCCTTAAAAGCGAAATTCCTGAGATTTTCAAACTGGAAACAGCAATATTTTTAGTCTCAAGCGAAAAACAAGCGCATTTTGAAGCTGTACCTGAGACGAAAATGGTCTTTTTCTTTTTCAAAGCAGGCCTTTAATTTGCGCATGATACCCTGAAATGGGGCCGTTTCACTACTTTTTTAGGGGCTAAATCGACCCTTAAATTGGGGCCAAATTAGACCATGTGAAGGGTCAATATGGAAAACATCAGTGCCGTTTGGGAATTTTAGGTGGCCAAAACAGCCAGTTATAGCTGATTCAGGTATTGAATAATGACAAAGGGTTCGACGTTTGCACCTGGCATAAGAAGCTTCGTTTTGAAGAGGGGGAAATAAACTACACCTTATCATATAAGTATATTAATTGTGAGGCAGGAATGTATACGGGGTATATTCCTCCAGATTCTCGGCAATAATAATTTGAGCAATGTGTAAGTTGAAGTCAATTTCACTGAATTATTAGTTTACCGGTCCACTTTCATTTCTTTTTGCTACAAATTTATTTTAACAAACTTTACACACAAACAGCAAAACGTTGTTCGTTTCTTGGCCTTACAATGTTTAATTTGTGTTTTACCTAAACTTACAAACAAACTTTGAGAGCCCAATTTAAACCCCCGATCTCTCGGTTTCAATTAATAGACAAAGTGCAAATCCTCTGTTACTCTGTGACTTCCAGAGTAAAACACTTAGAAAGAAAAAACAATATAGGTGAGCTCTTATGAAAATACAGTAATAAGAAATAAGGCTGAAATAATGTCTACTTTTTACGCCACATTGATTGCATGGTTCTTTCATCGTAGACGGTTTTTTTTTTACAAACAATAAGACTACATAACCGAGTATTCAGTCTGCGAGCGAATAGTCACCGAGGCAAAGCAGAGTAGAAAACGAGGGTGAGAAATTAAATCATTTTTAAAAAATACACTCTAAAGGATTTCAGTACAAAACCTAAAATTAAGACCAACTTTCAGATTCAAGAGTAATGTGTCTATCAGCGAATAGCAAACGATCATTGGGATGACAGAACCATTTTTAGATTAGTGGATATTAGACAGGTCACTGCTTGGTGGCTACCTGGTGATTCTAAGACCGCACAGGCGTTGCCCTAGATAACTCGCCGTTGCTTTTTACGAGTATTAGGCCCCGTCCAAACTCAGAATCCGTTTTCAAACGAAAACGGATCTGTTTTGCTCCGTCTTCAAAAATATTGGCGTCCACACTTCTCGTTTTCGTATCGTTTTCGCCCGTCCACACTACAACGCCGTATCCGTTTGAAAACGCTTTTATACCCTCAAATGAACTCGACGCATGCGCGTTTCAATATATCGGCCCGGGAAATTGGCGCCATTCTCGATTCTTTGTTGGCGCCTGGTCGTGTCTATTTGGATGACGTCGCCGTTTTTCAGATAGCATCGTTTTCAACGTCCACACCAGAAAACAGCGTTTCCAAAACGCATCGTTTTCAAATCGCTCCACTCTGGAGGGCGTTTTCGAATGACTCCGTTTTCGGTGATCGTTTTCGGCGTTGTAGTGTGGAAGATAGCCGTATCCGGAGCAAAACAGCTCCCTTTTCGTTTGAAAATGGATTAGTGTGGACGGGGCCTTATTCAAACCGGCTGTGCCTCGTTGACTGCATTATAACTGTTATTCATACAGGTCAAGCATAGTAAGGTAAGCTGATTTGTTCGCACGTTTGTAATCTACAAGATAACACTATAAAAACATAGCCAAAAAAATTCTCAGCTTTGCAAAATATATATCATATTTCTATTTTTAAAAAACTCTACCTTAAGAAAGGAATCAAATATCTTAATACGTGCATTAACAACCTTTTCTACGCTACGCAATTTTAGTAGAATACAGAAATTACAATAACACCGGTCGAAAAACATTTCTTTTAAATTCTCCTAATTATCCCACGCTAAAACTACTAAATAACTAAACTGCTAAGAAAACAATTCGCGATCACTAAGTTGTGATATAAGAGTTAAAATCCCAAAATAATTCCAGATTGGACTATGAGAACTGCAATAAAGCTGCTTTTGAAACAATCATCAAGTGCTATAAAAAAGAGTTACAGTTATAAAATAATTACATAGTCCTAGTCTATCAAAATTTGTTTAGCAATTGATAATATATAAAACCATACTTTTTAAAGAATTCAATTTCATGTGACCACAAACATAAGCTTGCAAAAACATTTTCAACTTTTGATTGTTTTAAACAGAGTTTGAGTCCAGGGAAAAGCTACTTTCTTAACATGACTGAGTTCTTTGTGCTTTTCTATGCCCTTTTACACCCTTCTTCCAATCCTTCCTCCCAATCCATTCTTATATCCCTCATGCATCAGACAACATTAAATTCTAACATGGCTACGAGTCACAACCAGTAATGGGCAAAGGGTCCTTAAAAACGTCTATTCGTCGTTTTATTTTTCTAATGAAATCTACACGTACTGCATATGTTTGTACAAAATAATCACACAATTTTAATAACATTTAAATTTGGGCAAAAAAAAACGTGATTTCAACTGAACCGACTTTGTACCACAGTGCTGGGCTGGGAAAGCGCTGAAAGTTAATTGATGTCATGATTTATCTATTAATCAATCCACTGAGACGCAAACAAAATAATACCCAGGGGAAAATCCTTCAAAATTAGGTGGTCTTTGTTCATTTCTCGGACTGATTCCGCCCCCTCCTCCCCCAAAGCGTAACACCTAGTCGCGGAGTTGACCCAACAGAATCAAAAATGAATTGGGAGCGAGGAGGGGGGAGGGGGGGGGGGGAGGGGAGGCACCACTACTATCATTTGCTGGCGAAAAGTTGAAATATCCCAAGACGTTTGCCTTGAATTGTAATTATCAAGTAACCGTTCTTCAACACTACGTTGTTTTCCTTCCGAGATCACCAAAACAATCACAAGGCAACGTTTTCAATGGTTTTACTGCATGTGCCACAAAATACTCGGCAAAAGGCCTTGGGTGGAGAAACAAAGTGCAAAGGTCTCGCGGAAAGTGTTATACCAGGTCTACCAGTAGAGAAAATGTGGTACAAGCGTAGGCCATTGTTTTAACTTATATATTTAACTGGTTTCAAACATGCCTTTTTATTTCTCTGCGCAAAATTTACATCAAATAGACGTCATCATCGTGTTCTTGGTAGTAATCATTCATATTTTCATCAGAGTCAGAACTGCTCGATGACTCCGCAGCCAAGTCATCTTCAGTAGATGTTGAAGCGATTGTTCTAGGAATTCGCAAACTTGCCTCAGTTGTCTCCAGCTTACCTTTTGAAGGTGACGTGAGGGGTTTCAACGACGGCGCAGCGCCCAGTCCAAGAAGTTTTATCATGGTGACTCGACCTGAAGATATAAAACAAACAGCTAGGTCTTCTTCGGGGGACACGGCCATGGCAACAATTTTTTCATTCCCCTGTGTTATTCTTGCGAATGCAACAGCTTTTAACTCGCTCATTTCCAACAGAAAGACCATGCCATCAACACCGTAGGAAATAAGATAACGGTTTGCTTTTAAAAACCGACAAAACTCAATTCTACCAAGATGGCCGCGAAGAACTTTCTTGGAGGAATTGATATCGGAAGCATGGAGATTGTACATAAGAATCCTGTTAGCGATGCAGCAAACAAGAAGCTGGTTGTCTAACGAGACAGAGCATTGGGCGAACTTGACAGAGTGGTAAGCCCTCTCGACTCCAAGTCTTCGACAGGTGCGAGCTCCTGGGTATTCCACGATCTCAATCTCATAATCACCGCACAAGATTACAAGTCGTTTGTCCCATGAAAATCAACAGCATTCTATGGTCAGCAAACCTGGTGATTTGAAAGAAGCTGCCATTACTTCCTGCTGAACATCCCACACATAGAGAGGCGGAGAACGTCTGCTATCCTGGATACAGAAGAGAAGTAAGGAGCTGTCAGCTGAAAATTCAAAACATGGTATCGTGAACTCGCATTTTGATTCATAGACTGTGCGAAAAAACTTGTTCTCACCCGTGTTGTGTTTAAAACTGTACAACCTCACCTTAGTGTTCTGATGAATGGCAATTAGACTTCCGTCTGAAGACAACAAACAGTTTTTCACAGGGAACGACTGCAAAACGGGTTTTACCAACTGAGCAGTGCCATCTGAGCGCCGGGACACCGAAGACAAGAGAGAATTTTTCACAGGGGGTGATTGTACACCAGATTCTGTCAACAAATACTCGCAAATGAAGGTAATGCCTTCTTTACTAGCCGTAGTTTCCCATGACGTAATCTTCGAGTCAGAACTGACTGACAGAACAGTATTGCTTGAGCAAAATATCGCTCCAATAGATTTTCTCACATTTGATTCTGCAAGGAACTTGAAAGGATAGAATAAACTTGTCAAAGGAATGGCTCTTTCTTTGGTATCGCTACGAAACAAATAGCCAAACTCGCTTTCTCTTGCGAGGTAGATAGGGTTACAGCCCGACACACTCGTGAACACTGTACCTGTCTGCAGGGATAACGCTTTCAGTGAACTGTCACCGGAAAACACACAGTATAAACCATCATTCGTAAAGGTAACGTGTCTGAAATTTCCAACGAAAGTTTTTGGATTTCCGTCTTTATCAAAGGAAGGATCGTTATTTCCTGTTTGCAACAAGCGCATTTTCAGTACATCACCTGCCTCAATCCATTTCTCTACTGGTGACATGCAAATGCGAATTTCTTCGTTTACGTCAAAAACGAGCTCATGGAAACCTTCATTAGTATTTGTACAAACGCCAACCTTGAAATTCTCCTTGTGAAACTCTTTCATCACTGCGGACATCATACGTTCCCCTTTCCTCTTCTGTTCTATTTTCAGTTCAAATCTCCGCGCCTCCTTTAACAGCTGCATCTTTTCCTTGTTACGCAGCCATGGCCGCTGCCGCTCCAGGCACTGTATCAGCGATTGCGCCTTCCGCTTGTGCTCCCCATACTCTTTGTCCAGCTCCTGCTCCCACACCGGCTCAAGCTGCAGACTCAGCACCAGTTTCCACTCCTGTTCCAAATCTTTCATCAAACACGAAAAAGCCCCCAGTTCTCTTTCCAGTTCCTCTATCCGGGCTATCAACCGCGACCGCTCTTCCTCCTGCCGGAGACTGCTCCACTCTAGTTCCCACTTCCAATTCAGCTCCAATCCATGCCGGGATGAAAACCAGTAATGACAGAAAAAAGCATTTACCACAGCAATATTACAAATTGACATGGCTTCCTCTATACCAGTACAACCCATTTTCAGTGCATGTTCACTAAAAGCAGGGGTCACGTGACACAAATACGTGATCGGATTGAGTTGAATAGCCCGTGAAAACAGTTGCTCTAACACAGGCATCCCAGTCTGAAGGTCCCAGAATATGACAGGGTAAAGTTCAACGACTAACTGTCGCACAACTGACAAGGATGGTTCTCCATTTGACTGAGTAACCTTTTTCACTCTGCTACAGTAATGACATAAAGAACTGTAACCAACAAAATCCTCACGAGTCTGACTCAAGTATTTACTCAATCCTAGACTCCTGGCTCGCTATACAGTACTTCAAGACAACAGCTGACAGTCATCTCATCCTCTCGACTTTGCTCGATCTCCTTTAGAGCCCACAGAGCTAGCAGGTTGAACAAACAAGTTCGATGTACGCAGATCCTTCCGGCCGCCTCGCGAAAATAATCTCTTTTCACGAAAATGCATTGTCCTTTGGACGCAAACACGCCCCATTTGTAAATGCCGGGATTCTCCGAGAACTGAGGAAAGTCCTCGACGCAATGTCGCTCAACTGAAAACCACTTGTCAAGCCGTCCGAAAAATATAAACTTGCCGTCGGGAGAAAACTCCAAATACTCGATACCAACATAAACATCTTCCCTGAGATCAAAACCACCGCTCACCATTTGTGCTGTAGGTACATCAAAGAAAAAAAGAAAGTGATGCCGTGCTCCAACCACTGTCCTCCTATCAGGTGATATGGAAAAGCAGTTTATGTCAGCAATGCAAACGTCGGGAAAAGCATTAACTAACCACTTCAACCAAGGAGTGGACATTCGAGGGATGGAAAGGGTCTCACGGACAGCGTTTGAAGCGTTTCGTATACAGGAGTTTAGAAGGTGTGGGCATTCTAACAGAACAAGAGCATTGCTTTCGAGAGCAAATAAAATCTCCTGGAGGATTTCTTGTTTCCAAACTTCTTCAAGAGAAAAGCAGCTTGCTGCAAGCCTGAAATCGTCCAGCAGGTGATAAATCTCAATTCGCCCATTTTGCATCCTTTTCTCAATAAAATCATAACTCGTCAAGCAATCGAAAACAGCCTTCAGCGAATCTACATCTCCGTTCTGACACAAAAAGCGAACGGCAATACATGAAACATAGTTCTCCAAATCGGCGTCAGTGGATAGACATGTTGGTCGCGATTCATTCATAATAGAAGAAAGGATTTCAACAAAAATCTTGCTAAGGTACTCACCCGCGATCTTCTTGTCGATGAACAACTTTCGCAAAGCTTTGTTCTTGTCCGTCAACCACGCTGGGATCAGATTGTGAAGGAAAGTTAACGTCTGATGAGATGTACGTTGAACTACAAATTGTGATACAGCATCGATCACTTGTCGTTCATCGTAGTTTGATTTCTCTCTCTTTAAAATGTAAGAAACGATCGAAACAGGAAGTGGAGCGGGAGCGATAATGGCACAACCAAATAACTTCTTGAAATTACTCTCCCCCACTTGATCATGGACACGCTTAAAATTCTGTAAAAAGAAACTGTCGATATCTCGGGGGAAAAGATCGCTCAATTGATTCAATTCCTTTCCTACATTCACAGAAAGCCTCAGTTCTTCAACAATGTAATGTGCATACAGGAATAACCCGTTACACTTTTTTGATATGTCTTCTACCGTGACGGACAAACGAGAAAAATCAATTTTCTTTTTCAAAAATATTTGGATGTCCTGCTCATGCTGCTGATAGAAGTTGTCTTGATCGCTGCTTCCAGCGCAAATCTTAACACAGGGGTTGTACTTTTTCAACCTGAACTGCACCGTCTTTTCAGGGCGACTGGTGATAAAGAACACAAGCCATTTGGGAAGCAGACGAAAGCAGTGCGTTATAAGATAGAGAAAATCTTCCCTGGACTCGTACTCTGTCTCGTCTAGTGCGTCAATAACAACTAACCTTCGCTGGTTACAGGGAGAACACTCGCTTAATGGCTCTTCTAACAATTTTGTAAAGAGCTCCTTAATACCTAGCTTAGAATTGCCTAACAATCCTTTTAGCCCACCCTCTCCTCCTATTATACCTTTATACTGAGTATTACAATCAAAGAGTTGACGAGCAACAGTCGCCAGAAGATACCTGGGATCGTTTCTTGTGCCATCGTTGTGACGGCAGAAGTAGGCAGCTCCTAAGTGTTCAGCCTTTTTCTGGCGCTGGGCCATGACTCCCGCCATCACACTTTTGCCGACTCCTGAATCCCCTAAGAGTACGTAAGCTCTGGAATCACCTGGATCACGGAACCACTCGTCAAAATCGTCAAAAAACCACTGCCTCGTATCTGGATGGTGCCGTTTAGCAAAAAAAGAGATGTCGCTTTCACAACTGGCAATCTCTGAAAAATAACATTAAGTAACATATTTATATTTCCGGTGTTGAGAAATGGTTAAACGGTGCTTATCGTTAATAGAGGAAATTGAACAAGGTATAATATTGCAGTATTACGAAATATATAAATATGTTTGTCATCTCACAACTGGGTTCAAAAAGAAGTCCTATCTTTTCAGGGTACTGTCTATTCACATAAGAAGTATCGCCAAAATCAGAAAGTTCATTGACGAGGAGAATGCCAAAATTGTTGTTCGTGCCTTTGTTACTGCGAAATTGGATAGCTGCAATTCCCTACTATATGGTCTTCCACAACATCTCATTTCAAGATTGCAATCTATTCAAAACACAGCGACTCGAGTGGTTACACGTACTAGGAAATTTGATCATCTAACCCCCGTCCTCAAACAGCTTCACTGGCTACCTGTCCGTTACCGTATAGTTTTTAAAATTCTCCAACTGGTTTACAAAGCTCCCGATGGAACAGCGTCTTCCTACATCAGTGAATTACTTAAGTACCACACCTCTGAACGAAAATTAAGATCGTCCTCTCAACACCTTATGGCGACCCCGAAAGCTAGACTGAAAACATATGGAGAGAGAGCGTTTCACTTTGCTGTGGCAGCACCGAGACTATGGAATTCGATCCCACTTGAACTTAGATCCAGTAGTTCGATAGACATTTTAAACGACATTTAAAAACATATCTTTTTAAACAAGCTTTTTAACTTTTTACATTTTCGATGATTCTAATTTTAACTTATTGATGAAATTTACAATGTTGTAGAACCTTTTGCTTTTTAAAATATTTTTCAATGTAAAGCGCCATGGACAAATAGTGGATTGAGCGCTATATAAATATTATTATTATTATTAGTATTGTTGTTGTTGTTGTTGTTTCTGTTGTTGTTGTTGTTGTTGTTGTTGTTATTATTATTATTATCATTATTATTATTATTATTATTACAAGTGAAACCGGAAATAACAATATATAATTATATATCCCATAAAAAGGTAGATATAAGGCAAAGACACAAAAT
>Ga0126343_10001003_pt1 | contig 12436 bp, 4 predicted proteins | sample Cyp2metagenome_FD_92531 | JGI IMG/M metagenome (GOLD analysis project Ga0126343, IMG submission 92531) | Coral microbial communities from Lord Howe Island, Old Settlement Bay, Australia - Cyphastrea 2 metagenome | ecosystem: Host-associated > Invertebrates > Cnidaria > Coral ... | reverse complement strand
CATACAATAAAGCTGCCGTAGTTCGGAAACCGTGGTTTACCGGTACAATAGAACATAGGTTTAGCAACTCTCTTGACCAATCAGAGCGTGCGTAGTATCTCAGTTATTTTATAAATAATGATAGTCTATTTTGTTACACTGTGAAGAGAAAAAATCAGATAATTTAGTTTATTTTATACAGTCCCTTTCGCTGACAAAAACTTATAGAAATCCAACGTAGATATAATAGTTTTAAGTTCGTTTTCTTTACTAAGTTAGAGGCTACTGTAACAGTTCATTAACCGTAACAAACACCTTCTATTTTGTTGTGGGTCATAACTGTAATTAGCGTTGGACTGTAATTGCTGCCTGCAGTAGTATTTTGTTAAACTATTATTTACCTGTATTGTTTTGAAAGTTATTAATTTTGTAAACGATGAATTCCGTTATAGCCAATAGTGCCTTTTGAAATGTTTAGATAATGTTTAGTTACGACTTTTTACTAGCTTTACGTAGTCCCCTAGAATTGTGCTTTCGGCTTAAATAGTCGTGTGTTGTAAAATTTTCTTTGGTTACATTCTGGTTGCATTCCGGTTGTGTGTCGGTTGCATTCCGGTTATATTCTGGTTACGTTTTGTTTATGTCGTTGGATTAAAACGTTTTCGTTGGAGCTAAGTTCTGAGTGCTGTTGACGTCTCTCAAGATAGTCCCCTGTGACAGATCCAACACTGATCCCACAGCCTGAGAGTTTTCCCAGGTTTTTACAGGAGTGCTTTCCCAGGCCAATAACCTATTATCACAACACTCGATATATGCTTTAAAGTAGATACATTTTCAATTAAAGGGAAATGGCACGATTGTGTTTATTACACAACTCAGGGTATTAAAACATTGATGAATAAATCAATTATGGAGTAACTCATGTAAAATTATTACAAATTGTAACTTACAGATGATGATCTCCTGGCCGATGTCTTTAGTCCTGACTCTGACCTTCTGAACCGTGTTAGCATGCTACTGAACAAGAAAAATCCAGCGGTTGAAAATTGGAGGGATCTTGCTAAACGGCTTGGTGTGCCACACAAGGTGTATGAAGAATTTGATCCGGATTCAAACAGTCCAAAGCACAGCCCGACCAAACTGATGCTTCAATGGCTTAGATCGGAACATCCTAACATGACGCTAGATGAATTAAGAACAGCAGTGGCGAAGATTAATCGTGGCGATGTTTTGAAGATTCTCTAAACATCAGTCGGTTAAAGGTGTTCTGAATAACACATTTCTAGTTGCACATCTTTTTTAACACTATTTTGCTTAATATCGTAAAAAGGGTTGCTGTTATTCATCGTGGTGACTATAATAATAATTAAGTATTCTCGTTTGTCTCACGATGTGGTCACTTGTGATGTAGATCGCGACGTTTCGACTGCACACTGCTAGTCTTCATCAGGCGATGAGGTCGACTGGTTACGCGTCACCTTTTAAGGAGGAAGTTTTGCTGTTTCGCTGTTTCGATGCACTGTTCCCTCGGTGGTCCGCTGTCGTACGGTTCTCCTGTTGTGTTTCTTGATGGTGGGCATCCATGCTTCCGGAATTTCTATTCCACTATCTCTGTTGATGTTGCTAGGGTGACCTCCGCGGTTTCAGAACACGCGAACAACACCGAACACAGCCCGCTTTGAAAGAAAGTAAAGTTTATTGATCGTGATCCTCATTGGTACACAGGCAGGGTCAAAGAGGTGATTCACATAAGACTTCACCCTGAGAAACACAACAGGAGAACCGTACGACAGCGGACCGCTGAGGGAAGAGAAAAGTGATAGCGAGTTCAATGTATGATAAGACTTCACCCTAAGAAACACAACAGGAGAACCGTACGATAGCGGACCGCTGAGGGAAGAGAAAAGTGATAGCGAGTTCAATGTATGATAATATTGTTAATTTGCTTCTAGATGGCTGAAGGATTATTTGTAAATTACATTAATTTGAAACTAGAGAGGATCATCTGATCATCTTCCCCTTATGGAATTGATACAGAAATTCCCTCAAGAAGACTTGCAGAGTTGTGAAAACAGGAGAGTGTTGTCATACGTCAGTTTTCATCATGTGTCGTTCAGACTGAAAGATATTATTTCACGTAAGCAATTCGTAACGTTTAGCATGTATGACCGGTACCCGAAGAAGATTGACCCCAAGCATTTTGTTAAGCACGATAAATTTTGTAATATAAACTAGTTATTAATTGTTAAGGCCTTTAATCTTAATTCCTAACTACGTTTTGAATTTAGTGAATAGCATCCATTTGTATTACATTTTTCACTCTTTATTTTTTCGACAGTAGATAGCCATATTTTCATAGTAAATATACAATAGGATCGGATGGTACCTTAAGATAGTATAGACAGTTTTTAAACTGTTTTTATTCAATGTAAATGCTAAAGAACAATTCGACAGTGAATGTAGTGCACTAATGCTACAATAAAGCAGTAGAGTTTGCTGTAACAGATTGTTAGTTTTGCTTAGCGGGCTTATGTTTTCCCTCCTCGGCAAAGTTTAAAATCAGCAGCAACACTAAACTTGAGGTGCTTACCACTGCTTCCCGCATTTTCTAGTCTTTATACTTTAATGGGTTATTGTAACCACTATCAGTTTAGCTGACATTATCATTCACCACTAAATTTTCTCCGATTCTCATTGGTTTAAACTGATCACGTGACGCAATATTGTTCATCGGCGGTGAGACGCTATCTGCCCATAGTGCTCGTCCGAGGAAAATACCCAGATGGGAGAATTTTTCAGTAAACAAGCGGGCTTATAGAAAAACACCATGCAAACCCTACACAGCCCTTAAAGAACAAGGAAAGCCATATTTTTGCAATATTTGTCCTTGTGCTAACGACATTGCGTATGGTGCATTTCAATATTTTAGAACTTTCCTGCACGTTTTTATGAGCGTTGCTGGGCGTTGCTAAAGTTTACATGCGCTGAGGATTATGGGTAAAAGTACCAGCCACCGTCTTTTTTCCTACAGGAGGACTGACAGACAGTTTGTCTTTTTTCTTTTTTAAATGTCCCATTTGGCTTTCGCGCTGTTTTTCTAAAAAAGGTGAAAATAATTCAAAATGATTTTTCAACTGGCGCGCGGAAGAAAATTTATTGGTGAACAATAAAGATAATAAAGTGTTTATGTCTCGGAACTATGGGTCTGACAGTTGTCCTTTGGAAATTTGATGTTCATAACACTAGCGTATTTGTTTTGAGAACATCCAATTTACGTAAGTCGAAACCTACTACGATGATTGCAATTCAAACATGAAAGACCACTGATAGAGCAAACCGGATATTGTTGGGGACTAGGACAGGTCCGATGCCCTCTCGATCGGACTGCATTACTATCTGTAGCGATCGCTCATGCATGGCAGATTTATAGTTAGTTCACTACGTCTCTGTTGCTTGTTTCAGACGCTACGCACCGCCGAACTTGGTGTCGGAAGTGGGATAACAAAGACTGAACCCCTACGGAAGACAACTGCTGAGTTCTAACCAAGGCGCTTTCTGACGGGACTTCTGGGATAACCACAAGCATGTCGAACCTCAAGCGGATAGAGCTCAACTTGAGCGGGAATATCTCGGAAAATTTCAAGAATTTTGAAGTCCGTTTCAACGATTAGTGTATTCAAGCAGATTGCCGGAACCTCGCTTAAGACTCGACGACAGCACCAGCGAATCACTACAAGAAGCCCCAACTCGAAATCGCTGCACTTCGATCGGCGATGCCCGACGAAGCACTTCAATTAATCCGATATACCATAGAGCCTCAGATAGCCGACGAGGATAGAAACAAACCATGGATTTTGATGGAGAAACTTCGCCATCACTATACAGGATCAACGGGCAGCTCTCTGATGGCAGACCGATTCAGGTTTTGGGGTCTTTGCCAATCTCCTAACGAGTCAGTTCAAGCACGGGAAGTCAAGGTTAGACACGCTGGCAGCCTGTGTTCTTATGGCGCCCTCAGCGACGAAACGTGTCGTGACAAATTCGTCTTTGGCCTCCACAATGACACTATGCGAGCCGCCAGACAACAAGGCTAAGTCCATGGCAGATGTGGTGACGGAAGCAAAAGCATTGGAGTCAGCCCACACGGCGAACAATCTCATCGCAGACTCACAAAATCTACAACTGAAGAACAAGTCCATTGGGTCAAACACAGGGAAATAAAGCTACGCAGAGAACCAGGCACCTGTCACTGGTGCGGGGACCGAAAGGGACCTCATTCCTGGAGGCAGTGTCCAGCAAGGGGGAAAACGTGCACCAAGTGCGGCAGCAATGACCACTTCAGCAGGGTGTGCTTTGCAAATAGCACCGCAACGACGAGGATCACCACCCCCACCCCACTGACGGACCAGAACTCCCAACTACCAGTCCGGCAACGGGAGAAACAGTCGAAAGCGTGATGAAGCTGTACACCACCTCCAATTCAGCGAGAATGGACCCACAGATTTCGCATTCAACCCTGATGACTACCAGGAGAACTGCTACTCTCTAGAGACACAGGACGTAAACAGTGTTACCTCACAGCGACCCAGGAAGAGCCTTGTGCAACACTCTCTCTCTTAGCACCCTCAAAAACCTGGGTACACAGGCACAAATGTGAACGTCAACCTACCTCTTGCATCCACATGGAGACACGCGCCCACTGAGACCCTTAGCCAAGTAGAGCTTGTATGTAGGTTCGATTTCCGCCGCTCTCTCGTGTCGTTCCTCCCCGAAAAGAGACGGCTGGACGAATGAGCGGCAAACCATATCTGTGACGTAAATTCATAATTAAACTCATGCGGCGCTCCTGGTCACCGGAAATGTCATCTGATTACAGCCCGGACAAGTTCACATAACAAGTACGGCTCGAAACATTTGGACATGTATTTGCCGATCTCTTTTTCGAAACTTTGTTTTTCCAGCCTATAATTTGTTTCATATTATTTCTGCGGAAGAGCGCTATATACATGGATACTGTGTTCCAAGGAGGTGTTCCTTTTTTGGGTAGAGCATCGCCGTTCGACTGCGGCTTAGCAAAGTGGTCATCCGTGTCAAATGTGACATATTGGTCTGTATGGTTTCCGCTGTTAAGTTAATACCCTGAAACTTGGTTTTGCTACTTCGTTTTGCTTTACCCGTGATTTAGCTCGGTTTTTGAAAAAACGTTTTGCTCGGCTTCGCCAGAGACTGCTATCGCTATCTGTAAAGACCGTATTATATCTATTTCACTGACTGTTTGGTGCCTTAAGCCCAATGTTTAGTCTTTTGTTGACTGGTTATCTGACGCTCCGGAGCCAAAAGATTTTCTCGACCCTGTTGGCTGAAAAGGGAAAACATCTTGGCCATCGAGCAATTTTTCAATCGTTTCTTGTCATTAATTTTTTGACTTGCAATCTTAATTGTCTCTCAAGTTCTTTAGGGTGCCAGTTATCAACTCCACATCGTCCGCCATCCCGGACCACAATCCGACTGAGAGATAATTCATGCCCAACAAAAACCTGCGGGCGGTTAACTGATTGGCCAAGACTGACAAAAGAATCCTCGTGCGTCCAGCCGTGACTTCGGGGAAGGAGCGCGGGCTCCTTTCCAGAACAGCGGCTGGTAATCGAGCCTAGCTTGCATGTCAAACGAAAAAACAGTATGACACTTTGACCTTCCAGATTCTACCGGATGACATCATGGGCAATAAACCTGCCCTCTTGCCTGGAGGCGACAGTGAGCCATTAGGCCTCGTCAGAATAGAAGCAGATACCGTTTTTACTTGCAACTGCCCCAACCCTCCAACCTTCCAACCCTCCAACCCTACTGGGGATACCTCTGGTACTCCAAGTTGACGACAGCGAAGAAGGCCTTGGTGGCGCACTCCTCCAACCAAATGCAGTGGGTAAACTCCAACCCGTCGCCTTAACTTCCAACAGCCTCAACAGCACTGAACAACGCTACTCCCAAATAGAAAAAGAATGCCTCCCGATCTGCAACACGTTTGGCAAATTTGACCACTAGCTCTTCGGGTAGTCAGATGTGACAGTGCACAAAGACCACCAACCCTTCGAGACAATCTGCCGGAAACCCCTAAACAAGGCACCTGCTCGTCTTCAGCGCATGCTCATGAGACTCGTTATCAGTTCAGTTCACCATACAGTACAAGAAAGGTACCGCCCTCCACATCGCAGACGCACTTTCTCGTGCCGCCCTACCAACCCAAACACATGCGAAAATAACGGGATTTGAAGTCTTTCGCCTTGAACTAGAAAACTCATACAAAGACCACAACCCCAGACTAACCGACGTCACAGAACAACTCCTTATGGCAGAAATCACTTCGGTGCCGAATCCAACATCCGTATAGCTCGTGAAGTTCTCTTCTGGCCGGGCATGAGCAGGTAGTATCAGACATGTGCGACAAGTGCACTGTATGCGCCCACTACGGTAAAACCCAATCGAAGGAACCCATGAAATCCTTGCCTATTCCAACGAGGCCATGGCAATTAGTGAGCCAAGACATTTGTACCCATGAAAAGAAGGACTACCTGATAACCGTCTGCCACTTCTCGGATTGGATGGAGGTCGATTAACTTCAGGATACCCTCGCAGCGCAGCTACAGTCATCAGCAAGACCAAGGCTCACTTTGCCCGTTTTGGCATCCCACAGATATGCCATATTGGCAATGACCCTCATTTCGCTTGCAAATATGACGATTTTTCCACCCAATACGGTTTCCAACCGCAAACCGCCACACCCAACGAGACAGAGAACCCTGTGTCCAAGACTAACCAAGTCAGACACCTTAGACCCACACCAGAAAGTGCCACCTCTGAGATCTCTCCAGAGACGCCCAGAACGCGAACCCGGACAATCAAACCTCCTTCGAGGTTCAGAGACTGTGAACTGACCTAGCTTGGTCTATCTTATCTGACACTTCATGCTTTCCTCTTTGACTGGTGCGTTTTACATTGTAACCCCGTTTTTTTCCTTTTACAAGAGGGAAGATGTTGGGGAAGAGGACCGAGGCTCTCTCGGTCCGATGTCCTCTCGATCGGACTGCATTATTATCTGTAGCGATCGCTCATGCATGGCAGAAATATAGTTAGTTTACTACGTCTCTGTTGCTTGTTTCGGCCACTACGCACCGCCGAACCATATCAGCCAACCGCAATCCCGTATCTTCATTTTGCACAATTCAACTGAAGGCTGGCAACAGTTTCTAGAACTTTCTAACAGTTAAACTTTGACGGTTAAGTATTATCAAGTGGTGTTACAATATTGGTATCACGCAAATGCCCAATTATCGATAATAAATTATCATAGTCATCTTCATGGCATAAAAGGTTAGCATAGCAACGACACAACCAATTACAAACGACCTGAATTTTAAGTTTTTATATTTCAGGAAAACTTACGTAGAGAGAGTTCAGAGCGATTTCAATTTGTCGAAAACTTAAGGTGACTATGACATTGTTAATTGTCAGTTTTCACATGAAGTCATTAAAATTCAAACTACAAAACTATTTATCCTCCTGATATTTTACTTGGCTAAACAACAGAATACAGGGCCACTTATTTACATCTCATTGAATAACGAAAGTGTCTATTGCGTAATACTTCGTTCTACAGTTCAAGAGATTTTGACATATGTAAAACAGGTGGTCCGAAGTGGCCCTAGGCCTGTATTCTGTAACTTTTTACTTAAATGATGTATAAGAGCAGCTGAAAACTACTATTCACACAAATTTTTGTGCCGAATGGGTTCTTGATTTTGTGATAGACTATGCTTGAATTTATAAGCTTTTGCGTGACGCTGCATTTACACGACGGCCGAGTTGGTTAAAAAATGACTTATTTCGGGACTTCTTTCGGGGAGTTTGGCTATCTGAACAGTTCTTGTACTGAAAAAAGCATTACTTTAATGTTTTTCAGTTCCTTGAGAGATAAATTTATCCTTTTGTAGCAAAACGTAGAGACAGATGTTTCCCTTAGTTTCCGGCCGTCATGTTGGTGCCCACCCGGATGGGCACGAACATGGAATTGGCGCGGGAAATCCAGCTAATAGATTGGTCAACAGCAGGAAACCTGTCTAACCAGTCCTCTGGAGTACAAATACCGCGAGATGTTTGTACTCGTTTTGGGCGTTGTTTGTACTCTACTAAGTGCAGTTGGATAATAAACGCTTTTATTAACTGGAGATTGAGTGTACTTTGTATAGCGACCTATAGCTAGCCGGTAAATGTAGCTACTAATCGGTCGCTGGTTTTCTTTTGTTCGCGTTTTTGCTTGTTTTATAGCATTACAGTGATTTTTGTAACTCTCGAGTTTATGTTGATATTCATGACTGTTCAAAAGTTGTATTTTTTTAAAACATAAAGGTAATTAAAAATTTGTTCAACTTCATGGGTATGATTTTCAAGTATAATGTAATTGGAAACTGTGTACTTTGTACCTCAGGTGATGATAGCTTATTAGGTCTTACTATTATCTTTGCCAAGATGGGTTCAATAGGCACTACTTTGTTTTCTTTAGCGTATTGGTTATTGCTACTATTTATCATGTTTTGTCTTGCTTTATCATCAGTGATCAACCTTACTGAATGTTATTGATGGCCTTCAAGTATTTGGATTGACATATATTTTGACTACTCAAACTGTTCCAATCTGACCATTGATCAATCTATCTGCGATGTCAATATTAGCTGTAAGCATCACTCCTGCCGTTTATTTTAAATGACGTTCATAATCGATCAAGTCCACCAGTTTCAGATCTTCCTCTTGCCAGTACTCTGTCAATATCTTATTCATTGACATTGTTAGGATATTGCTCCGTGGCAGGGTAAACATGGGCTTAGGAATCACGGCTAATTTTGTATTGTTGTGTTGGTCTACTGGGATATCTTAAGCCCATATATGTACAGCATCTGATGTGTAATTGCTCTCCAATAGACTTATTGATCTTGACTGAATACAGCAATTGCCTTTATCGGTCTGGGCTCCAGTTCTAAATCTATTCAAAAGTTCAGTAAATCGTTGGTCATTTTTTACCTCGGTATTTCGGTGAGCTCTATCATCTCAAATGCATGCTAAGGGTGACAAAGATTAAAAGTATTATTTTCATAATTACCCAAAACTAATTTTCTTTGAATTGGAGGTAGTTAATATAAATCACCAAGAGCAGTAATACTCATACCATCAAAAAGCTGTGAGTTATTAGTATCAAATGTCTCTCTTAGTCGTTGATGATTATTGAGGAGAGTAGTGTTATCAACCACTTTTGAGATTTCGTCAATTATTATTAGCTTCAGCTCACATAATAATCTCATTTGTGTTCTTTTCTGGCCAGACATTGCAGATAGGAAATTACCTGTATTTTTAGGTATTGCTGATGCTGTGTTAGTGGTTGTACCATCAATGTTTATTGCTGTTACGTCAGTGGATGCCGCTAGTAACTGTTGGTTTCTTAGGATTCATTGGAGCATGTCTATAGGTTTTTACTACAGTGTGGTAGATTGTTTTAATCAAATCACTTTTCCCGGAACCACCAACCCCCAGTTATAAACAAATAAACTGGTTCAACATTTTTTGACTTCAGGGTGTTGAGGTTTTTCATTTTACTTCTAGTCCACTAAAGCATTTAATGATCTAATTGACTGACGTAAAATGGATCATCAGATATTTCCGTTGGCTGATTATATATTGTTTTTGCTGATGGACCGTGACTTTCAGTAGTTTGGGAATTTGCAGCAATCTCTGAGGACGCTTGTTCATTGAACACCTCTACTGATGATTCATCTTGGAATTCTAGTTCTAAAATTGAAAGCGTACTGGAGGAACCTATTTCAGTGCTGCATTGTTATGGCAAATTTTCAGCCAATCACTCATGGTAAAAGTGAGACCGCGTTACCAAATTCCACAAGGCCCAATGGAGTTAAACCAGGAGCTCCTAGTTAAACTAAGCAAAAGATCCAAGTGCGCATTGCGGACCCAATGTTGATCAAAGATGATATCTCCTTGACTGTTACACCCAAAGAGCTAAAAATCTCACCATGCATTAAGTTTCACTAGCTCTTTAGCTTCCTGAAGTCAATCGAACTGCTGAACCGCTCCGTTACGCCTGAACTAAACAGGCTAACGTAAAACACGTTGAAACCAGAACTGGACAGGCAGCAGTAAACAGGCTGAAAGGCCACGCTGTGCCTGAACCGATCAGCCAACGGTAGAAGTACGCTGAACCACCGCGTTATGCAACGGTAAAACATATACACAGCAAACCACTATACTTACTTATTGCCCACTATATCAGGTGTGGCTCATAGGGTAGCAACAAAATCAGGCCAGCCCTGGGTATCCTAATTCGGTTTTTCATTGGCGCTCCAGTTGTATTTGAGCTCACTTAAATCCTTCTCCACTGTTCTGCGCCATTTTTTGGCATTCTCTTCTACGCTCGCCCTCTGGTGTCCATTCCATTGCTATTCTTGCCACGTTGTTGTTATCGTGTCGAAAAACTTTTCCAATCCACCGATGTGAGCTTGTCCGTGCTCGACCTCTCTCACATTGATCGTTGTGTTGAAGTCAGTCTGGAGAGGGCAGTTTAGAGTCGCACTTTTTTGCAGCTGACACCCACTGATTGGCAAGGTGAATTTGCGCTCTTTAACCATGGTCGATGCAGGACATTCCAAGAGGAGAACGCCCAAAATGGTTGGCTAGACAAGAGGTCAGACATCCGTAGATATTTAACTTACAATTAAGCGCAGAGAAAAAGGCATCCTATGCATATGCCCCACGTTTTACGCCCAACTAAACAGGCTACAGTAAATAAGCTGAATTGCAACACTAACCGAACTGAATGTTTGAGTAACAATAGAAACATGCCGAAGCGCCACGCTATGCCTTAAGTAAACAGGCAACATAAAAACACACTAATCTGCCACTCTATCCGCCACAATAAGCACACAGGAAAGCCACGCTATGCGGCTACATGATTAAAGTGGCTCTGAACCCCTACATATTTTTTTAACTTTGCGAAAAGTTCCATATTGTCATTCTCATCAAAAGTTGATAATATAAACAATTTTACCATGCCGTTTTTGAATTCTGAGCCCCTAAAGCTGTAATTAAGAGGTGTTTCAGGACGTCATACTGTTGCTATGGTAATCCATTACGTCATGAAGATGATAACAACGTGTTTACCAATGATTGGGCAGTTTTTTGATACCATGATTGTATCATCAAGTGGTTATAATGTCCCATCAAACTGTTTTGAGCCACTTAAAACCTGCAACAATTAATAATCACGCAGAAAATCCACGCTAAGACTAAACTAAACAGCGGGTTTTGGTTTCACTTGGGTACTCATCTTGAACGCAAATGTTTCCACCCTTTGAGATATCTAAGAACTACACACGAATAAATTAAAAACGCCGTCCTACATGACGGTTTGGATCGATAAGACAAAATGTTGATAGGCAATATCTTTGTTCTTACAAAGTCGTGATTTTGGCCTTGACTATATCTTTTTTTTTAGCAGATGATGAGACACAAGTGGGGTAGGCTATTTGACAGTCATCCACAAGTTACTGCAAAGATGGCCTTTTGGCCGGGCAAAGAGGAGACGCCAGGTAAACGGAACTGAAAACATTTAGCTGACATGTTTAGCATGTCACGAAGTGACTCACAGAATTTTGGAGAATCTCTAGATGAATACCCAATCGAAATATTGTTTGAGTATCTCTGGCACAAAAGACCTCATTTAACCATCGGGGAGGTAAAGAAACATCTGAAGGTTCTCAAAATGAAAGATGTGCCGAATGTTTTAGCAGAAAGCAAGAAAGGTTGGTTTTTTTTTAGTCTCTGCTAGTTTTTCATAAAACCTCAGCTTCTGAAATCCTACAAATTTGTTGCACGAGTTATTAAATTTAGTCTTTTTATTATTAATTAAAGTGTCTCTCTCCAACCAGGTGTGTAATAGGTACCGGCGAAGTTAATGGTGGGGTTAGCCCTATGATGGACAAGCATCCCATACAGGGGAGAGTAGAAATATTCCCAGTCATTTCATGGTACTTAAACATTAACGACAAGCTCTGGCCTGCTGAGCCACTGGGCTCAACGCAGACTTCATTTAACACAAAACCCTGAAAAAGTCCGGGATATTCTGTCATCAATGAGAAGTAGAACTCTGATTTATTACAGGGGATGCTTAAACAATGACGACAAATCGATGAAACCAAGTACTGAAAATCCCCAGGTCTGTGCAATCAATCAATCAATCCGTCCGTCCGTCAGCGCGCGTGCTTTCCTAGGACCGTTTTCTAATTGTTTTAGTATAAATTTACCGTAGTCTCATTGCAAAAAGAACAAAAAATGTCAAGTAACGGGTAGAAAAGAACTGTTTTATTACGTTACGTAAGGTTCAACAGTGATGCACGATGTG
>Ga0126343_10001002_pt1 | contig 12439 bp, 8 predicted proteins | sample Cyp2metagenome_FD_92531 | JGI IMG/M metagenome (GOLD analysis project Ga0126343, IMG submission 92531) | Coral microbial communities from Lord Howe Island, Old Settlement Bay, Australia - Cyphastrea 2 metagenome | ecosystem: Host-associated > Invertebrates > Cnidaria > Coral ... | reverse complement strand
TCAATAGGCAATAGCTCAATAGGCAATAGTTCAATCACCCCCCCTCAAAGTTCTGCCGGCGCCGGAGCCCGCGGTTGGCAGGCCGATCAAACCACAGCTCACGATCAACAGGGTAGGCTCGTCAGTCACGCACCGCAGTTAAATTCCACTTCCAACTCACTGTCACAAGCGCCGGCCAGTCCCAGCCAGAATGAGGGTTTACCAAAGCATTTGCGCATCCTCAGCTATCTGGATTGCAACCAGCTGGCCAGCCTGATGCAAAGCCCGCAACCAATGATCGGGCAGAAACCCGGGCCGGCAAACCATAAGCCGGTGAGCCGCGTGGTTCATTACCACGGTCAAGTCGCCATCACCCACTGTGCCGGCATACCAGCCGACACCAACAACAGCGCCCTGGCTGCCTTGTTTATGGGGCTCTCCCATAACAGGCTCTCAGAGGTTATCGCGGAAGAAGTCAGTCAGCGCGTGGAGGGTTTATCTGACCATGACACCTCCAACTCCCTGCAAATCTTGCAGCATTTGAGTGAAGCATTGAATACACTCTGTTTTGACCACCAGGCCCACTCATTTATTCCGGGCGACAGCCTGAACCATCTGCGCACCATTTACCAACCCTGCGATGCCCGCCCTGACACACCACTGGACCCAACGGAACTGGTTAAGCTGATCCTCAATGACATATATGAACGCACCGGTTGCCATCGGGACATTTTTCTCTCAGACCAGAGTGACGCACGCCGTAAGGTGGCCTTTATCGATGTCGCCAGCGATCAGATCCTGATACGTAACTACGTGGAACCATCCAGAAACCTTGACCCGCTGATTCGCTGCCATAGAGTGCCCAATAACCTGGTCCCGGACAACGAAACCGCCGATGACGCACCCGATCCACGCAACCCAGCCATTATCGCCCACAGCAAAGCAGCCTATAAGAACAACAAATTGCTGGCAAAATTCACCGCCCGGGTTGAGCATCCGGAGAAAAAACTTAAACACCTGACGTTTAGTTTTCTGCAAGATGAATTGAATGGCCGTTACTTGCACGGAGAGCTGGAATCGGACTGGCACCCCGGGCAAAAGCGCTTTTTTACCCGGTCATTGACCATCCGTGTTACCAACGATCTTGCCGTCCCCATGGCCATTGAGAAAAAAATGGAGGGCTACGACACCCATACGCCAGATCGCGGCCGTATCACCACCTGCGTATATCGCCGGGCCACCAATGTGGGCGAGATGATCACCGATGCCTGGCTTAGCCAAATGGAAACCCAGCGCGGCATCGGAGCGTTGGAGCAACTGCTGCCCGATCACGACGACTGTCCGCCGTTGTTGATCGTAACCCCACCAGATTACGGCATTGACCAACAGATTGATCTCGACTGGCACAGGGATATCCACTTGCCCACCAGCACCGGTGACGGCAACGTCCCCTACGAGCTCAGCGCGATCATCAGCAGGGATAAAGACCACAGCCTGGCATGGCTGTTCGATCAGGACGGACTGATCCACTGCACTGACGCCCGAGGCAAAACCACCCCAAATGGCGATATCTTGCCGACTGTGGTCACCATGCCGTTCCCGGGCACTGAAGACGCCCTGCAAATGGCTTGTCAGGGCCAGAACTGTACTGAAGATCAACAAAATACTTACAACGTCACTGCGCAACGATTCGCCAAGCTGGGCAAAACGGCCTGCCTGTTGATCTATCGGAAAAAGGATGGCGACTGATGCCAAGCGTACGACAGTGAACAAACAAACAGGAAAAACGGGTAATCCGGTTTTTAATCAACGACCCCAGGGGAATTTACCGACCATACATATTGCCACCCTCGGTTGATTTCCCTACAATGCTTACCCTTTATGATTGGCCACAAATCCGATCATGGATTAGTTGACGGATGCTGAAAAAGGAACCTTTCCTCGCTCAAGTCTGTCCATGTTCTTCTGGATTACCGCCATACGCCCGCGTTTTGGTGGTCCGGAAAACCAGTTGCCGGAAACAACTATAGGAAACCCTATTCCATGGTAACCATTCGTCTTGCCCGTGGCGGCTCCAAAAAGCGCCCGTTTTACCACCTGACCGTAGCTGACAGCCGTAACGCTAATGGCGGTCGCTTCATCGAGCGCGTAGGCTTTTTCAATCCTACTGCCCGTGGTCAGGAAGAGCGTCTGCGTGTTGATAGCGAGCGTGTAGAATTCTGGCTGGGCCAGGGTGCTACTGCATCTGACCGCGTTGCCCAGCTTCTTAAAGAAGCCAAAAAGGCTGCGTGAGGTTAACAATCCGGTGACCGAGGCAGTAGAGGGCGCTGTAAAGCGCATAACGTTAGGCCATATTGCGTCCGTTTTCGGCGTCAAAGGCTGGCTGAAGATTCACTCCAATACCAGTCCGATGGAAAACATCCTCAACTACCCACGCTGGATTCTTAACCGCAACGGTGATGTCAAAACCGTTGCAATCGATCAGGCCAGGCCCCACGGCAAAGGTCTGATTGCCCATATCGTCGGTTGCGACGACCGTGAACTGGCCCGCAGTTACTGCGGCTATGAAATCACCGTCAATGCCGATGAGCTGCCCGAACCAGAAGATGACGAGATTTACTGGCATCAACTGGAATCGCTGGATGTATTCTCCCGCAACGCTGAGGGCGACAACATCTTGCTGGGCAAAGTCAGCCACCTGATGGAGACAGGCGCCAACGACGTTCTGGTCATCCGCCCCTCAAAGGGCAGTATCGACCGGCGCGAACGGCTGGTACCCTGGCTTATTGATCAGGTTGTGCTGGATGTAAATCCTGAAAAAGGATTTATCCGGGTGGATTGGGACCCGGAGTTTTAAGTGACCATGACGACTCAACTTTTAATGGCTGACGAGGCCTGCGACACGAGTATTGTGGACACTGGAATATGGTTCGGTGTCGTCAGTCTGTTCCCGGAGATGTTCCGGGCGGTGACCGAGCACGGTATTACCGGGCGCGCGATCAACGAAGGGCTGATCTCGGTAGAGACCTGGAACCCCAGGGATTTTACCCATGACCGCCACCGAACCGTGGATGACCGACCTTATGGCGGTGGTCCCGGCATGTTGATGAAAATTCAACCTCTGCGTGACGCCATTCATGCAGCCCGCAAAGCTGCAGGAGCCGAGGCCAAAGTGATTTACCTCTCGCCCCAGGGTCGTATGCTCGACCAGCAAGGCGTTGAGGAGCTTGCCCAAAACAAGCGTTTAATCCTGGTCGCGGGGCGCTATGAAGGTATTGATGAGCGCGTAATCCAGACCGAGATCGATGAAGAGTGGTCTATAGGTGATTACGTGTTGAGTGGTGGCGAACTCGCTGCCATGACTCTGATTGATGCAGTTTCACGCTTTGTACCGGGCACCCTTGGTCATAAGGATTCCGCTTTGGAAGACTCGTTTGCTGACGGTCTTCTTGACTGCCCGCACTACACCCGTCCGGAAGTATTTGAAGGACAGGCAGTGCCAGAGGTGCTGCTATCAGGCAACCACGCCCACATCGAGCGCTGGCGACTGAAGCAATCACTGGGCAGAACCTGGCTGAGACGGCCTGACCTATTGCAGGACAGACCCCTGACCAGCCAGGAAGAAGCACTGTTGTCAGAGTTTAAAACCGAGCGGAACATTGACTAACCGGGAGCAATTATCAATGAGCAAAAACAAAATCATTGCGCAGCTTGAAGCTGAACAAATGAACAAAGAGATCCCTGCATTCAGCCAGGGTGACACTGTGGTCGTACAGGTTAAGGTAAAAGAAGGCAACCGTGAGCGTCTGCAGGCGTTCGAAGGCGTTGTCATCGGCAAGCGTAACCGTGGCCTGAACTCTGCTTTCACCGTGCGCAAAATCTCCAGCGGTGTGGGTGTTGAGCGTACCTTCCAGACTTACTCTCCGCTGATCGCTTCCATCACTGTGAAGCGTCGTGGTGACGTTCGTCAGGCCAAGCTGTACTACCTCCGTGCGCTGAGCGGTAAAGCTGCGCGCATCAAGGAAAAACTCAACTAAGATTCAGTTTAATTTTCCGGCGACTGAATTCTTCCAGCAGAGCAAACCGGGCATCTGCCCGGTTAAAAAGCGACGTAAGTCGCTTTTTTTATTTGTGATTCTTGGCAGGTGCCGATGAATCATCATCAGAGATATCGGGGTTCAGCTTTTCCAGGAACTGCTGAACGGTCATATTGCATTTACTCGTGCTCAGATATGTGAAAACGCTGTCACTAAGGTGACAACTCTTGTCGTTTTCAAATTCTGCCAGCTTGGAACTACCAAGAAGCTGAAGACCAATATAGCGAGCTTGCTCTACGCTAAAAGTGTTTGGGTTTGCATAAACAAATACGCTCTCAAGATCAAGATCACCAATGGTTGCGGTGCGGTCACGGGCCATTGCATCAAAGTCACCTCTAAGGCTCTCCCGCAGAGTGTTCGTCAGAACATCATAGGCACGGTGCTTTTCTGAATCCGTAATAAATGACTTGGTACTTGCTGGCAACTGCGTGATCACATATTGCATCAATGCCTTGATGTGTGAATCAGACAGCCGCTCTTGCCGCAACTCACTTAACAGCATGTCGCCCCTTTCCTCAATGGAAACAGGCTCTGCCTGCGCATACCGGCGCTGTGACTCAGCATAAGTTGGAGGCCCTGAGGAAATTGGGTTCATACTGTTTTTCCTTTACTGTAATGATTATGCCTGAAGATGGCGCTTAATTGATAAAGTGCCCGGCACTGAAAACCTTTGAATCAATAGCTCAATCAGGCACTACAGTCTTTGAGTTCAAAATTTTTTAAAAGTTCAGATCAGAATTGTTATGAAAGCCGCTCGTCCGGGCACTCACAGTATTGAGCAGCCATCTGCGGGAGCGTACTCGCACTTTTTGCCCCATGTAATGCCGGGCATATCACCAAGCGCCGGAGCTGGGCCGTTGAGGTTTTCTACAAGCCGAATGGCAGCAAATGAACCAAAGATGAACAAAAACTTCATCATTTGTTCAGCATTGATAGGTTTTAATTGCAACCACTGAAAAGGTAATTATGTAAAGCGTACATACGCAGGGACCTGTTCACCGATACCCCGCAGAGTACTGAGCGACTGGCCTGCTCTGCGGGGCCACAGCCTTAATCCGTACAGGGACGTGGGAAAGGAATAATTCCTTGGGTTTTCCAATGTAAAACCTTGAAACAGCCAGCACGGAAACTGTGATGATTTATTTGTGTCTGGCGTTCTCACCCAACCATTATGAGTGACTGTATGTTTGCAAAAAAACTGCTGGCCGCATCTTTTTCCTTGATCTCTGTTGCAGCCACAGCCAGCGTTGAAACCGCCAATATCCACCCGGATGATTTGAAAAACCCTGAATTTGTCTGCCTTGATCCGGTCACAACCAAGTACAGCGCCAAAGAGCAGAAGCTGGTAGATACTTTGTGGCAAGAGTCTCTAGTCTACCTGCGCAACTACGCTGACGCCCTGACCACCAGCACCAACGGTGACTGCCTGAACTCTGATGTGGCCATCTACGAAACCACAGCGCCCGGATTCTCCAAAATGTGCATTATGGAGAAAGAAGATATGAAAAAGATGGTCAAACACATCTATCAGATCGTTAACAATCCGGATGCCGCCAAAAAATGTTTTGACCCTCGCAAGGGTGACAAATCACTCACCATGCCCACAGGTACTCTCCTGAGCAAATCACCGGTTGCCAAGTGGCTGGATCGCACGACGATGACTGAGTTTTTTAACAGGGTTAAAACCACGAAAAAAGCCCGCGAACACGGCAAGCTTTTTGCCAAAAACTTTTCCAAAATGGCCACCGGCAGCGACATCGTCATGCCGAAAAACTTCAAACAGGATGTCTCTGCTAATGCCCTGCCTAACTTGTGGGCATCGGTGGGCTGGTCACCCATGTACGCGGCAAACAGCGATCGCAACAAACGCAACTTTGATGATATCCGTGGCGGCTACGCCTACGCTGAAGTTCTCGGCCACTGGGGTCTGCTGAGAATTGACACCATCAACAAGGAAAAAGTGGGTGCTGAAGTGGGCATGGTGGTGCAGCAGGTGGACACCTTCTACCCTTATCACAACCACGCCATCTCCGAGGCTTACTACACCATCCGTCAGCCAGCTTGTGCTAACCAATTCAAGTCATTTGCTGTGCGTGAAGGCAACAGCTTGCTGAAAACCATTGCCAAAGACCAGAAGCAGCACGAAGTTGAGCTCGATACCAACTTCCACAATGAACAGACTGCCTAGGCTTCATCTGAACCCAACAATGACCCACTGACGTATTTTCACGCCAATACCATTCACGCTTTTGAAATTGATGCTGACTGTGACGCCAAGCCCTATGAAAAGGCCATCGTTACCGTTTGGGCACGCTCCAATGCTGACGTGAAACACAACGACTATGGCAACACCCATCTGTGTGAATCGGCTGAAAACCCGAATACGCCGGCCATTCGTGGAGAGAAAATTCGCTGCGATCTGACCCGTCAAAAGTGGTAACACATTGGCAAAACCCGTGGTAGAAAGGACTCTGCCAAAAACCTTGGCTCTTGCTGACTTTCGGGGAGCCGCCAAAGCAACACCTCCGGAAGGCGCTGGGCAGCACAGCTTTTCCACGCCTTCTGGTGTTATGCAAACTTCGGAAAACTCCGCAGATGGCAGCACCCGTGTTTGTCAACAAAGTTGTCGTCTCAATTCTGATCAAGTCCTTCGGAAACTGTGGTTCTGTTTATTTTGCGTTCTGAGCTCGTTTCATTAACTGGCTGGCCCATAAGTCCGGTTTCCTTAGCCCCTGAAACAAAAAAGAGGCTGGTCGAATAAGATTCTCAGGTCTGCTCAGCAGGCATGGCTGATAGTAATCAAGCAACTGAATACTGCCACTCTGCGAGAGATGATAAGCCAGTACGGATAAACTACCTGAAACCACAGTCACATCATCCACCTTATGAAAACGGCCACTGATATGTATAGTCCTGACCACCTCTGTGCCTTCGGATTTTGTCGGATCAATAATGTGAATACTATCCTTGCTTGTTGCCAAAATCCGACCATCAGGAATCAGATTTAAAGAGAAAAACTGACTGAGGTCAGCAGGGGGGCAAGTGAGGACAGCCTTGGCAATATTGACTCGTCTGACCATCACCGGCAGATTATCCGTTAGTTGCCACACATGCAAAACGTCGAACTGATCTCCCGATGAAATGGCTGAAGAAATGGCCAACAACTGACCGCACGGGGTCGTGACCGGCGCACAGGAGCTTGGTGGATAAAGTGAGCCGACAAACTCTTGCCCTGCCGGCCGATTCACATCATAAATATTCATGCACGCAAGGCCCCCGGGCGACCAGAACAAGATTTTCCCACCGTGGTTGAGAGTCATTGAGCCAATGAAGAACAGATGACGATCAACATCTAACTCTTTAATATCTACCTCTTTAATGTGCTCTTCATTCTGGAAAACTGTCATTTCTCCTGCAGGGGATTTGAGTGACTGCCAGACTTTGATCTTCTTCTCTACTTTCGGCTCGCAAGAGACCAATTCCCCTGTGGGTAAAAAGCCTGAAATGCGAGCACATCCATAATCATGCCGGAGCCACCTGGATAGTTCGTGTCCCATCGGGAGGCGCAGATCAAACAACCAGATTGAATTGCCTTTAGCAGCGGCCACGACATCGGCAGAAATAACCTTAACCTCCTGATAAGAAGGTGGCCAATTTTCAGGTGGCCAATTTTCAGGTAACCGAATCACTCTGATCCACTTTGCGTCCTCGCTCTGACTCATATCAAATATATATATGCTTCCGCCATGGTCACACATAACTATTCTGCCATCAGGAAACACACCGTATTTCAAATCCCTCATGAATTCATCTATCAAGCCATAAACAGGGATATATCGGTCGGTCAGATGGCTTGCGGCAGCAAATGTTGCATCCCAAACTGTCAGAGTTCTGGTCCACTGCTGACCGATCTTTGACGAAATAAGCTTATTGGTATCAGGTAGGTTTATTAACCCACCTGGTACAATATGTGAGTAATAAGGATGGTGTAATGATCTTTCTTTATCAGTCAGTCGTTGATCATTGCTTAACATTCTGAGCAGGCTTGCGACATAAAGAGGTTCCCGGCGCAGCGTGATTTCCATAAGGTCAATATCGCTGGCAGGGGCTACCTGCCTGAGTCGGTCAAGCGCCGTATCCATATGCCGGGAAAAATGCTGCCTTTTGCTTTCCAGCGCTTTATGATTTCCCTTGAGAGCCCCGAAATAGCGATGACAAAGCGCTTCAACAACGTATTTAAGATAGGTCTCGCGAACCCGTTCACAGTTATTAATGGCTTTGGTGGTGCGTAATACCGCATTGAAGTCTTTTAATGGCAAAAAAGAGAGTATTTTGCAGAGCACTTCCGGTGGAAAGCATGATAAAGCCCCCAATTTCAACCATTCGGATTCGTTTCCCTCGCTGCTATGACGCGGCTGGTCTGCCGGGGTAATACACCTATCCGAAGACCCCCGTGAAGAAGTACAGATTTCATCCTTCCGCCCCACCGAGTAACACACTTCCGCTTGAGACACGGTTCTCGAGAGAAATCGACCGCTGTCGGGTTTCGTGACAGCCTCTTCTTCCTGGTTATTAACAGAAGCACATGCCACCAAAGAGTCCGAAACTGTATGCATAGCGTGATAATCTCCTGAGATACCAAAAAATGCATGCTTTACCAGTTGCAAGTGAGACAGTTTTGGTGGGCATTTGCTCCAACGAGGAAAAAATCTTATCAATCCCTGACACTTAGGAGTAGTCCCGAAATAACTTCCGCATTTATGGAGTCTGAACTCCGTTCGGACTGAGCCTGTCGAAGTCCGGTGACAGCACCCTTCGACTTTGCTCAGGGTGAACGGAAACCGGGAAGTTATTTCGGGACAGATCCTTATATAGCACCATCAAACAGCAAAGTAATCAAACAGCTGAATACTATCACTCCGGTAAACATGGTAGGCCAGCACGGATAACTCACCTGAAACCACAATCACATTCTCCGCCCGAAAAGGCTTACCTTCCGTGATAGGTGTAGTCCTGACTACCTCTCCGCCTTCAGGTTTTGTCAGATCAACAATGTAAATATTATCCTTGCTTAGTGCCAAAATCCGACCATCAGGAATCAGATTTAAAGAGAAAATTGCAGCAGGGCAACTGGGATGCGCTGCCACAGGGGAAAGCAGAGGGGGAAACATAGGGACAGTGTGGTGAGAGTGGTAAGCAGAGCAAGCCTTGGCAATATTCACACGTCTGACCAGTACTGGCAAACTATCAGTCGGTTGCCACACATGCAAAATATTGCATCCAAAGCCTGAGACAATGACCAACAACTGGCCATCCGGGGTCACGACCGGCGCAAAGTAGGTTGGTGAATAAATTGAGCCAATAAACTCCTGCCCTGCCGGCCGATGCACATCATAAATACTGATAAACTCGCTCCATACATCATGCCAGAGCGCCACTTTTCCGCCATGATTGAGGGTCATTGATCTGTACGAGGAGCGTGGTGCGCCAGGCGAAATATTTATCTCTTTAATGTGCTCTTTGCCATGTAGAATGTTCATTCCCCCTGTACAGGAGTTGAGCGGCGGCCAGATTTTGAGCTTAGTATCAGCAAAAAGCTCGACAGAGACGAATTTCCCACCGAAAGTGACGAGTTCCCCACCTGGCAAAATGCCTGAAAAGTCAGCACGTCCAGAATGATCAGTATGCTCGAGCCTCCTGAATAGTTCACCCCCTTCTGGACGGCTCAGATCAAACAGCCAAAGTGAACCGCTGCCAAGGGCGACTAAGATATCGTCGGCAATGGCTTCAATCTTATGGTAACAAGTCTGGGGATATTTGGTCGGTCGAATCACCCGAATCAGTTCTGGTTTTGCGCTCTGACTAAAACCAAATATATATATTATTCCATCACGATCGGACGCGGCCACTCTTCCGTCAGGGAACGCAGTACATGTGAAAACCTGCAGAAAATCGTCCATCGCGTCATGAAGAGGGCCATTTCGGCTGGTGAGATGATTTGCATCGAATGTTGCATCCCAGACTGCCAGATTGCCGGATCTCGAGCCATGATCGGAACCTATTGAAACCAGCTTACTGGTACCAGGCAGGTTTATTAACTCACCTTGTACAACATGTGGGCGATGAGCATGGTGTAATGATCTTACTTTATCAGCCCGTCGTTCATCATTGCTTAACATTCTGAGCAGGCTTGCAACATAAAGAGGTTCCCGGCGCAGCGTGGTTTCGATAAGGTCAATATCCCCTGCCGGGGCCACCTGTCTGAGTCGCTCAAGTGCCGTATCCATATGTCGGGAAAAATGCCGTCTCTTACTGTCCAGCGCTTTATGGTTTGCCTTGAGAGCTCCGAAATAACGATGACAAAGTGCTTCAACAACGCATTTAAGACAGGTCCTGCGCACTCGCTCATTGTTATTGAATACTTTGGCTGTGCGTAATAGCGCATTAAAGTCTTTTGATGGCAGAAAAGAAAATATCTTGCAGAGTACTTCCAGTGGCAGGAAGGATAAAGTACCAAACGCCAGTAATGGCTCATTTTTTACTGACAAATCCTCATTTTCAGCCTTTTCCGTAACGGAATTACCGGGCTGTGGAAGCGTTTTTCCTGAATCTGTCAGTAGTATTTTTTTGGCAGTTACAAACTCCAACCCTTCGGATTCGTTTTCCTCACTGATATGACGCGGCTGGTCTGCCCGGGTAATAGCTGTATCCAAAAGCATCCGGGAGGGAGTACGGATTTCATCCTTCCCGCCCCCCGAACGACCTACTTCCGCCTGAGACACAGTTCTTGACAGAAATCGACCGCTGTCCGGTTTCGTGACAGCCTCCCCTTCCTGGTTATTAACAGAAGCGCAGGCCACCAAAGAGCCCGAAACCGTGTGCATAGCGTGATCATTTCCTGAAATATTGACAAACAAATGCTTTACCAGTTGTAGGTAAGACAATTTCGGTGAACATTTGTTCCAACAAGAAAGGAAACTTTTTAAACAGCGTAGTAATCCAGCAGCTGAATACTATCATTCTTCCAGGTATGATAAGCCAGCACGGATAACTCGCCTGAAATCCCAGCCACATCATACTGCCGATCATACAGCGGACGAAAACAGTTACCTTCATTGACACGTATCGTCCTGACCACCTCTCTGCCTTCAGGTTTTGTCAGATCAATAATGAAAACATGATCGTGGCTTATCGCCAAAATCCGACCATCAGGAATTAGCTTTAAAGAGAAAACCTGGCTATAGCAAGCTTGGCAACTCTTAATATTCATCCGCCTGACCGGCACCGGCAGGTTGTCCGTCAGTTGCCATACAGTCAAAATACAGCACTTGGAGTTGCAGTCTCGGTAAACGACCAATAGCTGGCCGCACGGAGTGGTGATGACCGAATCACATGAATATAAGGCTGATACATCAATTGAGCCGATGCGCTCCTGCCCTACCGGCCGATACACATCATAAATACTTATGGATCTGGCGCACTCACCCCAGAACGCAATTCTTCCGCCACGATTGAGAATTACCGTATTATTTAAGAACCGATCAGACTCAATCTTTACCTCTCTAATGTGCTCTTCACTCTGGAAAATGCTCATTTCACTTGTAGAGGATGTGAGTGACTGCCAGATTTTGACACTATTCTCTGCGATCGGCTCGAAAGAGACCAATTCCCCATTGGGCAGAAGGCCTGAAAAGTGAGCCACTACACGATGGTGGTCACCGTGCCTGAGCATCCTGAATAATTCGCACCCTTTTGGGAGGCGCAGGTCAAACAACCAGAATGAACCGTCGTTTCTGACAACCACGATATCGTTAGAAATGACGTCAAGCCTCCAAGAATAACTATGGTGATGTTTGGGTGGCTGAATCACCCGGATTGATTCTGGCTCTGTGCTCTGACTAAAATCAAATATATACATTCTTCCATAGCTATCACACATGGCCATTCTGCCATCAGGAAACACATTGTATGTGAAAGGCAGCAGAAGCCTGTCCGTCGCATCATAAAGAGGGCAATTCTGCTTGTTCGGATGGCTTACATCAAACGTTGCATCCCAGACAGTCAAACTGCAGATTTGCGGTCTCAGACTGGGATATATCAAAACAAGCTTATTGGTATCAGGCAGGTTTGTTAATGCACCCTGCCTGGTACATGGACGAGAACGATGATGCAGTAATCTTTCTTTATGAGTCAGCCGCCCATCACTGCTGAACTTCCTGAGCAGACTGGCAATATAAAGAGGTTCCCGGCGCAAGGTGGTTTCCATAAGGTCAATATCGCTGGCAGGAATCACCTGCCTGAGCCGGTTAAGCGCCGCATCCGTATGCCTGGAAAAATGCCGTCTCTTACTTTCCAGCTCTTTA
>Ga0126343_10001001_pt1 | contig 12447 bp, 3 predicted proteins | sample Cyp2metagenome_FD_92531 | JGI IMG/M metagenome (GOLD analysis project Ga0126343, IMG submission 92531) | Coral microbial communities from Lord Howe Island, Old Settlement Bay, Australia - Cyphastrea 2 metagenome | ecosystem: Host-associated > Invertebrates > Cnidaria > Coral ... | reverse complement strand
ATGTTATCTGTGTGTTTTTCCGTTGCTATGGGCGACCGCCGCTTCCTCTGTTGCGTAAAGCAATAAAGCGAGCTGACAAAAAAATTTTAATTAATTCTTGTTTCGTTCGATTTCGCCGAAATTATAATTAAATACCTGTTGGACCCATAAAGCGAATATCCACCTGGGTCCAGTGATAAGGTACGCGCCCCACATTGGCATGGATACTCCTGCTACCAGAATGTCAGCAACAGCAAGGGACACTATGAAATAGTTAGTTACGTTTCGAAGTTTCTGGAAAACTGCAAAGGCGACGACTACCAGCGCATTCCCAAACAGTGCCATGACGATGATGATAACGAGGAAAGTGGTGGAAATAAGAATAGTTTCCTTTTCAAACTTCTCCTCCATGTTGGTTCCGTTGCTTGCCGGGGCTGGTGTGGAACTTGTCATTTCAAAGTGAAACTACAAATTAATATTAACGGATTATTTCGTATCAGTGTTTTTACTGGTAACCCGAATTTTAGTTAAATAAGATGGTCACGAAGCCAATAGCAATAAGAACAACTAATTGCTCATTTCAGAGATACCTGTGTCTCTGTTTCAAAGCAGGTCGCCGTTTCAAAGCAAGTCGTCGTGCAAAACCTCTCATCTCAAGATAAGTTTGAATCCAGTGGGACAAGACATTTTCATATGAATGGTTTTGCACAAAAACTCGTTTTGACAACTCGGAAATGACTTATTCTTAGCCCTCAAGCCTTGCTCGTTGAAGCCCAGAGCTAGTAAGCGTAATATTCAAAAGGTTATTGACACACAGCCAAAAAATCCACCATTTTCCTAACTGAAATACGTGGCAAGCTTCTATATTAGCTTATCTTTACTTTTGTTGTGTTATGTTCACGATGTTATCAATAAAAATTGAAAATCAAGCGTTGGAAGGATTTCTATATTCGAGTTAAATTTTGAAAGTTTCAAACGAAAAGTCAAATCCCTGCACGAGTCATTCTCGAATATTATTGAGACCGCGCTGTGAGTATAAACGCTAATTTAAAAACTCTAGCGAAATACAATTTTTCTGCGAGCGAAGAATATCAAATCAATATCTGCCAGGTCTCCGCTGAGCTCACGTGAAGGGCACGCGGAAGTTTTAAAAGAACTGAGTATACTATTTTTTGTGCAAAGGTGAGACTTCATTCAACGTCAAATGCCAATGTGAAATATGTAGCCATTCTTTATAGCGTTTGGCTGGTAACTAAACCTCTTGAAACGCCGTTTCGCGTTTTCCGTGACACTTAAGAAATAGCATACGAAGAATTTGATTGGCTTAGAATAGTTTTCTAACAAATAATTCGCGGCTTTTCAGCGAATAAATCGCAGAGCGAATATACAAAAGATACTACCACTGCTGGTAAAATACAAACCTTCGCTTTCGTGTGGTAGATGCACCATAAATTTCAGTTTGAGAGAACATGGCATGCTGTGCAAATTCATGATTAGCTCCTTCCGTAGTGTCTTCAAGTCAAAAAAATTATTAGCCTCACTAATGAGGTCAAAAATACATATTTGGTAGTCATTATGAGAAAATCACCTTTCAACTAAAGAAAATCTATTTTTTGTGAAACTCTCCTCGACAACTTAATATTCTAATTTTTTATGCTCTCTTTATATATATTCCTGCACCGGGGTAACCTTCCTTTTGCTTTTGCATGGTCGCGTTTGACCATAGTTTATCTTCCTACAGTCACAGCTAATAGACTATAATGAAAATGTGGTGCAAAACGAATGCTTCATCTGTAATTTATTATAGTTGCACTTAACGTTATCAAATATTTCTAATATAGCAAAAGAAGTCTAAATTGTTCGACTTGATGACTTAAATGGTAGTTGTAACAGTTCTTGCTTCATTCTCTACAAGATTACGTAATCATCTCCACTAAGCAAAGATGCCTCAGCAGTTCGCCTGTCTACTGAACTATCCGATGCGAACGAAGGTTCTTTCATTCCGGTTGTGTTCGAGTATGGCGAGTGACTAAACTCATAAAGAAAGTATTTGTTCATCTGTAAAGTTCTTTGAGAAATTATTACTTATTTTTCTATTTTGCAATATTTCAATGTCATCGCAAACTTGTGTTCGGCTCACATTAATTTGAACAATTACTTAAAAGTTTTTCCTCTGTCGGCTTTTCCGTCTCATTAATTCTTTGTGTGGTTTAGCTTTTTAGTTGAAGAAAACGCCTATGTAAATGAAAATTATTCACAAGCTAGAGTGAAAAAAATGTTAATTTAAATCGGCTTTTGTGTAAAAATTCTGAAGAGGAACTGAAAATTAATAAAACAAAAATTCTTCAAATACATTTTTCACTGCATGTAGTCGGTGTCGAGTGCAATTTTGACGATCCTCAAAATTTTAGTTTCGGTAAAAATATTTATTTAATTATCAAAAATCGCTCGAGACTACTCAAGCGCACTCAGCTCAGTTTTATTGTTTACATAAGTTCATTACAGGTGATAACCACTACAACTAACTAGTTCCTAATTTTTTTTCGTTTTTTTGTAGAATCTCAGTAAACTGTAAAGAAAAAGACTTCGCACAGTTCTGTACCAACCGTTACAACCGCCACATTCAAAAAAACACCTTAGGATGAAGAATATCGTCTTTTTTTGGGTTTTAAGAATCTTAATGCGTTATACTTTTCTCTGAAGACCAATCGCAAAATTAACTTGAAAGCTTACCTCGTACACTAAGGTCTATCCATCCACAAAGCGTCGTTGAAGGTCACCGCGGATCAAATTTGAAAAGCTTACTTCACAAGCATAAACATTTTAAGTCCGAGCTCACGAAATGTTACAGAAAGTTTTTTTTCGCGTTCGTGATAATCACTCATACTGCCAAACCTTACTTTTCCGCGGAGTTAAAATTAAAATGTTAATTGTCAAAATGGAGTGAATGAAAAAAGAATGGTGTTGATGGGTCCAAAAATCTGTTGAATATTTCCATTGGCGTCTGCCACGATTACAGAAACTCCCCCAGCCAATCAAATTACAGTAATGTTAGTAATGGACCAAGCATGTGATGGAAATTAAAATGCTATGTGATTTTCTTATGCACGTAATCAAGACATTAGGAGAAGCAAAAAAAGCATGTATACATGTATGCTTTAAAAGCTTTATGTTTAAGAATAAATAAAACAATATTTTAACACGGAGAGACTATCGCGGTGAAAGCTCCTCTAGGAAAATTTCCCACATTACGGCGAATTTTAAACCTTGGAGATGATTTACTTAATTTGATTATGGCAATTTGATTCAATCCCTCAGCAGCTATCCGGAAACCTTGCAAAAAAAAAAAAAACATTTTACCTTCAAGATTCCGTTCTTCAAGAAGACTGTATTACCATCAACATTATAATTTCACTTGGCGGTCCTTTCTGTTCTTTTCGCAAAATGAATATTGTCTACGATGAAAAAATGTTCAAAACTGGCTTTTATGTCCATTTGAAGTGTCATTCCTTGAAATGCTTTTACACGCAACCCTGTTGTTATCGTTGTGCTAATTTTCGTGCTGGATTAAACGAGCTACCGACATGGCTACATAAATGTCCTGATCTTTATTCATCTTGAACAATGAATAATCGACGCAGAAATTTAGAAAAAGACAAGTTATTTCAGTGGCAGGAATGAAAGTGTTGCATATTCCAATAAGGATGTTACTCTCTATACAGACCAACAATAAAAATGTCCATATATTCAAAATAGTGCGAAACTTAAAGTCGACATGATTTCAAAAATGTTACTGCAGTTTCACTGGTTTTGCTAGAGCTATTTGGCCTCTCACTAACATGATTTAGTCGATGTTGAGCTTTTATAGTCGAAGAAGATATAATGCCTACAAGAGCGTGTTGTGGCAATAAATTGTCCTCGTCTACTACATTGAGTTGTCTTTCAAAGTATTGTGCTGAAGATTTGAAAGTTTCAACTCAAAAATTTTGATGAAGTTCTCAGAATTTATATTCATTATATTTTAGAAGAAAATTACACATGTACAAACGGTCATATGTTAAAGAAAACACATAGGATTGCAAACATGTTCCTTTTCAAATTGAAACACCCTTTGGTGTTTTTCACTAGACTGCAAAGTTTTTAATTCACTCGTATAGTATTACCATACTGGATAATCGTTTTGCGGTATAAAGTGGTTTTCTTTGCACTCACTTACATGCAGCGTGGATAATGAAAATGGAAATTTGATATCTATCAACCAGTCAAACAAAGTGCGATAGATAATGCATAACTCTAAGATATATTTTGAGATTTTTATGTTGTATTTAAATAGCATTACATGTAAGGGTTATTTTTGAGCTACAAAGGGATAAATAACTTACTTTACCACTCCGTATCCCAAGGCGAACAATTCAAGCATGTCATGGGGTTGTATTGAAATTTACATCAACTGTTTTTGCTGGCGAATTTATTTTATTAACCATGCTTTATACTGATGGTAAAGGAGTCATACGCGGCATGCCAAGTACATTTGAGAAGTAATAATAAAAATATATAGATATACCGACCGGGATTTATCTAAACAACGTATAACTCGATAGAAACACGAAAACAGTGCGAGAAAAAGCATCAAAGGAAAAAAACTTGTTGAATGAGACTTTCAAAATTCAAATTCTCTCTGTATTTTTGAAAGTGATCATTGTAAATGACATTCCAGTTTGAAAATGGCGTTATGTGTCGCAGTTCCCTCAAAACTGCAAAACCAGAGACTGTAGTATTAATGCGTGTTAAGGTCCTCATAATCTGAATCAATTGTATGACATTAAGACAAGTTGATGAGCAATTTACGCTATACCGAAAAGGTCATGAAACAATAGAAAGCGGTAATTTGCCGAAACGTTTCTTTGGGTTCTCTGCACGAAATGTAAATGATTTTCATATAGACTCTGTAGTTTTCTGCATCAAAAATATTAAGTGTTATTGCCTAGATCAAAATCACATTTAAACAGGGAACCATGTAAAACGTAAGAATCGCATAATTCAGCAAGCTTTTCACAATTTACCGATGTATTTCGGCATTCTAAGATCTGCAGATTTCACATCCGCGGCTTGCTGCACGGCAGCTTTCCAAAGAAAATGAATCTAATTTCTGCTTTCTTTTCCAAAGAAAAGATCGACTCTTAAAGACCTTAAACTTTTCATGGGCCGACCTCAGCACATGGATATCAGTATTGTATGACAAGAATCCACTTCAGCGCAAAAAGTAATAAGCTAAAAGCTTGTCAGCCCAACGTTCTCTTCAAAAAACAGGTGTTGATAATTAATCAACTTATTAAATCATGAATTTCTTCCTTCAGCAACTTATTATTACCTAAAGTAAAGATGTGATTATTTCTGTAGATGAACATATAATTGTATATTCATATATACTATATATCCTTATATCCATATAGAGACTAGATTTGAAATAGCATAGTATTTTGCATCCTTATAAATATTATATAAAAAGTGATGTTTTGTGAAACGTTTTTAGCATACGCCGAAGTATTCCTAAAAGCGTGTGACAATGCAGGGACCTAGTGTGCTAGTTGAGTGACGCCGTCACAGATATTGTGAATAATGTATGATTTACGAATTAACTCGTGTAAAAAGACTGGATTCGTCTTGAGAGAAGTATCCTGGAAGATGTTAGATATTAACTATAAGATGGACAAAGACAGAAACGAAAGTTTCACTGAAATGACCCCAGTTTCTGACCCCAAGTTTCTCGCTGTAATGTAAGGTTGTAACGATTACCCATTAATGAAGCTTTAACTCATTGTAGACTTTGTACTTACAAATTTTGGTGGCGGAAAGTGTATAGGAGGTATCACATTTTCCAGTTTTGCTAAAATTGTGTGAAATTAGATCAGCTGCTAACACGGCCGCGTACGTGTTGCTCAGTGCATTACAGTATGTGTTTGCTTCATTCCATCAACGATTACAAAGAGATTTGGGAGATTTCCATGTCACCCTCATACGTTAGATATTAGTTATAAAAAGCTCCAGGTCAGCGGATGCGTCATGTATGGTAATTTTTTGGTCTCCCGGATGGAAAAGAAGATCACGTATGAACAAAGGAAGACGCAAGAACACAACCGGCACCATAAAAGGGGTTTCGTACGTCTTTTTTTTGAATTAGGACGGAAACTTTTCTTCATAGCATATTTTAATCTTCGTCAATTGTAACTTTTCGTTCTGTTTAACTAGTTATTACCTCTTTGATGGTTTTCGACGTTTTCAAGCAATTGCTTCAAATTTACTTCGTTTTTTAATTAATGTGATTTTTAGTTTATAACATCACAAATAAAAATATCCGCTATATCTGACAATTTTTAAATGATTGAATAGTTTCGAGTTAGTGAAAACCATGGCCTTCCTTAGCTTCATCCTTACACGTGCATGAATTTGAATCTTTGAAATTAACGCATGTACAAGTCCTGGAGAGTCGAACGATGAACCTAATGACTTAAAACAAAGTAAACTCAAAGGATCAAATTTCCTTGAAGTGATAGCATAACTGAACCCGGAACTGATCTTTGCCGAGTAAATTGATCTAGAAATCGGCATCTTTTCATGTCGAACCTTTTCAAAACCTGATAGAAAGGATAAAATTACTCGGTGTCTTTCACAACATTCAAAAGCAAGCTTAAAATCTTGCCGTTTAGACCGTATACGTAAGTAAGTCGCTTATTTTAAAGGTACTCAGATCTTGATGGGTTTCAAATCCTAATGTATTTTATACAACTAAAACTGAAAGCCTTTTAATAGACTTGAACTAGTAAAGAATACATCAGCTAGTATTTACACTGGGGAAAAATAAAAAGCCGGAGAACTCAACTTCTTATCTGCTAATTTCAGCGTCAAGAATAGACATGCAAAATCATCAAGTGTTTTCTGTCTTAGAACAATTTGATGAACCACAAGTGAGATGTTTTTATTTTAGACATTCATCTAACCGTGTGAATAATAAGTCAGTCTAGTCAATCCATTTGCACTGAAATAAATAAGAAGAGAAACCTGAAAAGACCGTAATTAAAAAAACCTACATTGTTTATAAATAGATCAACTGCCACATAAGCCTTAATTAAAAAAAAAAAAAGTGTAAGGTGCGGGCGAGAGATCACTGGCGCGATTCCTGATGGAAATTCTATTTTTTTCGTTTTCCCCACGCTCTTGTCATGTTAATCAATTCACCTTTCACATTTTATTACCGAGCGTAAAATTCGCCATCATTATTCATTTATCTGAAGTCGAGGGTGCTTACCATTTGTCAAAATAGATCTGTTGGGATGACCACTGAATAATGGTAAGGTTTTTTTCCAAAGTCTGCGAACAAACCAAACGAGATAGCGCTTACAATTTCTCGTAATTGTTTTCAGCTGATGCGAGACTGGAAACCGAAAATGTAGCAAGTAGTAAGGAACATTTTGCCGCCTTGTGACAAACGGAAACAAGGAAAACCTCTGCAAATAGTCTATAATTCCCAAAGAATTTTCTACAAAATCATCACTGTCACATTAGACCTTCCGGCCTGCGAAATTTCTGGATATTTTGGCGAAACGAAAACCACCCCTAGAGTCAAACCCCTAAAAGCAAAGTGGAAGGATGAAATTGGTTAAGACTTTCAAATCCACCTTTTCTTACATATTCCCCGATAAAAGATGACATTTACCCTCCATGACTTTTACCGCAAGCTCGAAGACCCTAAAGAGCGCATAAAAACGTCCAGTAAAGTTTAAAAATCTTCAAAAGTAGCGAAAAAAATGCGGTTAGAAAAGGGAAATTTTGCAAAAGATGTATTTTTTTGCCTAATGGTTGTATCAAGAGATGATCTCATCTTTTGGTTGTATAGGGCTCCCAAGGTATTGTGGTAACGTGTTTAGCAGCCATCTTTTTTTCCGCCATCTTTTTTCCGCCATCTTTTTCCGCCATTCTGTTTCGAAATCTTTTTTTTTGCTATCCTTTCTTCGCGTTATAATAGCAATGACGGTTATTTTAAGAGGATGAACTATTAATGTATTAAATACTGTTATCTAAGGGGTCCTGGAGATGACAGTATAATGAAAATAAGGTATAAAGGCTAAACAAAGTAAGATAAAAAAGGAAAATAAGGTAAAAAATCCTGTTTTTATTCAGTTTTTGGACCTTATAAAAAGGTTACCTTAACAGTGTCAAAATCTAAAATTACTTAAGCGCATGCTTGCTGAAACAGAAACAAAATGCATAAAGCATATTAAATTTACAACAGATGCTTACAGGTGAGGTCCAGAGGTATTACTCCTAGGACTTGACGGTTGCTACTTAGTTTTGGAACGAAAGCACTAAATTCGTAAGTAACGCTATAATAATAAAAGTTGGGGCCGTACCCAGAAACTGGATTAATTAAGTCGAAACTTCAATTTTTCCCTTTTAGTATTCAATTTAACGTGCTAAATTGTTTACGAGACACTGCGTGAAAATACTTTCTCGCATTTAATAGTGCTTTAGTTTACTCTCTAAGGATTGGATTCTTGTATATATATATTCAAATAACTTTCTCTCATTCATTTTGACTTGAAAGTGACGTTGAGTAAACGTCGTCTCTTTTTGACAGTTTTTAGAGTTTTTAACCGAGATGGTTTTAACTTTTGTCCTATCGTAATGTTTTATAGTCAAGTTATTGACAAAGCCTATTCTTTTACGATTTTTTTAACTTTGTTTAAAGATATTTAAAGCCAAAGGAAAACATTATGGCAGATTCATCAAATCCTCTTTGAAGTATGAGAAATTTGAAAATTTTGAAAATAACTGAGAAATACAATTTACGGTCAGATGCACTAAACGTTGAAGGATGCAAATGTGGTAAAAAAAAAGCTGTTGTGAAATGTTTATAAAAGTTCACGACCTTTTTCAAAATTTTGTATTTCTTATGATAAAATTAATGGCAAAATTGTTGAGAACTGCACTAAGAATTGTCCATTTATTATTTTCAAAACGAGCGCGACGGTTTCCTAGTACGATAAAAATTTGAAACGGGACAAAGAAAATTAGTTGAAATTATCATTTGAAAAAGTTTTCTCAATTCAAATACATTTTAGCATGAAATGTGATTCTATCATATCACCTAATTGCTACTCCGTGGCAATTCTGAATATTCATCTATGTCACGTTACCTAGCTGTTTGTCAGTTTTGCGCGCCGGAACACGTTGCTTCGCAAAGTAAATGGCAAAATGTAGATGTAGACCTCCTAAAACTCGCGAAGAAGAGAAAACGTGTGTGGCCAGCTCTATCCTGAGGTAACGTGTGCGTCTAGTGTGTTAAGTCAGTGCAAGGATAAATAGTAAAGTAGTGTGACTTAGAACTGTAAATTTCTAACGCTAGCGCCATTTTAGGTCGGAAGTGTATAGGAAGGTTGAAAGTGAACCAAAAGACGAGGTTGCCGCCATTGAGCGAGAATTAGAAAAAAATGGTACTCTTTGTTTTGGCGAATTTAATAACTGTGCCGCTACATTTAACGTCAGCAGTAAATAATTTAGGTTTAAAGTTTGTTTTTCGAAATGTGCGATTAAATAAAGTTGTCCATCGTCATGCTTTTTTCTTGCTTTATCAATATGCAGATCAAGAATTTAGTCTCCGTGTTTGAAGTTATTTCCAAACACCCCATGGTATTCAACTCGGTTTTCATCATTGGGTTTCTAAACCCATCTATGTGACTAGAATAAGGTGCTCTGCTTGGGTAAGAGTTGCATGAATAATTAATGAGCTTAGGAATTGTGTTCTCGGCAAGATAAAGAAATTTTGTCAAAAGCACAAATAATGTCTGTTTTAAAGCCCTGGTCTTTAAAACAGACATTTAAAACGGACTTTCAAGTGGTTGCAAGTAGCCACAAGTTGAGCGGGGAGTCTTTTCAAATGCAAATGACATTTATCTCTGTTTATCTCTGGCTCATGCGGGGGAATATCATTAAACAGAGATAAATGTCATTTGCATTTGAAAAGACTCCCCGCATTAGCCTCAGTTTCAAGCTGGTTCCAGGCCAATACCGAGAATACGAATATGGCCTATTGCGCTGGGTGGCCAAACAGACGCGCAAGCTACCTCCCAAGTACACAAAAGTCGCAAAGAAAAACCATTTCAAGGCAAAAATATTCGTTATTTCATTGGCTATAATAACAGGTTAATGGACTTCACTCAACTTGCGTTAACTTGGGTTGGGTGGCAAAACACTGAAAAGCATGCGTCGACTTGCGTGCAAATTTAATCTCTGACCAAAGTGACCGTGCAAATCATAGCCAAACGAAGGCGCAAGCAAATGCAAGTTCTGACTTGCGAGTCCTTTTAGTCACCCAATGCAAGCCTCTACCTAAGTTCAACTTACGGAGCCTGGTAACCTAGGGCTTTAGCTTTGCGTAGCAGAAACGGAACTTTTTTTAATGTGCTTTGTAATATGATATTATTCCTCGTTAGATGTCTGTCCGAGGGGTTAATATGAGATCCTAGGAGTGACTTTCCTGCACTTAAAGTTTCAGATGAATATTCTGATAAATCCCAGAGGTTCTTGGTAATTGATCTTGGGTTTGAAATTGTACGTATATGCTGTACGAGTTGTCTCGCATGATATCGCACACGTAAAAAGCAATATGAGTGGAAAAATAATTTTATAATATGCAAATTGCTATGAAATTTTCCTGTTTAGTTTTGGAAAGCAAACAATTATAGAAAAGTGGAGCTCTTTTTGACAAATGACGCGAGGGTTTTTTTCTCAAAGGCCTGAGAAAACTTGTTATGGAAAAGACGATAAATTTTTATCTAGGTAACTGGATGAACAGCTTGAAGGGTCTTCCGATGGTTTAACGATAGAGATCGAAATTTATCCTAATTTGAAAAAGAGGCAATTCACGTAAACAAAACCGTCAATTTTGGTTCAATGTTATTTTACTCGCGGTGCACTCACAAACTACGGATGCAGCCTTCTACGTTCCCGATTCTCATGTTTTGTATTTATTCTCTTGTTGCATGCTCACATATTTGTTAAATTTGAATAACGGTACGGACAAGAGTTATTGATGGTGTTTTTGCTGTACAATTTCATTCATCCTCCAGTTTTGCTTCTCAGCACTTAGGGAACTAGGTACAAATAAAAGACGGATATGATATACTTGTTAAGCCATATAAAGTACACGATTTATTCCCCAGATGTGATGCGATTTACGCTCATGTATGTGATAGAAAAATAGGAATGTGTTGATAGTTATTTTTAATCAGTTTATTTTCTTCCATTTTAGTGTTACGCGAATTTCACGAAACGGAAGAATAGCACACGAGACTAGATGTTATGTTTATTCAGAGTTGGGTATTTTTATTTTGCCCCAAAAGACTCCAAAAGGCGTTTAAGAGGAGGAAAAGCGGAAATCCGGAAAGTCCACAAAGAAGTACCGATTGGAGGAGTAGAGATCAATTGCTAACGTTTGCTTTGAGTTCTTTTGTGTTATGATTTATCGACTGCTTTGCGTTGGTGGGAACAACACGAACATCACATCGTACAGACACTGAAGGTCCACAGAAAAAAAGCATGGAAATTCCCTGCCAAAGTTCATAAAAATTTTAAGATTTTAAAGCTTTAAAAAATGCAGAGATTCATATTGAAAATAATGAGTTATTTCAAAGTGAAATACCAAAATATCCTTAAAGAAATTGGTTCATTTTTGTTGGCAAATCGCGGCTTTCAATGTTGTAACGCAAACAACAATAATGCAAAATTTACTTTGTAACATCTGCCCGCTTTCAGAAACAATTTAAGGCTTTTATACAATTAAGTAAATTTTATGATCATATAAAACCAGAATTTTTTTCCAAGGTGAGAGAAAAAAATCGAACCCTAATGAGTGCCTCGCAAAATTTTGAGCTCGACACGTCGTGTAGATAACTGTTCACTATCGATCTATAGCTAAGACTCCGGGCCACAAGAGGCAGTCTGGAACTAACAGAATACTGTCAAATTAGGAAGCTGAGTTTCGTGCTTTGAGTTGAAAGCCGGAAAAGGCAAATAAACTCAGAATAATTATAATGATAACACCTTGAAAGCATCGGGGCTCTTGCTTAGTGGCTTTCTCCAAAATGCAACGACGTCTTGTGAAATAAGAGAAAAGCAATTAATTTTATATAAGATATCTTTGTATATTGGAATAATAACAGTATGAAGCTGTATATTGTTTCACGTCATACACCATGTTTGGGCTTCCATTCTTGATTTTGTCAGCAAACACGCTTTTTCTCCAATAAGTATAAAATAATTGACCTAAACATTCTAGCTTTATACGCAAAATATATATATATATATATATTTATGGAATTGAAACTGTTTGCTCTTAAATATATCATCGTTTGACGCTCGTAAAAAAATAGAATATTTAAGCTAAGTTGTATTCTGATGTTGTTACAGTGT
>Ga0126343_10001000_pt1 | contig 12447 bp, 13 predicted proteins | sample Cyp2metagenome_FD_92531 | JGI IMG/M metagenome (GOLD analysis project Ga0126343, IMG submission 92531) | Coral microbial communities from Lord Howe Island, Old Settlement Bay, Australia - Cyphastrea 2 metagenome | ecosystem: Host-associated > Invertebrates > Cnidaria > Coral ... | reverse complement strand
GTTTCATGCTTGGATGTGCCGGATCGGACAGTGATGCTGGAGCTACTTGTAGGGATTCTGGGACCAAACATGTCCTGGAGTAGAGCTGAGTAGATACAGAGTAGACTCTACACATCAACGTGACCCGGCTCAAGCTGAATTCATCAACTTCGATCATTTTGTTCAGGTCTAAGGTTTCATGAATTCGCATGCAATCATGAAAGACGCCTTTGCTGCCATGTCATGAGGGAAACATGTGCTTTTGCGTTTTTTGCGTTCGCAAGCTCTAACAACAGTGTAGTATGTCTAGCCTAGGCCACCATGAGCGTTGCTACTTTACCGCCTTCCCCATCCACCAAAAACGTAGCTAAGTTTCAACTGCACGAAGCCGAAACTTCAATGTGCCGATACGCAATGACATACAATTTCTGAAAAAAATGATATGATCTGATCTGATTATATAATGATATATACCTTAAGCAACCAAAACCTTAAAAAAACAAGGGTTTAGGAAAAAAAACATAAATTTCCCCAAAAACCAGGTTTTCGGGTTTAGCAATTATTTGGGGTTTGGTCGCCTCAGGTGAACAACTGCATCATGCGTGCCTGCAATAGCACATTGCAACAAACTGTCGTTTTTCCGCTGATTCGACCCCATCAGCTGATAATGTACCCCGCATTGCACCATTCTTGATGGGCCTTTGTTAAATATCGGAGGATGACTCTTTCAACCACCGTGCTAGCATGTACCCTTCGGGCAGTTCTGCTAGCCTTGCCTATGAAATCCTCCGACAACTGGGTTGCGTAGATCAACGGGTTGATCACATACGGCTGCCGATGGCCTGCCAAAAAAAGATCAACCAAAAAGGCATGGTGTAACTGATGGTGTTTCGGTACGAACATGTACAGCACCTTCCCTTGTCGGTATGCTTCCTTTGCGAGCTTGTCGTAAGTGGCCAAAAAGTGAAGCCCAAGCTCTCCGAGCTCAATGGCAGTGGCACTAGGAATCCAAGCATCCAGTTCGTACAGCTGTGCAAAGAACGAATTGATGCAACCGCAAGCTTCCTTTTGCAATTGGTAAAGCACGTTCTCCGACAAATCCGCATCTTGATTCCAAGCATTGAGCCATCTCAGAAGCACTGTGGTTGCAGCACCTTTGGACCATATAGCTGAAGGCATCTCATTTGTGCTTGGCCACAAGATAGTTTCCTTGCAAATGTAGCTCAAGTATGCAGTTTGCCCATTGGCCTTGCACCAGTCCAAATAGTTGGATGATAGGCTTTCAAAACGAGCATCTTTGGACCGTCCAGGAAACAGGTCTGACACCAATGCCAGCGTGCTGGCAACAAAAGTTTTGCCAACACCGAGCGTGAAACCATGCCAAATGTCGAACTGAAACATTGCTTCTGGCTTCTGTCTCAAGCACATCAGGCGTGTGAAAGCTGGCACCGACTTGAACCCAGATTCAGTATGCATGGTTGGAAGCCAGAAAGGGTTCCGCGTTCCCAACTGTTCGAAAGGGTAATCACGTTGTCCTGCCCGACACAGGTGGCATATACCTTTCGGTTGCTCTTGCCTTCCAGTCTGCCCCTTGCCTTTCTCACAGTTGTAGTAACTGCGGGCCAATCGGCCACATTTGACCAGGAACTGCCAGTCTCCAGTGACTGCTATGCAAATCATCCAGAAACGTTCTCCAGATCTGGTGTCAACCACTCCATGCCGGCCAACGTCGTCAGCACAATTTGCTCCGAAGTTGAAAATGTCTTGCACAGATTCATCATCCTTTCGGTAAAGGTGCTTTGGCAAAACGCAGGAAAGCATGTGCGTGGTGTAAACCGACCCAACATAATTGCATTTTTGTTTGATGTAGTGCTGGGAAACACCTTTTGCCTTCGAAGCTCTCAAACCAGGTGCCAATCCCCTGCCAAGGCAGGACTTGAAACTGGTGACAAGGAATGGTTGCTTTTTTCTGCCACGTCCTTCATCGCCATGGTATACTACTGCAGCTGCATTCGACAGTTGTATTGTTCCTGCCCTAGCCAGCGAAAAAACTTCATGCTCCGGCTGTGCTTTTTCAAATTTAGCCCAAAAATCAGACCAAATCGCCTTTTCACGGCTTGGATCAGGCCGAAGTAGACCGCATAGCATGTGCCAGCAGTTCCGATGAAGTAAAAAGTGACACCAGTCTTGTAGCTTCAGTCCTTTTATCCCTTGAGGCTTGTCAGGGCGAATGGGCACCAAATTCAAAGGAAGTCTCAAATTGTATCGGCTAAAGAACCTATGGGCATCCCGCTCTGCATTGCCCTCACTGCACTCCGAGAAGCTCACAAGCCCACCAGAAGCATTTGCTGCAGCTTTGCCAACATCAGCGACAATGTTGCGAGCCGTTCGAACGGCCTGCCTGCTAGCAGCCTCGGATGTGTAGGGCTACCATCGGAGAAGTGAAAGGTTCAGGCTACCACACCTTAAGCGACCAAACCCCCTAAAATTACTTAGTGATACTGAGTGTTTACCCCATACTTAAAACAACATACCCCGAAAATTAAATTTGATAAGCGGCTGTCACTGTGCAATCTATATTGGGGTTTAAATTTCAAATATGGTGGAAGGGTCCCGATGCAAGTTGGCTCAAATATAACTGTCGACTGTGGCTATCAAAACTTTTGGGAAATTCAAGATTTCTCAGAAATCAGAACATGCACTTTCAACCCCTTACTGAAAAACATTATCCCATATTCTCCCCCAATTTGTGGAACAAACAGACTGTGGGGCATTTGCTTTCGGAAATTTAGCTGCGGAACTCCTTGACCGATGTCCGCGGCAAATCCTCGGAGTGTTCTTCCAGCAGGCTTTCCTGGCACGGATTGTGACGGGCATGCCACTTCCTAGTATGAAAACAATCTATAGAAGTTGTGTCGCACACGTCATAGATGATTTTTCCCTGCAACCAACGATTGCTTCGACCCCAAATTGGGCATGGTGAAAACCACGCTCTCTCCACATCTCTCCGCTCTTTGCTCTGCCAGGTCAAAAGAATTGGACCAAATGAAATGCTTACAGTGTGGGCCTAAGATCGGAAATATATATCTCACTCAGAACACCTGGCGCAAATGGAGAATCCATAGCCATGAAAGAGAATGCTTGTAGCACTCAAGCTGCAGGGTTTCCCGCAGTTCTAAGAGTCCAAACAAACGCACAAAAGCGACATTTTTGTCGAGCTGATACAAACAACCTACTTCTTCTTCGAAGCTCTGCTCTTGGCAGCGGTAGGCTTGGGTTTTTTAGATCCTGTGCCAGGGAGGTTCTCACCCGGACGCTTATTGGTGTCGATCTTCTCGAAATACTTCTTGGCATTCCTGTTCAGCACACAAATTTGAAACCGATGAGCTGCTGTTCCAAAAAACCAAAGGGCAATGTGACACCGAAACCGTCGAGGTTGGAACCTCAGCTTGGCTTCCAATGCTGCCGCTCGGCTGCACCTGATGCGTTGCTGGCTCGGGATCCCAAACAGTTTAACATCGGATCCTGTATTGAGAAACAAATCGATAATAGGAAGGGTGCCTCATGGTCGCGGCTCGCATGGCTGGTTCTGCTTTGGCCCAAAACCTCAGCATGCGGAGGGCTCCAAAAACTTTGGAAAAGAAATTGTCAAACTCTACCGATGACCGATCCGGCAACATGAAAATTGCACTTAATAATACCTCAAATCAATCCTTCGTAGGTGGTTCGGCTGGGGGATGCCATAACTTTCCAGGATTACTGGGCTAGAAACGGTTGTCCGTAGCCATCGACTGCACCATGAGCCAGCACCTCATTGAGCTTGTCGTACTCACCATCCAGGACTTTAATCTCATCGGCCACTTCCTGCTCATACCTTGGAAAAAGAACATTAGGTAATGGTTTATGTTTGGAAAGATGATGCTGCAAGAAAAAGTTGGCCCAAATACGATTTGACTTGCGCAGTGCTTTTGAACTTCTCAGAGAGGTCCCGGAGCTGGGATCGAAGTTTCCCACTTTTCTGAAGAACGCTCTCCATGAACTTCGTGAATCGATCTTTGTACTGGCAACAGGTATAATGTTTTGGTGACCACAGTCCCTTTTGGATTCGGTGAAGTAATGATGTTTGCATTGGTTTCCCTTGGTCATGTTAACTTATGAATACCCCACCTCCGAAGTTGCTTCGGCCACTGCAGCGACCTTCGGAGCCTGCGCTCGGTTCATTGCCTTCTCGAGGCCATCAAAGCCTGGATTTGGGATCGCCGCCCCTGTGTCTTCCTGGCAGGAGCAGAGGACAGAAGGGTGCAGTCAAGCGGGTGGACCACGATGGGAAAGGTTTTGACAACACAAACATCCAAAAGATTGACAATCCTCAGTTCTGCTGCGCAGCTCCGACTCAGTCTGTTTCTCAGATCGGGTTCCACTTTCACGGGTCTGAACATGATACTCTCGAACGCCATCATACATATTTGTCCTGGGCAGCGATGCGTCCCTCATTCTAACTCGGATTGATGGCATCAAAAAAGCATCACGTGCATGACATACAGAACTAAATGACTAAATACCATGGCCTGCCTCACGAGCGTATCCGGGGCGGCTTCACAAACACGCTTTGCACCAGCAATTCGGGCCCTGGAGGAACAGTGGTCTAACATCAAGTGACAATATGCATGCATGGATTCCATTGCAATCAAATGGAAACAATGAAACGAGTCAGTAGATCCAGATAATAAGCATCCCACGCACTCCACTTCAGATCTTGGGACATTTCATGCTCGCTGTACCATCCCTCCAAAATAGTAACTTCGATCACTTTGTCCTTTCGGACCGAAATCTCCACCTTCTTGATGAATACCTCCTGGTTTCTGAATGAATTCAACCAAGAAGATCCGTAAATCGGAATTTGTGAGATGCGATTTCAAATTCAGCACTTGTGCTGTCCTTGTCGAAGTTGACTTGCTTTAGCAGTTCGGCGAGGTTGTCCCGAACAGCCCTTCCACTATTCCATTGATCCTTCACAAACTGAGGAACATCCAAGTCACGACGTTTCTTCTTGGGTGCCACCATTCGGCGGATGCTGGCCAATGCGGCCTTGTGCAACAGAACCTTACTTAAACAAGATGCTCAAACATGTTTGAACTGCGAGTTTGATTCACAACAAAGTGCCAAAACATGTCCAAGCCATGAAACTTGTCGGGTTTTCTTCATGGACGTAAGAACAATGGGCTTCTTGGGTTTGGAATCTTTGGCGCCAGCGCTGACAGAATTGCCAGGGTTCCCCAAAGTGGCCCCCGACTGCTTCCTCTTGAGCTTCAGAGTTGGCCGAACTTTCCGAACAGGTGTAGCAATGTGACTCTCATCAGCCTAGCGATCGGTGGCATGTGCACTTACATGATGTTTTAGCTTGTGCACTTCGTGAAGAATTGTGATCTCTGATTATAGTTTGAAAAATGGAAAATTATGAGGGTACGAACCACCCCACCTTAGGAATTTGGGAATCGTCTGGAACTTCAATGACCGGGTGAGTGACCGAAGACTCCAGCTGCATCACATCCACCTGGGGAGGATTGCGGCCAAGCGAACGTTCAATTGCACCAGGAGAGGCCTGGGCCAAACGGCGGGCAGCAGTGGTTCAAGAGTCTAGTGAAGAATCACTTAGTCCCGAACCGGAAGCGTTTCCAAGCTGGCTCCATAATGAGCATGAGGGTCTGCCTGAAATAGAGAATTTTCATTGTGAACAAATCGGATGATTCGTGACCACCCTATTTTTGGACAAAAAAGAAGGGCCACAAAAAGTGCATTTTTGCAGGGCCAGCCTCCTCGTATTTCTTTGTAGCTTGGAGAATCGCATTCAGTTCCTGGGAAGTAAACTCATGCATATGATCCGGTTTTGGAGATTGGAATGATATCTTGGAATTGATGCTGGAATTGTCATTTGCTAGTCAGTAAGAACATCAAGCGAGATTCGGCGATTTCCCTTTCCGCTTGTTTCTCAGCAGTTTCCAATTCCTTCAAGACATGCTGGTACCCTTCACGCAGGGTCTCGCAGCTCCATTTACTGGAGTGCCCGACAGGTCTGGCTGAAGATGCCATGCTTCGACCGTGGCTGGCCGTGACTCGGCTCCGACAAGTTGATAGGGTATGGCTCGGATGAAATGGATTTTTGCACACGGATGGTCAAACACCAGAATCATAAGAATTTCCGATTCAATCCATCCACAAACTTTAAACGAGTACCAAACTTCAATATTCAATGCCTTTTTCCTGTGGCACGATGTATGTCCTCAGCACATGTCCCGACAGAGGATCCATTCTGGATTCCCAACACTAAAATTCCCCCAAGTGCTGGGATTTGAACTGGGCCAGAAAACCCATAAAAAATTTATGGGTTTTTACGGGATAATTACGGGTAAATTATGGGTTTTTACGGGTTCAGGAAAAACCTGGTTTTTGGGAAATTATGGGTTTTTATGGGAAGATTATGGGTTTTTTATGGGTAAATTATGGGTTTTCATCCAAACCCTACTTTTTTCGGTTAAAATCCGACAAAAGAGCAAAAAAATCGATTTGAAATGGCTCGGAAGTAGCCGGATTGTTTCTGACAGTTAAACAGATACCATATCATTTCCGATGGATTGGCCCATTTCACTTCAAATCCTCTTTGGGAGGTGAGGTTCCCACTGACTAGGAATGCGAAGGTGTTTTGACCCTCGCAAATAATTGTATACTGATTTTAAATCGGAATGTGGCCATTGGTCAGGGCTATCATCAGGCATAGTGGAAAAAGTTTCCACAGCTGTTGGCAGCCGATCAGGGGCGTCGGGTGCACCAAACTTGTCGGATATCAGCTCTGCCCGCATATCCACCAATTGGCGGGCAAAGCGCATTGGGTAGACCCTCAGACAGGCAGTCGGATACCGTAGGAAAAGGGCATGCAAAAACACAATGTGCAGAATTGAACTTTGGTTGGATTTTTCATGAGAATACATCAATCTTTGTATCCTAGCCACTCGGTAGAACGCAATGCACCCGTTCCATGGTATCTAGTCCTGTTCTCGGAGTCCACGTATTTCTTCACGGTCTCTATGGTGTAGGGAAGAGTAGCCTTCAGTTTTTTCCATTGCAACCGACCTTTATCTAAGCGTTTGATGGCTGGGGAGTTGGACCAAGCATAGTGGCGCTTGGGGGACAATCCTCCGTAGTGCGCCATCCACCATGAGACCCGGGTCACCTCGGATATTGGGAGGAGCTGCAACCCAAGGAAAAAAGTCAATACCATTTTGAGAAGCCATGCAAGCTAGCTACCCCAGTAAGTGGTACATGCCAAAAATCTTATTCCGAGATCTTGCCACTAAATGACGGACCCAAGTCCGTGGCAGCGAATCAAGGCATTCATCATGAAGCGAAAAGCGGGGAAATACTCCAGGACTGAGCTGCCAGGCTGTTCTACTACCCAGGTTCCATTCAAGCAGGAAATCACCAAACATAGCAGGGATGTCCTAGATAGGGGTTGCCGGGCACAAACCGATTGGATACCAACTGCAAAAATTACGTGCATGAAACAAGCAAAACAAACCAGTCCTTTCTGTTAAGGCATTGGAAATCAGCACAGATGCCACGTCAAGCAAGCCAATGCTATTGCATTTAGATCTCCCGGATGTTCCAACGTTGATACCCACCATGCTGCTGCATTTCGTGGCCAGTACCACAAGAAATCCCGGCTTGCACCGGCCCTTGAGGACGAAGATCAAAGCCAGCCTAGGCGTCTCAGCTATTGGGGCTGGGGACACAGTGGGATTAGTGGCAAGAGAGGTCGAAATTCTAAATCGCAAGTCTAATTGGAATGCAAGAAACAAGAAGCCACTGGGAGTGAGCAAATCCATGAAATTGCTTTCGGTCTTTCTGGTGAATCTAGACCCTTTCCGTTTGCCTTGCTTCTTGGGCTCAAAGTATAACAAGTCAAATTTGGCCGATCGGAGCTCTGCACATCTCATGAATCTTGTTGTGTTTGCAGCTCCGGCGAAATATTCAAGAAAATCAATATCCTGCCGCAGGTGATGTTCAAATTTTCTGATTGAGTACAATCTATAGTTCACCTCAAACAACTCGGACGGAAGTGTCCTTCGTGAGGTCAAACTGGCCTTCAACCCAATGCAGCATCACCAGAACAGCCACCACTGCCTGATAGCACAGGAGGAAAGGACGTGCTACAAGGATCTATAAGGAATCGGGTTTTGTGAATCTGAAAGCATCGGATTGGTGGGGATAAATTACAACCTGCCTTCGGGCATCCCATGGCCCGCAACCGCCATACAAGAAGATCCAAATTCATCTTGGAATTTTGAGTTTCGAGCCCGCAAATCTTTCTCGGATTGAAATTTCATGTTTTGCCAAATGATTTTTTCTGATCGGATCTCATCCGGCACATTGCATGAATCAACTCGTGAAAAGTGTAAGTGTTGCTAAACTAGCCAGGTGGACGACCATGGTGTTTCAGCTGGAGCCGAACCCTCCACAGGTCCTTCTTCAGGTTTCTCGCCTTCGAAGATTTGCCCATGCAGGCCTGGGCGAGAGAAGCTGGAGAAAGAAACATGATTACTTAATTTGGGATGCGCCCACAGTGCTGAAATGAGCACTTCTCTTTACTTAAGAATTCAGTTGATGTGGTGCAGTCCTTAACACTACTGACTCCTGGATACGAAAAAACACTAGCAAATTTTGAAAGACACGAAGCTGCCACAGAGCTGCAATTCTGCAAATTCAATCGGTGATCACATTTCAGCACAACAAACCTCATTTTCTCTTGAAGAGCTTGTTCTCTTGGGGACACAATTTTATTTGCACCCAATCGGAAAGTTCACACAGACGCATTTTCTCACGTGGCACTTCCGGTCAGCGCAGGCTGAGGCATGGAATGAAAGCCGAGCCGCACATGAAGGCGAGGCACCCCTTAGCCCTATAGCCAATGAAGTGAAAGTGGGAATTTCAGATTTCAACAGAAAAATGTGGGAAACTTGTTCACCATGGGGCGCCTTCTACCCTTCAAGCTGGGACCCCTGAAGAGTAAGGACATGATCTTTCTATCTTGAATGCCACCATGCCCGATCGACTAAATCACGAGGAAAGTGTCCAGTGTCAAGTTGTTTTTATTAGAAACACTCGGAACACCAACTGACTGCCAGCATTGGAAGATTGTTGGAAGCCGAAAATGGCAGTGGCGATTTGTATCCAAAATCCTGTGCCATACAGGGCACAGCTTTCTCGGTGAAAATCGCATTCCAGCTAATCAGCTAGTCGACATCCTGACCCTGCTTGATCTCACACATGACGCATTGGCCGTTGTAGCGCAACTTCTCAGGGAGCCCTGCCAACATCGGATGATCTTTTGACACCTTGTCCAATTTGTCCACCACAAGATCCACCTGCTGTGCCTGAGCGCGATGAGGCGATTGGATATGGCTGGAACGAAGTACATCGACAACGTCGACAACAGCTCATGCTTTCAGCACCTTGGCTCAAAATAATATCAAAGGATCGGACTCCATTTTCATGCTTTGAGTCTAGGTACCATGAGGTGAGCGCACATGATCGCGCAAGCCATCTCAAACTGCCAATAGGGGCCATCTTTTTCTGAGTCAGCATAAAAAGAGAAGCACCAGGACGTGTCTTTCCCATCGGCTGTGATGTCCTTGGGAGCCTTCGTGATACAACTTTGCCTACTGTAGTAGGGGTCGATGGTGCAATGCAACATCTGAAAATTAAAAAGGTATTTCACTTTCTTCTTGAATTGGTTGCCCGCATCCTCAGTAGTGAATTTGTAAACATAATCCTGGATTGCCTCATACAACTCTTGATCGTAAAGTTTGTCATCGTCTTCCCACTGGCTGGTCTTGCGCCGGATACGTTTCTTGGGTGGCTCAACATTGTCGCTAGCTGCTGGCTTCTTACAACCTGGCTTGGCCTTGGCCTTGCCACCTTTCGGGGAAGTTGCCGCCTTCGATTTTGCCTTAGCCTTTGCTGTGGGGGCTGCGGTTGCTGCAGTTCCTTCATCACCTACCTCACCTTCTTCTGAGTCTTGCTTTTTCTTTTTGGCTGATCGCAAAAGCTTTTCGAGCCTTTGCACCCGGCTTTGCTGTCGGCTTGTCAAGAGCAGAGGTGGTCTTTTTCTTTCCCTTTCCCTTTCTAGATTTTGACTTTGGCTTCGGCTTGCTGCTGTCGCCCTTTTTGTTCTTCTTTTCTTTCTTGTTCCTAAGTTGATCTTCTCGTCTCAAAACTTCTCTGTCCTCAGCGTCAGCGTCAACTCCCGGAGCCATCGCTGTGGATGCCTCCTGGTATGCAGCAGGTTTTCAACACATCGATTTAAATATTTTTTGGAAACAAACAGGCATAGTTCAACATAGGGATACATTGGGCAGTTAATGCGTAGAAAGTGAGACGGCTCCTGGGCAGGCACAGCTTGGAGAGAAGCTTGAGGCGCTTGGACACTCTCAGGCGTGGATTGGACACCAGGCAACTCAGCAGTCTCAGTATGAAGGCTTTTTACTTGAAACTTCTTTCGTTTCTCTTCGCTCGTTTCTGGTGACATGTGTTTCTGGGAACGGTCGGGGGGCACTGGCAATACCATAACATCCACCGGCTGGGTCTCAGTAAAGTCCCCGGCAGGAGCACCAACCGATGAAGATCCTCCCATGGAAATCGTGTTGATGGTCATGTTTGAAGGTTTGAGACAAGAAACCAACAACCAAATTCAAATGCTACAAATGAAGGGGCCTGTGACTTCTTCCTTTTCCAATTCCTTTTTCTTCTCGCGGATCCTGAGTCTCTATCCCTACAAGCTGAATACTTGATAGCATGATGGAACTTGGTTGACTTGAGTATTGGACTGGTTCAGCAAATCGTTGGCAGCTGCCAAGCGCTTGGACACATCACCTGCCAAGATACTGAATGGCTTACTAGGTCATACACACTCTCATGTTGGACAAAACCCAGTGCCAGGCCTGAAGAACCTGGAGGAACCTCTTCGGCTGGCAAGGACTCGCTGGGTTTGGGCGTAGCGGCAGGCGGGGGAGTAGCTGCCGCAGGCACACTAGCCGGGGCAGCGGGAGGTTTAGTTCCCGGATCATACTCATCCTCATCTTCATCTTGTTCCTAGATTGCACATAAGACACATGGGTGCCAGAAGTGATAGTATGAGGTGAATGGAAAACTGACTGGAAGACTTATGTCCTCTTCCTCATTCTTGGGCTTCCGGGAGTTCACTTCTGTTACAACCTCCTGAGCAAAAGTTCATGCATCTAAAGCTTTAGTTGCTTTGATCTTCAAATTTCCGATATCTTATTTTATCGCCATAAGGTTATAATTTATTATATCGCCATAAGGTTATGGTTTTTCGATTCTGCTTCAATGTCCAAATTCATGTAGTTATTATATCCGATGACATGGTTCAATGTAAAAAACGAGACAGCATGCATATGTCCTCCAGGTGCGGTGCCAGAGTCAGAACTAGCGCTTGGAAAGTATCATCCTTAACAGGCGGCAGCCCACCAATCAACAGAAAATGAAAATGACCACCGAATTCCGATTTTACTGTCCCTTTAGGTCGCTCCAGTCCCGAAAGTGTATCTTTGTGGATGGGGTGCCATTAACTTGTTGTTTTTAATTGGCCAAGGTTCTAGGCTGACCTCAACTCGCCGGCACTTCATTTTCACGAATGTGCAAAGCTTTCGAAGGATCCAGCCATCGGATTCGATATCGGCCGCTGGTCGGTTTTGCTTGTTCTTCACATAGAGCTTCTGAATCTCTTCGCGCAAAGTCTCTACTTCTGGCAACTTGTTGGAGTGGAGCTCCATCCGGGCCAAGACTGGCTTCAAGACCTCATTGATTGCAACTGCAGACTGGATACCTTCGGTGCTCGTCCCCTCTGGCACCAATTGGTGGCCATCTCTCAGTTTATCACGGATCACCTCAATCTTGTCCCACTCATCAGACAAGCCATCACACACAGGATCGGGTGCAGACTTAGCAAGACTGCCGGAACTCATTTTGCCAAACAGGCACGGTTTGACCCCAAATGGCTCTAAGAAAATGGTTTTCACCCAGCAACCTGATGCGCAGGAGCAAAGCAGCTGCTGACTGGGGAGCCCTGCCAAAGCCGAATGAAAATGGCCACCGCATACCGTCGGGCCGGTGTGGTTTGATACTTTCGGAAATTCTTATGCTTTTGGAATGAATGTGGCCAACCGTGGGGCACTTCTGAATCTTGAACATCACAATTCCACCAATTTTGTGATTTGGTGTCTTCCTGATCTGCTGTTTCTTTCATAGAGCCTCCTGTGATGGACCAATTCATCGATGTCATCCGATTTCCAGGAAAACCGGGTTTTCGGAAGCAAAACCGGGTTATCGGTATGTCAAGCCCGGAAAACCGGGTTTTCCAGACAAACCCTACTTTTTTCCAGGGTTTAGTAGGTC
>Ga0126343_10000999_pt1 | contig 12447 bp, 7 predicted proteins | sample Cyp2metagenome_FD_92531 | JGI IMG/M metagenome (GOLD analysis project Ga0126343, IMG submission 92531) | Coral microbial communities from Lord Howe Island, Old Settlement Bay, Australia - Cyphastrea 2 metagenome | ecosystem: Host-associated > Invertebrates > Cnidaria > Coral ... | reverse complement strand
GTGTAGACGACAGAAAAGGGACAGTAGACCGGGAAAAATAGAAAACACGCTGATAAGAAAATCACGTCTACCTATGACTTCAGTTTTTAACCTTTTTCTCGGAGACAATAATCTTGAAAAACAGAAGCGTTGTTGAATACACATCTATAAGTATTGGTATAATGGTTCTTAAACCAAGTCTGTAGTTCTAGTTTTACTTGAAAGTAAAATAAACATTGTTTGAGCAACAATTTCCTTTTGTCTGTGTAAAAACAACGTGGCTTCACTCTTTTTGCAGTGTCTTCTTTCTGTTAGCAAACAGAAGCTAAAGTGCAAGCAGGTTTTTTTTATTTTACTCTTTTACAGACACCACGTTGAGGCGAGCACATTTCGGTGTCTGTATAACAGGTACTTTTGTGCTTCATTCATCGCCCATGCATGGAAAGATCCTCAAGCACGTTTTCCTTTGTTGCTTTTTTAACTAGCGCTCAGCAATGGGTCAAGCAACTTCATAAGAAACTCGAGCTTTTTGGAAGGAAACGCCGTGGAACATTCTAGCATTCGGCGCTGTTGGCTTCGAAAGAAAGCTGATGTGACTAGAAATCTTCTTCAGTCAAGTAACCGACACAGTGTCCCACCTGGTGAAACCGCCGTTGGCGTTTTAGAACTAAATCTGGTTTCTTAGATTCGAGGCTTAACTCTTCTATAAGCATAATAAGACCAAAAATAATCATTTAATCCCTTTGCTGTTTGAGATGATAGTGGGTTAAAGAACACAATAGAATTGGTTGTTAATGCTGTGCCTAATGCAAGAGTATACAGCATCCACGTTTATCTTTCGACACTACCACCGGGAAAAAATTAATCAATCATTTTATAAACAACTTTATAACACTATTTTAAAACAGAAGAGTTCCTCGAGGTCTTCAAGCTACGGGCAACGAATTCCGTGTCATAGTTTTTTAAACTTAGCAACTATAGGCGGAATTCTATGTAGCTGCATCTGCACTGCGGTTCTAAGCAAGATCGCGAAGGAGGTTATAAGAAAAGCATTTTGACACTGCCGTTGCTATGTTAACATTGGACACAAAGAGAACAAAGAACGCGAGTGTCATTAAAGGTCTCTGCTGTATTCAATTCTTTGCAGTTCAATAGTTTTTGACCAAGATGGCCTCTTTATTGCCTTTTTATATGGCCAAACAGAGGCAGACAACAGTAGCGAAGAAAGCATAATCAGTCTTTTCTTCATTCTTTTTTACATCTTAGCTTCGAATAACAAGCCCTTAGTACTGACAAATTCAGGGTAAAAAAAATATCATTTCGATAAGCGTCAAATGAGAACACTCCGCAATAGACGTTCTTATGATTAAACTGAAAGTTTGCCTAGATACTTCAATTTCTAACAGGAATGATAGATAGCTTGAACAACTGAAAAAATGAACTAGCTTTTGACTTGACACTAAACCTGAGATCCGACAATAAATAACTCGATCGGTGCTGAGGCAACAACAGGTTTTGAGTGAAAACCGACACCTTTTTGAAGCACGTTGTTTCAGCATTTAATTTAAAGGGCATCTAAATCGCTCTAATTGTGTAATTTACCAAAGAAAATGTTCCTATTTGCATTCGTAGTTGCACGTGTAATGAACGAACTGAGGTAAAGTCCAACGGTTGGCGTGCATGTGCATCACGTGAAATATAGCTTGAAGTTTTGTCATCGTGTGTGATATACCAACAAACTCTCAGATCGAGTAACATTAAATTGAATGTTGATAAGTAAGGAGTTTTAATGTTTCTGGGATTGTTGTTTACAATAAATGACTACTTTGCTGTCTTTTAAAAGCCTGGCGGATTGCCGTTGGTACTCTGGATTTCCTCTCACGTTTGTGCGCAGTGTCTTCATCTATTTTACCCAGGTATTCCATGATGTTCTGAAGTAAACTTCATTTCCGAACCAATTTAACTTATGACAAAGAGTGACAGCAGAGCTGTCTTCACTTTCGAGAGAGATGATCCAACGCTGATGCGCATGCGTTTTGCAGCTACGCATGCTTATTAGACAAAATCGTGTATTTTTTTAAAAAAAGTATGAAGAGATGCTGCTGTTTTTATTCACTGCGTTTTATCGATATTTACCGCTTATACTGACACGATAATTCTCACTCATTCTGTAGTTTGGGGATTGAACATCACTTAAATAGTCAGCGTCTTCGAGTAGCACGAAGTCTGACGTTCGTCGCTTAATATGAAACTGAAACAAAACAAAACACAGAAACACCACGTAGTGTTGCGTGCTATTTGTAGAAATACCTAATAACAATTCAATAATGTCATACCGTATTTGCGTAGTTTTATGCAATAGAAAATCTAAAGATACATATATGACACAATAAAACCTATGACATATTCAAATTTTTCTGTTGAGCAAATTACTGGCGAGCATGAATAAGAGTGGCTGCAAACCGTAATCCCTCAATTAATATTGACGAAAAAACCTTTCCATTAGAAAACAAGCACGCTGTTTGAAAAATTTTTCAAATGACGAATTCAGTCTTAATGCGTGGGATGAACACCCAAGGCCCCTTTTATCTTTGCTTAGTGTGTGCAGTGGGGCAATAATTAGGCGAAATGCATAAAACAGTCCGCCAACTTCTGTATGTCTAGGAAAATGAACCGTCAATTATCAGGCAATGGCTCGTACGTCCAAGCTTCAGAGCAACTACGTCTATTATTTAGTCCGGAAGAAAACTAAGATACTTTTAACATGACTCAAAATGTGACATTTTCACGTACTAGGAGGAGTTGAGAACAATTGTCACCTGTATAATGAAATATGCTGTTAGGTTTCAGTTCAGCCGGAATTTCCTGACACGGAGTTCTCAGAGTACAGGAAGGAAAAGCGTCGTTCCTTTTCCTTCCGTCGAACCAAAAAACATTCTAATTTTTTCTCATTTGAATTCTTTCATACTTCCTTTTAGTCCAAATATACCCGAGTTTTTAGCGAAGTCGCCGTATTGGGTAAGCAGAATGAAAGATAAACGGTTTAACGGTGTACGCCTAGTACTCTTACTGATAATAACTAAACGAACCCAAAATGACCGTGAAAAATCGCTCACCTCGCTATTACCATTTGATTATTCAGATAATAAAAAACTGAAATAAATATAACTTGGTCTCGTCAAATTTTTACTGTCCAAAACACTATAGAGTGCGATATGCGAATCAGCAAGACAGTTAATGTTTCTAGGAATAAAACTCACCCGTTAGTGTTTTTACAGAGTCATTTATTGTTGCTCTGAGATTTCACAAGACAGAGTTTACGTGGATGACATGAATTTTCATACAGCACTGATATTATCCAGGCTTTTCAACTGCATGAACTAATTTAAATCCTCATTCACATGTCACTCTTTTGTAAGTCTCTTAAAATTTGTATAATTCTGCATCCAGCTATTCGATCTGAACTAATACCTTTCTTTAATCACTTTTTAACAGAGCAAAATTCAGTCAAAGGGAGGCTGTATGATGAATTTTAAAAATAATTTGTACGGCTTCAAAACAGTGCTCTTGTCTTTGTCTAGGGTAAACTACACTGGTCCCATTTCCTTTATAGAACTTGTCTTTAGTAGATTAAGTGGTAATATTGAGCACGAGTATAAACCTGGCTAATAGGGTGTTAAAGAGCCCGGACTTAGAAAAGCCATGGCAAAAGGCGGTAAACCTGATGCGGCGTCGTGATCAAAAGAAAAATTGAAATAAGCTTGATCCGCGCAGGTTGTAGGAGTTAGTACATACTGTGTGGGCGAGATAGGCGCCAGATAAAGGCTTTCGCCTTGAGATGGCTCGTGAGAGCTTCTGTCCGTGATGTAAAGTTCAGGCACGTATAGATCTTTAATGTCAATACTCCGAGTAAGTTCTTCCCCTGTCAGGAAATCGTCAAAAATGGCTTCATCCGATGAAACAGAGGGCACAGATCCACTTTGCGACAGCTCTTCAGCAGGAATTTCTCGTGTAACACATTCGTTCCATCCCTCGAAGAAAGTTTCAAAAGCGGGGTTGTAAGGGTCTTCTGATTCTCCCGTCCTGGCGTGCAACGGATACAACGAGTACATGTAGGTCTCCGTGTCGTCTTGAATCACCGGCTCTTGCCAGAACGAAGGGGGGAGGTTTCTTTCCCGCAGCGAGGGTTTCTCAAAGTTGACAGCTTCTGAAGTCCGTTCAGATCTTTTGGAACTCCCTTCTTGTTTCGAGGAATTCCTCGACATGCCGTGTTTGTCACCGGCTAAGGTGTGAGCTTTATGTTTAAGAACGTCTTTTGGTTTCTTGGGATTAATGTCGTTCTTCCGCTTGGAAAAGTTCCTCAGTTGTTTTTGTAGGTATCTTCGGTGGTTAATGTTCCTTTTGAAATTGGCTGGCTTTTCCAAAGCGGTTTTCACATTTCCAGAGGCCAAGTTCATAAAATTTAGAAGAGAACTTCCAGCTGTGACTTGATCATCCTTTCGGACAACGGCACGACCATCACTCGATAAGTTAACCAGGTGCTGTTCATTTAGCTTCGTTTTACCAGCCATTCCCATCTATCAAGTTCAAAATGAACGAAAATGTCGAGGGACTTCAAGGAAAGGCCCGAGCGGAGGCAAATAGGTGCAAAATATGTCCAGAGAAATTTGAAAGAGGCGTCCTCCGAGCTCTAGTCTACGACAATGTCCCCAATAACATTTATGTCCGTGTTGCAGGAGTCACACGCTATTTATGCTGTTTGGAGGCACTATTTACTGATGCTGTATCGGTTTGTTAGACGTTTGTAAATGAAGGCAAGATATCAATTGTTCTGCAGGTGCACTCATTACATATGCGTTCACTTTAGGCATTGTCATCGCCAATTGGTTCCTTTCCTTCTATGAAATTGCGTCACCTTCGCAGCAATATCTCTTTCATTGTCATGTTAATAGCTGAAGTTTTTTTAGCTCCATTCATATTGTTTACACACTCTTGATTAATGTCTACCCAAAAATAGGGGAAAACGCGAGGTTAAAAGTTCACGTATCAAGCTAGTACAACGAGAACAGCTGAAATAAACGATCTATCCGGTTATTTAAAGAAAACAAAAAAATATTGGCTTCCTAAGGAAGTCCTCAGCTAGAAATTTACTTGCCTGTCACAACATGGTGAGGATTTTAAGGCGGTGTTTGTAACTATGGCTTGTAGATTCAATAATTAAAAAGCAACAAGAGGGAAACAGAAGTGAGCAACTGAGTGAGGTCCTATTCAGTCGTGTTACAAAAGAATGACTTCGGAATAAAGGAAGAAAGCTTCTTTCAGTTTTTCATCTTAATTGAGCATTTTACCATTTGAAATATCTCTTTTCTTAATTTTATTCAATCTTCGACAAATAGCGCAGCATACAACAAATATGTCAGTACACAAATATCATATTATATTAGCATTCGATGCAATAGTCCTTCACAGTGTCAATTATTGTGCAATTGTATATACAGCACCGGTCTGTGCTTTAGAGAGCTATGACACTTTTCTTCAGTTTTAATGTAGACATGATGCGAACCCGTAACCGAGGAAGAAGTCCGAGAGTAAGAATGTATCCTACTGCAGTTTTTGTTTGATTAAAAAGTAAATTGAACTGCTTTTGTTCAAGCCTTTGTGAACGCATGTGTTTATTTCCTAAGTCACCCCAATAGGCGAGTTATAATCTCACCTTTTTTTGTATTCGCTTACAAAAATCACCATTTTCTCGTGAGACAAATTTAAATCATTGTAATTTTTCTGCTCAACGTGGACAGTTCAATGCTCAGATATTTTCGCTGATCGGTTTGAACAGGTGAAGTCCTGAATCCGTTGAAAGACCAGAGGGTTGCGGTCTGTGAGCAATGACTATAAAATAGCTTGTTTGCGTTAATTCTCCTTTTTTTAGCCTCCGCCTTTGTGAATCCAAATGAAAGCTTTTGTTACTCTGAACTGAATTATGATTGAGAACAAATACAATACACTAAAAAGGCTGATCTCCTCGTCGGTGGGAATCTCTCCTTCGTTGTGCGAAGCAAAGGTTTATGTGCGCAAGAAAAAAAATGTGCTGAAAGAATATTGAAGATAAAATCGTTTCATTTACGTTCCAGGTGTTTTAAACGTGACTCACTACTTTTTACAAAGGAAATGTTTTAGACAAAAAGCGTCTCCTTTTCGACAAGAAGTGAAAGAGGATCGAACAAAAAATAACTTATAATCTAGGGCGGAGATAGAATTTATTAGCTTTTGACTTAGCGAGATGACTTCAGTCGAAAATTCATTAAGCATTCTATTGCTGAGTACAACCTTGTATAACTTAATGAGTTTTAAATTAAAACGCTAATCGATGTGAAAATTACTGGCTTCTTTAAGCTCGAATCGAATTCGTAAAAAGTCAGTATTGAAAGGCCTGTAAACAATGTTAGAAATACGGAGGCAGTTGAAGTGACTAGAGATTGATTTGTGACTGATTTAAAATGTGAATTGCAAATTCAGAGTTAAGTACAAATCATGCTAGTATTTTTTAAATGACGGTCAAAATGATTCCTCGTTGACGAGACAAATATGACTTTACACGAAATAGGTCAATGGTCCCTTTTTTCTTGACTCTCACCGCAACGTAAACTCAAGGTTCCGTAGAAAAACAAACCACTGATGTTTTGCATGGACAAGTTTATTCATCAGTCATGAAACATTCAGAGAAATTCTTGCAAAGAAAGTTGAGGTGTTGTTACAGCAACCGCATGGTAAATAGGCGGGAATTGTGTTTGGGTGTTAAAGGAAAAATTTAAATTCAAATCATTGTCTTCGATGTCTTCTCGCCATCACATAATTCATTATTTTACCACTAACTCCAAAGCTTCAATATTTCTACGTTTCAGCCATCTTTTTCTTTTAAGATTAAATTGCATCCATTTTACTTGAGTGATATCCAACTTCACGAAGACGTGAAAAGTGAACGTGCGATTTAGAGTATTGAAAAATACTTAAACTTTAACACATCACAGTTTCCTTTCCTTGTTTACTTTCGGGACATTATTAAATGATAAATTCTAAAGACCCTCTATGCCCAGCATGAATTCAGATAAGAAAAAAATGGTAGTATGAAACGAAAACAACGTTTGTATTAAACGTTTTAATTTAACAAATATATATGTGACGAAGTTATAAATTTTCTCCGACTCTCGCGATAATTTGGCTCGAAGCTGAATACGACCCACAAACGCATATTCACACCAAAGAAACTGCAAATGAAATGGATACTGGTCAACTTCTTAACAAGGGTAATTGAATTTCTATTCTTGATCGCATAAAAGCAGAGCTGGTTAGGTGATAACAACTACACTGAAAGAAATAAAAGACTTATCAGATATTCTGATTCCAACGAGAACTAAAATGAGCATGCAAGGAAACAATTGTTAGAAGAAAGCGTGATTGAAATCAGCGCAGAAAAAGAAAACTTTTCTTGAACACAGAATTAAACGCAATGAAAACTTAAGCAGCATTCATTGAATTAATTATTCGTTTGCTGTAAGTATCGGGTTCTTGCAATATGAACTTCAGCTCACTCCAGGTGTGAGCGTCTTACTTTGTGGCTTTATCAAAGCGCTCACTCTTATTCAGAAGAATTATTTTTACGAACATTTTCTTGGCTTTGATACGGCTTATGCTGTGGAGCCATGCTTAAGGGAGTGCGAAATAATTAGCACTGTCTAAGGAGTTTTTCTCACGTCCTGTGGCTCTTCATGTTAGCTATCGTTCAGTGGAGCACACAGAACAAAGCAAATAAAACGTTCGCTTTTGTCATGTAAACCGCCTTACCTAAACAATGGACCTTTTCAGAATTTAGCCATTTTTGTTTAGCCAAGTTGCCATTGTATTGCTTCATAAGCCTACATATTTTTTTTTTATTCTGTTTCGAGTTAAATGCCACTGGGCAGTGTGGGTAATTGGAAGCGATACTAGCTTAGCAGTGGGTGGTCACAGAATAACATCCCACAAAAGTATTGGCCATTGATATTCGCAGTAAAAGAAGGTCTTTTCTTGCAAGGTTCACCTCTACACATTGTGTTGATTAATCATTTTGCTTGTGAAAATTAAGAGTGCTATAATACAATTTGAGCATTGAAGACACATGGTGGGAAAAGTCTTTAACCGGTTTCCCATTATCTGAACATATTAACGACACCACCAGGCAAGAATTGCCTTCTAAAATAATCGGGGAAAAGCCGGATTGTTATCATTGTCCTTCCAACGCGCTTTCAGAGTAAGCTAATGAAAATAGACACACGACACCAACATGCTCTGCCCACTAAACACTCGTTTCGTCAATACACCTCCAGCGAAGAGATAAGTAAGAAGTAACAAGACCTCCCACTACTAGGACAATAGCAGACCAATTTCATTTCACGGTATACAGGGAGAACCCTCACGGCTCTTTTGAAAAAAGGCGAATATTTGAAAGTCAATCACTGTTCTCGTCAGTGTAGTTTCCTAGGTAAAGAAAAAACCGATCGCGGAAGAATCTTCATTTTGACGTGTTAGGCTTTTCGCGGGTGCTGAGGCTTACGACGACTGAGAAAATGCGCGAATTCGTAGATAGAAGATGCGGGGGATTTAAACCCGGTTTTGGATATTCTTTTTTGTTTAATTTTTATTGTAAGGAATTAAAACAGCTTCAAGTCAACTCCGGGACTTCAGATAAAACAAGGAAATGACTACAGTAATAAAAGCGATTAAAATCAAGTATGAACTTGATAAATTATACAATTACTAGACCTTTGAGGAAAGAACCTACGCGATTGAAAGTCTTCACTTTAAGGCCATTCAGATAAAACGTTGTTCCACGTTTGTTACAATGGTATAAAATTTAGGAACATCTATTTTACATTTATCTCAACAACAACAGTTCATTGACAATACCCAAGGCACGATATCATTAATCTACAATAAAGAGTTTTAATCTGAAGCAAATACTATGATCAATGAGTGTTTTGTTAATCCCTCGTGATAAAATCGGAGATCTTAAACATCACTGACTGATAAATAGCGAAACTACGAAAGAAAGCGATTAAAATTTCAGTAGTCTTGACCATGTTCTTTCTCTTCTTAACTAACACATTGCCTATGGGAGGAAAGCGTTCTATCGGTGTATAATTCACCTGTCGAACTCGCCAGCATGCACGTTACTGACGAAGAATGAAACATCGTGAGACTGATCAAATGAAGATAAAACTTAAATTGGTTTCAAAAATACAATAAAACGGCGCGACCACAGCAGGTACCAGGCAGAGCCATCAGGATGTGGCGAGAAAAAACACGCAAGGGATTGGCTACAGTTATTGTACGGCACACTAATAAGAATTCACCTTTATCGCCATCATTCCTCCTAAAAAACACCAAACCTGGGTTGTAGTGTTTTAGCATGACACACAAAGACATAATTTCCTCTCGGCTTTCCGGACCAACAGCGTTTCGTTATCTTTCGGTTACCTTCCATTCCATACTAACGATGCTTATGGACTAAGTTTTGTCTTTTCATAGCTACTGAGACGAGCTTAAGGTAAAACACAGTAGGTAATGAATGACAACACAGATCGTACGGATCGTAATTTCCTTGCCACCGCCCTACAACCATACTGTTGCAAGGTCCGCTTGACCGAGCGCAAAGTTTCCACTTTCCTACGTCCCGAAAAGATATTCGGCAGAGTGAACAAAACAAAACTCAAACGGCGATAGGTATCAACGATAAATGAACAAATGTTATTCTTCCCTGCCTAGAGGCGGGCTTACATAAAGCACTTTAGAATTGTACAGAGAGCCTTCCTTTGGCAAATGTGTTACAGAAATGTTTTCCCTACATCGATGATGGGGTATAGTTTTTTGCAAATTCTAACACCTTAATTTTTTTTACATAGAGACTGACAATGCCCAAAACACGCGGTACAAAATGTCATATCAAATGCCTTCCTTGCCGATAAGTTTTTAAAATGCAAAAAGAAGAAGAGTTTTCATTTTGTAAATTCTCTGTACCGCTAAGGTGTTGCTAAGAAGCTAAAACATTAAAATTCATAAGGCCACTTGTAAAGATCACAAACGTGGAGTTGAACGGATTATAGCGGCGAAACAATCGCTAGCTTAAATCTTCTTTGAAGTTTAGAATTTATAACCACATTAAATTGCGTGTCTGATGTTTTTGTGTCAACGAAGAAATGTTATCAGGATTAGTTTTCACTTTGGTCCTTACTTAACTTAATACCACTGAAAATTTAGCGACACCGGCTTATGATGAAGGGACTGCCGGCAGAGACAATTTCGGGAACAAAACCGCTTGGCATATTCGGCTTTGTCTGTCTAGTATATTCCTTTTTAAAACTTAGCTTTCTTTCATTAGGGTCAGCCTGAGATTAAGGAATACAATTTTTTTCAATGCTGTGTTGGGATACATTATCGTGAGGGTATTCATCGTGAGAATCGTTATCACTAATTGCTTCGCCTTGCACTCCATCGCTAAGAGTGCAAGGTGAAGAAATCAAGGCGAAGAAATCTGCACATACTGCTTCAACTCATGACGATGATGATGATAGTCAATATATTAACGTGCTTTGCGTCCAAATCTCAATGCTGTAACACAACACGGTCAATGAGGGCGGCTATTTAAGCCAATAAATCTGCATTTTCACTGTAAAATTAGTCGTGTAAGCATAACTTGACTTCTGTTGCTTCCGGGTTACCATTTAGGAGCTATTTCAAACTATCACGTTAGTTGAAACACTAAGACATGTTACAGTAATATATCTGCTGATGTTACTAGACTTTCGGCCGATATTCCTCACTGAAATAAAAACTCTGATTTGATCGCGCAAGGCAAGACTGTAACTCGTGACTTGCCCCTGAATGTATAATTGAATTAACAATTACGTATTGAACTAAGAAAAAAACTTTGCGCATGAAAATCGACTCGGTTGAAATAAAGCGTATCAATAAAGCTCTACCCTGAATGTATGACCAAACAAATCTTGTTTGTTAATATCCTGTTTAAGTGCGCCACCTTATTTTATACGTTGGAGCTAGTGGCGTTGGGTAAAGACTAAAATAAAAGGCATCCGGTTTTTTACATAAATATAAGTTCAACACAACAGTAATAGGTCCATTATGCTTGCACCTACCACCGACAATGGAGAGATGTAGAATCCAAACAAAGCCGTCCATAAGCCAAGCCTTGCTGTGTTGTGGCGACAGCTGTGCAAGAACTTGTAGAATACCGATAAAAAAATGCCACAGAGCTGCCATCACATGTTCTTGTAAATTTAAGGCAAATTCAGCTCTAAAATCATGCCAACACGTAGAACAATTGGTAGAGAGAACACTGAGCTACAGTGACCTGAAAGCGGCTGGGCGATGTTGCAGAAGGAACACAGACCTCTGCATTAATACAGAAATAGACAGCACTTGTTCCCTTTTTATATATGACGCGATGCTTCTAACTATCGAGCTTTGAGATGAGTGGCTGTCCATAAACATTTTTTCCTGGCAAACGTTGATTGCCTTAGTGATTTAAGGTTGAATACTGCTCTAGAAGTTAGGCTTGTATACAAGGACCATAGCAACTGCTATGCCTAACGAGAAATTTCACTATATCTCTGGGAGTCTCTGTGGATATTTCGATTCAACGTGCAAGAAGAGCAAGTCCTGTGCGAAGTACCCCCGCTATCCGCAATATACAAGACGTGCACCATTATAACTTGCTCTAAGAAAGTCAAGATATTTCAAACTATAGCGATAGGAAGTTTGCTATGAGACAGCTCACGGCTGCTCTACACCTTGGCAGGGTCGGTCTACAATTGCTGCGGGGTATAACAAGCACTTTCAATAAGTCGGAGTGAGTAACGCGACAGAGCAAAGGCCGCAAATTAACGAAACGGACACGTCTAACAATGGTTTGCCTGTGTGTAAAATACTTGCATTGAACAACTAGTCCAAAGAAATGTCGATAAACGATACTTAAAGCTTTTGTGAAAATATAATAGCGTTGTCCTTGGTATTCACACGTCTTTTGTAGTCTAAAATCTGCCCTCCAGGTTAATATTGGAACAACCGCTGGGGGCTCCATCAATGTGGAGCTAACTGTTAACAGAGAAGCCTATGAGCAAACTCTAGGGGTAGTGTTGTTAGAGACTGCTCCCAATTCATACTGAATTATATGTAGCAATATGTGACTCTTATTAAAAAGCGTTACATGTTTTAGAGGGTGTTGCGAATAAGGCAAGCAGGTGTTTGTCATGCATGGACCAATATGCCGATCGTTCCTTACTTGTAAAGAATCACCGACTTCCTATACTTTTGTATGCTAAGCTATTCCCTGTACGAGTAAATATTGAAAATTGTCAAGAATCTTTTACACTTATATTTACGTAATGTGAAGGTCTAGTCAGTTCAGCTCTATAC
>Ga0126343_10000998_pt1 | contig 12449 bp, 5 predicted proteins | sample Cyp2metagenome_FD_92531 | JGI IMG/M metagenome (GOLD analysis project Ga0126343, IMG submission 92531) | Coral microbial communities from Lord Howe Island, Old Settlement Bay, Australia - Cyphastrea 2 metagenome | ecosystem: Host-associated > Invertebrates > Cnidaria > Coral ... | reverse complement strand
GATATATCACTTTCTCGCTACCCCACATCGGCAGAAATAAAATCTATTCCTTTCTTATCCAGCCTCGTTATTTTTCGTAAAAGCGCGGTTATAAGCTCGGAGGAGCTTCTTGTTACCTGTAATTAACAATTTATTCACCGAAGTGGAGGTAAATATCCATCACTTTCACCGACACTAAGGTGAATAATTGTTTTAGTATATTCCACACAAGCTGAATAATTAGCGGACCAAAACGTTATTTTATGTGCGACAAGCGGTGGAAAATTTAAAAATCTTTCGCGCCGTTTGCTCGGTGCTAATCACCTCCGAGTTAACCAATCAGAGCGCGCGAAAAGCACTATTCACTTGTGTGGTATATATAATTATTACCACATTCGGACGACCATTCGGACGTCTTCTATGATCTAAGCGAAGAGCTTAAAATGCGTCTGTCCTCCAATAGATTATTTGTATAAATTAAAGAACCAATCAAAATGCGACAATAATTTGACTTGTTACAAAATTAACGGTACACTAGTTTATCAATTGGAAAGGCCCAACGTTAAAATGGGGCTATCCTCTTTCCCGATCACCCTGAAATTTTAGTGCCTAAAAGAATTTAAGACCTGAACAACTTTAATACCTTGGAAAACAAAACACCCGCGGAAAAGTTTCCCAAATTTCCGTCAAATTTCCGTGTTCTCGACAGATGGGATCGAAATCCACCAATCACAGCCACTAGTGTGACCTTCTGACCTTCTCTACATCATGCTAGCGGGCTGTGATTGGTGGATTTCGATCCGACATGTCGATAACACGTAAGATTGACGGAAATTTTGGAAACGTTTCCGCGGGTGTTTTGTTTTCCAAAGACCCAAGTTTTAGTGCCGAATGGAAGGGGGAGGGGATGGGGATGCGTTCTACTGATCAGATAATAACTTGACGACCAACTTATTTTCACGCCCGATGCTACGCGCCACTGCGGTACATCCACCCAGACAGCGTTTCGATTATTGGCCCTTCCTCAGGAAACCAAACAAGCGAGCAAACATAGAAAACAAGCTAAAAATAAAACGAAAAATGTGGCGGTAATTTTCGAATTTACATTGCACCTAACTCTACTGAGTCCGAATCACCCGCGCGCGGAACAGTTGTTGCAGCAGATTTTATCTCCAACGCAAGAAATGCTCTCCCATGTCTACGCTAAGGAAATTTGGTTACAGTGGAAAGTAGTCGGTCTCCGCATTAACGCGCCCTTATTTGGAAAAGGGGGTGGGGGGTGGGGGTGGTTCCGAGAATCAGTTATCGGCCATTAGCAAATATATGTTGATTACATAATTTTTAATAGCAAATTTTCAGTATAAACTCATGGTAAACCTAGTCATCTTCAAACACCAACACGAAGATAAACAACTAAGTTTTCAATTAAAGCGATGAGATTCGATCGTCTCTGTTCACTTTCCACGCTATAACTGAGCTCTTAATATACAAGAAAAAGAACTGGATATCTACTTTGTTCAGTTGATTTTCCTCGCTACATTATAGAACATTTTCCGCCTCGTCCACACATGCATTTCACAGTCTTTTCGTCGAGCGTATCAACACTCCTTGATATTTCACGCCGTTGATTCTTTAATCCTTGCTCTGACTTCAAGTCAACATCTTCAAACTCCGCGTCCTCCAAACTGACGGCTTCTTCAACTGAAGGCGCCTCTGTCCGTTTTAATGTCAAGGGTTTTTCAACAACCTTATTTTCGAATACAAGAGCGGAAAGTTCTGGTTTGAATGAGGATTTTACGACATCGTCATGAACGCTGTCTCGAGACTCCATGCTTTCATTTGATTTTCGAGTGGCGTAGAAATCCTTTCCCAGCGACGATTCAATGAGAAATTTCGGCTTGTCGCTCTTCGATTTTGATTTCGCCGATTTTGTAGCTTCGATTTTAGGTTTCTTCTCGCTTTCAAAGGGGGCAGTCCCGTACTTGTCTTTTTTGATGTCCTTTTTGGTCTGCTCTTTGGGTGAACTGTTCTCTGGTACCTTAGGTGTTTGCTTTTCTACTTCTTTCTCAGCTTCTTTCGTAGATTCCGTCACAAATTCTTTCTCGGGTTCTTCTGAGTCAGGGCTTACAATTTTTCGCTGCCGACTGCGCGACCGCCTGGCTTGCTGGGCGTATTCACCCAACGTATCAATTCCAGGCCCTTCGCTCTTTGGTGTTTCTTTCTCGACTTTTTCCTCCTTCTCATTTTCAACCATCTTTTCGGTTGGAATGGTAATTTTAAGGTCTAGAACGTTATTCTTGCCTTCTGATTTCTTAGGCTTCTCTTCCTGGACTTCAGCTATTTTCTTACTCTCTTTCATGCCGTTCTCCTTCACTTCCTTCGAATCATCTTTTATTTCGTTGATGGCGTTATGTACTTTCCCTTCCTTCACTTCTAATTTTGTAGGCAGCTCATTTTCGCTCTTGGTTGGTTTTAGCACGATGTCATCAATATTCACCTTTTCTTTAAAGTTTCTGTTGTCATCTTTCGCAGTAGAAACCTCCTCCAGTTCTGGTTGGTTTTCTTTATTGAGGTCAGGAGCATAACTTTTCAAAACTTCGCTGATCAAGTCCTCAGCCTCTTTTGAGTCCAACATATGCAATTCTTTCTCGTTCTCTTTCTCGTTCTCTTCTTCAATTTCTCTCTCTTGGCGGAGAAACTCTTCCTCGTCGTCGTCGTTGAAATCTTCGGCCGGTACTGATACTTCAATGGGTTCATCTCGCAGAAGCTGTTCCATTTTCTTAGCCTCGGTGAAAATGTATTTATCTAAGGGCGATTCTGAAGAGAAGTTCTCGCGAATCGGTGTGCTTGGAGGAGTGGCAGGTTCCTCCTGACTTGGTGAGTCTTGATCGATAGAGGGTCGCTTGCCACCTAGCGTTGGTATACCAGTTCCAGGTTTGGAAGCAGTTTGCTCGTTTCCGTTTGGCTTAGAGATCGCCGTCTGCTTGGAAAGCGAAGGAACTTTGCTCTGAGTCTCCACAGGGGAGGAAGCCACTGGAGATCCTGCCGCTACAGTCCCTTTTTCTGTACTTGAAATTTTTCGAGTCGATTTTCCGCCTGCATACCCAGGAATCCTGCTTTCCCCAGGCTTTGGTATCCCACTTGCCTTCGAAGCGACTGGTAACGAGCTCGGCGGAGTCTTGGTAGTGACTTTAGGTTCTGGAATCTTGGACCCTGCAGGAACAGGAACCTTTGACTCGGGGGTCCTATGTGGGGGCGTAGAAGGAAACGTTGGTATGCGTGACACGTTCGCTGGTGGTCCGTCTGGTTCTGAAGCTTTGGAGCCTCCTGGGCTGGGTAGCTTTGATTCCGGTGTTTTTATGGATGATGGCGACTTTGTAAATGACGGGATCCGGCTGACTCCCACTGGGATGCCAGTTCCCTGCGTAGATGAAGACGCACTCGGGATCTTACTCTTTGTAGCATCACTTGAACTACGAATTACCAGATTATGTGCTTGTCCTTCTCCGTTCAGTACCGGGTGGTCTTCGTTCTGGCTGTCTTTTCGTGCTACAGACGGAATTTTCGACTTAGGAATGCCAGTCTTGGAGAAGGATGGGATTTTGCTAACTTGTTTAACTGGTTCATGCCCATTTGGCACGCTTGCAGAGGTAGGATCCTTGTTTTCTTTCGCTGAGTCAGGTCTGTTCTGCGACAGCGCCGAAGATGAAGGAATCTTGCTTGCCGACTTGTCCTTCTGTGAGGCACTATCTTTCCGGCCGGGTGTGGGCAACTGAGACTTCTGGGCGACTTCTTGAGCCTTGTCGCCTTTAGTAGAAGACGGAATTCTACTCTTGGGAGGAGTACGTTCTTCGCTGTTGTTTCTCTTCGTGAGAGAAGGAATACGAGAAACGTGCGAGTCTGTTTTTCCAGCGCTAGCTGGCGATCGAACAAGAGACGGAATCTTCGACATCTCGCTGCTACTCCCTGAACGAGATCGACTGCCTTCAATTGAACTCTTTGACGGTGATTTGCTCAACGGACTTGAAGTTAAACTTCTATTACTTGACGACCTACTTATGTCGCCTTCTAAATCCTCATTACTCACAGTAGGTGAGTTAGTTCTTAATTGACCTCTTGGTCGAACAAGGTCACTTTTTTCCCGTCTTACACTTGGAGGTGCTCGACGTTTGGTGACGTCACTGTGTTCACGCCGAAGACCAGCTGGCGATTGTGAGCGCGGGCTCACTAAATTATTGTCCTCCTTAAGACTAGAAGAAGACACTGACCGAGCGGGACTCGGGATAGCAGTTCTATTGGCTGGCGATTGCGTACGACGAGGTCTGGCGATATCACTCTTCTCACGGCGCAGGTTCCCGTTTTTCAACGTATCCTGGGCCGGCTGGCTTGATTGAGAGGGTCTGGACGGAACAACTGTTTTTCTAGGCGCTGAAAAACTGGCGCTTCTTCTAGGCCGGACTGATTGCTTGTCTTGAGTAGTGTCTTGTTTGTACGAACCTTGATTTGACGCCCTGCCAACGGGTTTTACAATGCGCGCTTTACTTGCGGTTTGCGAACTGTTGTTGACTTGAATAAACAGCGGATACCTGTTAGAGAAATCGTTTGGATCTTGCGGCTGTTCGGGTAAAGAACAGACGCTATCGGCAACTGTATCGGTGCAAACACTCCCTTTTGATCCGGAACACAGTATCGAAGTGGAAACAGTTTTTCCGTTACAAGTTACGCCGTTCAAGTCATTTTCACTCTCACTTTCACTGCGTTTCCTCACTTGGCTAAAATCTCCCGACTTGCGCCTTGGATTGGATCTTTTTCTGAGCGCTACATCACTGTTGCTCCTTTTGACCTTCCTGGGTTCAGAGACTCTTCTGGGTGGGGCTGGTCTGAACTGGGGCTTAGTCTCTGCCGGATATAGACCGAAACTTGGGCTGGCACCAAAGATTGCAGAAGCGTTGCGTCCTTGTCTTGATGGATCTGGAAGACTAGGAATAAAACCAAGAACAATTAGTATTAGTCTGGAAGGAACGGCTAAATGCAGTCGAGGGACCAAGTGCTAGTCACGAACGAAATCGCGACTTCGAGAATTAACCGAGGTCATAACGTTCATCAAAATTTTTATGGCCTGCGTGCAGTAGCCGAGCGACCAAGCCTCGTTCACCCAATCGTGAACCCGCGGACAGGTCAACGTATTTACGAACGTGACTATTTTATGTAATAAGACTATGCGAGTGTTCGACTGCTACAACTATGGCACTTGTTCGTTCGATTTACCCTAATGTCATAGCTTATCCCTTCAGCTTCGTGCATACATTATGAAAAGCGCGGGAAAAACCCTTAAGTTTTGTACTTTAATGGTTAAGCATGACATTTGTCTCTGATTGGTCGAGAGCATGTTTAACAAGCTGTTGGGGCAAATAGGTGAGCCCAACCAAAAATCAAATGCAAAATTGTTATTGGTTTTCGACTTTCGATGAGTCCTCCAAAAATATTTTCAGATGGTGATCATGTGAAAACCTGCTTAGAGTCTGGAGAGTTACCGTGAAACTGGATCAAATTCGAGCGAAGAGTTTTGTTTGTTGTTTCAGTGGCTTTACGGTGCAAACAAACACTGCAAAGTGGAGCTGGTATGTGTTCATACCAATAAATTATGCAAAATATATACAACAAGAGAACTCAAGCAATTGATGAACAATGAAAAGCACTCAAGCTGTTAAACATGCCAATACTTTCTGATCCAGTCTGAAAAAACAGTTTTTTTACAAACTACTTCAAAAGACAATGGTAGCGTTTAATCGGCCGAGGAAGTAATTCTCCTAATTAAATTGCTACTGCACCAAGCGGCAGACATCGCTTTAAGAATGAAGAAGATAAATTTCTTAAAGAATTTCGCTAATTGGAGCTCCCACAGGGACAGATTTTAATTGATTTGAAAGCGAACTGAATTGCAAACACGTGGAAAAATACCTCAATTAGATTAACAATGGATCCATGTTGAGTGGAAGCAAAACACGAGAACAAAACCAAACTCCAGGAACAAAGAGCTTGCCAGTGAAAACAATGGCTTACCGTCAACTGTCCAATGAACGTTGATCAAAGCTTCTAAAGTAACCAGCAAACCGTGAAATTTTTGAACGAGAACGCATTTGTAGATCTGCATACGCGTGTTATCTCAAATTGGCTTTCAAACAAAAGCTCTGGCGGTTAAAATCGTCCCGCCCTCAAAATAGCGCGTGTCAGGACATTATGCACAGAAGAGAAGCCAAAACTCCGTCGTATTTGTAAATAACCAGTGCATACAATTTTCAAACAATCTGTCTTTCGTAAAAGGCGTCAAATTTTTATGATAATTTCGATAGGAATAATGACATCCCAATACATATCTGTCGTTTTCGCGACTTAAGCAGGTCCATAACTCTGACAGAGTAACAATCGAAATTCAACAAAGGCTTTCAGATTGAAATTACTTTGTCTCTTGTCGAGTTTATTCGCTGCGAATACATTAAAATTTGTCTGAAATCAAAACAACTTAACACGAAATACTCCATATTCCAGAAAAGTCGAACACACGGTCCCATATTGCTAATTTCTGGTCAAAATCCGTCGTGCACGAGACTTATCTCAACTTTTTGACAACAAAGAAGTTGAAATTTCCTGTAGTGTCTGCAACGAAGCTAAATGCGTGAAAACTGTTGCCTTTCCAGCACAATCAAAAATTCTAAATAGCATATTCTATGGGTAAAGCGGAAAATGTAAATAGTCAGCTCAGGCTCTTAAACCGCAAATTAAAGCAATGTGTTCACGTATCTGTAATCAACCTTAACAATACGATTTTAAGAGCTTAAGGTAATTTCTTATATTGCACAAAAGGAGGGGAGGGTGAATTTTGACGATGCTTCCATAGTTTTGTGGGATTTATGCATGGAAGTTTCTCGCGTATTAAAATTTCGCGAAGACGAACCGCTCTCACTCTGTGCGTGAAATACAGAATTTTTATCCATCTCATTCTTGATAATATTCTGACGCTTTGGGGAGTTAGAGTAAAAGTATCCCTTGTTTTGAAAATAAACAGATCTTACGGTGCGATCGGCTTGGAGTACACGTGAAGATTTCAAGACAACTAAATAATATGACACAGTTCAATTGAATAATGGCAGATGTCGAGGAAATTGCTTTTTAGATTGATCGAGGATTGAAAACGTCACCTCGATGCCCAAAATCTTGAAATCAGCGCTTGACACTGTGACGTACGGTATTCGCTTGTGTAGTCATGTCTAATGTTGACTTCTTTAGAAACGAAACACGCTGACATGAAGCTATAAAAAGGTACCATATGTACAGAATATGGTCCATCTTCACCGGATGTCTAGCTCAACACGTCTTGAAACTATCACGGTTTACAATTTTATGTCGCGTTCAAGTTTTATCGACATACACACAAACAGAACGGTACTTCAGTATTTTGCGATGTGAAATGTCGATATTGATTAACTTTTATGTTTCGATCGTGCAAATGGAAAGCGTTAAAAGATGGTTTATGTTACTTACGGCTGTGCCAATTTTTCCCAGAAGGAAGACATGTTCCATACGGCTGCGACAAGATCGCTCAGAGACCACAAACAGTGATGCAATAGAGGCTTCGTTCATCAAATTATCTTTCTCTACTTCAGTCGATGTAGTCTGTATAAACTTCAGACAAGTCGCGCCAATAAAAACAATCTTTGTCGTGGTGAACTCGCCTCTCTCTCAGTGTCTCTCTCGGCCATACCGTCGTTACCGCAATCGACACACAGAAGCCCCAATCTACATTGTTGTTGTCAAAGACACATATTTTCCGAAAGCGCGAACAAATCTCATTTGAATTGCCTTCAATCCACCCTTGTGGTTGTCCGTCGAACTTTTCTAAAAATACGGATGACAGAATGCAAATAATCGAAGTGAAAAACGTATTTACATTCATCAAAAACTGACTCACGACTGTATGCACGCCCGGTAACTACTCAGGACCTATCAAAACCAACGTACAACAATACCAATATTTTTTTGACCATTTGGGTGCGACCGACCGTGGTATTACATTATTAATGAGCGCGAAAAATTCGGAAAGGAGGCTCGACAACTGCAGCGACATTTTCATAACTAATCCTTTGTTGGGGGCAAATTGTCGTTCGCGTTCAGTTTTCACGATTAAATAAATCTTTGAGCTTTAATGCTCGTCTTCTCAGAGAAAGAACGGTTCTGTGTACAAAGCATTTGAGACCTTTTTCATTCCGGCATCTGTCGGGCAATAAATATGACAGGTATTGGATTTGCTATACGCATAATCGAAAGTAAAGCTGAGGTAACGTTTTTAACCTGCTGTCATGAAATTATGCATTCGCAATTTATGGGGGTACGCGAAAATTTCGCTTTCGTCGGTGTTTCCCAGGGCTTTATGTTCACGTACAAGGTATCTGCCCCTAAGGGAGTTTCAGACGCCTTCATTTGCATCAAGAGACATGAAAACATTAGTTACATATCGAAAATGGGTTCAACAAGCGTAGCGTCGTCGCTTTTGTTCAGGTGAACTTCGTAAAGGACATTTCGTTGCCTGAAGGCCGCAAACCGTTTCAATGGTTTCAATGTAATATTGTTAGTGCGTATTGACTGCTTTACCGTGTTGCTGAACACGTTGTCAATTATAGCTCACCATTTTCACGTTAAACCCCTTCTTAAGAGCCTTTGAGCTCGCTTAAAGATTGTTTATACGCCTAGGTAGTCTATCTGGCAACCACACCGCTACGCATCGACCATGTTTTAGTTTTTTGTGACGCACGTTCGGCGGAAATAATTCAGTTTCTCGATTGCTTTCTGAGAACGACATACGAAGTAAATCTCTTAAGATCCAAAACAAAAGAAAGCGTGCTTTATACGTCACATAAAACACCTGAAAGAGATCTCCAATACTGTGCCGCTATCCTATATAACTTATTCGATAAATACAACTACCAAATATTTCAAGAACTATTGTCGCATTTCCGTTACGTTCTGCGATCGCAAATTTCGGATGCGTTCACAATCTTCCAACTAAGTTGAGTTTTAAATACGAGTAGATGTCATCCGCTCTCACACAAACATGAAGTTTAAATCGATTCTAGGTTTAATCAAAGCAAAGAAAACTTCAATTTGAATGAAGTTGAGAAGTTTATCCGCGTAACTGAAAACTTTCGGTGTCAAATAGAATGTATCACTTACCAAACTCTTTCTACAGTGCGGAAGTAGTGATCGAGCTTCCAGATTTAAAGCAGAATTTCAAAGTCGATCGTCTTCGCTTAGGTCAAGTCGTGAAAGACAGCAGGTTAAAACTTTCACTAGATGCATGCTGACAAAGGAGAGCTATGCAAATGAGAGGTTTGTGCGACAAATCGTACCAAACTTGATGGGCCTCGGAAAGGACGTCATCCGCAACGCTATGAAAGAACCAATCAGCGAGCGGTTTTCCAATAGGTTACATGGCCAAACGAGCTTTTGTTTGTTAGTGTTTCAAGTACAGGAAGTTTGCCATTCAACTGCTTTTATACGCGATTGAAAACATTTTAAATATTCAAGGTACAATATAACCATTATAATATTGGTAGAATGCCATCATGCCTTTCTGCGAAGTTACTCGCATAAAACTTGTTTTTAACACGTAAAATTAGACTTGTTTTTAACACGTAAAATTAAACTTGTTTTTAAACCTAAAATTGTGTGAAGTTTGTCGCGTTTGCTACACAAATGCTTTTCCTTTGTGAAAATGCAACACTTTGTCTGGACCCCACTTGAGAGTTCAACGGCTTAGTGTAACGATCTGATAACGTTTCAACTGGTGTGATATTCTCTAAACACGGTACACGTGAAGTTTTACGTTGTTCTCGATCAAATCTGCTGTTGTAAAATGTTTCCTGCTTTTTTGACAATGCAAAATCAGTTTAAAGTTGCAATGCGGAAGGAAAATGTTTATTTCAGTGTTTATTTACAGTCACAACATTGTTGCATTTTTGGTTCGTGTCTATAATTTATTCAGATAACACGAAATGAGGGTACCACCTAATTTATCACACTTTATTTTACAGCGGCTAGTGATAACCAAGACAATAGTACCAAGGAAAGAAAACCGTTACAATAATTGATCAAAACGCAGGCTTTGGTGACTCGAATTAAAAAATCCATAAATTTTAAAATGAGAAGGAACGTTCGCAGATTGAATTTTGCTGGGGCGCCAGGCCCGTAGAAGACATGTAAGTAACTGTGGCTCCTTGTTTCTACGACAATATATGACCGTTTGGAGCCAGCAAAAGAACTACTGGTTCTCTACATATTCCAAACTGATAACGTTTTGTTCGTGAGGAGAGTTCGATGTAGTTCTATGGCAGATGTCATATAGCTTATCTGACCTCATTCCGTTATAGCCTGCGAATACAGCCGTCGTTTCCGCTACTACGTGCGAAAAGCGAAGATAGACTGTCTTCGCGTTTCGCATGTAGTAGCGGGAGCGAATGAGAGGCGGCTGTATTCGCTGGCTAATTCCGTTAAGGACAAATTAAATTTTGCCATTTATTTTCTTAGATTGACCAGACAAAAATCACTTTTCTAATTGTCCGTCTCTTACATGGCGTAAAAGCCCGGGTAAAAGGGAAGAGGGGGAGTCGGCGTCTCCGAGGAAACCACTAAGACATTTTTTAAAAATTGTCACGGTCATTCTTATCTAGGAAATCCTTTCCGCTACCTCTTATCAGTTCTTGATTTGAACAGGAAAGGGATAAAACATCATACAGGAATCAAACTTTTAAAGCTACTATAGTTAAATATTATGGCTTCAGCTTGCTTATCTAATCCCTCGTCACACAAAACACAATTGCACAGTAGGAAGCAGAGCTGCATGTTTACGGTCCAATGCTCACTGTAGGCATTTCGAACAAAACAAAAAAAACATAAACAAACCAACAGGGGAGAACGCGGTATTTTTAAGTGGTTCGTCATTGAACTTGTCAGCAAAATATCAACCATAACAAGAACAAACAGAGTCCGAACCTGTTTATAGAATACCCAACATATCTCACAGCTGATGTGATCAAAAGGGCATAAAATTCAAAACACAGTTATCCTCGATAATTTATGTGAGTTTTGTAAGCTTATTTGAACCTCACTGGGAAATCTAGTAGCCCCGTGCATTGTGTTTCCCGCGTGAAGGATGTGATGTAATGCCTATCTTTGGTGCATAAAATAATTCAGTAGTCTTAAACTTTGTGTAGATATATATAGACTGCATCGAACCACAATAAAGCGAATGTTACGGATCAGTTACATTGGTAAATTATGAAGATAGCCGGTTTTGTTGCTCAGTAATCTTACGACGCAATTATCTCATTACACTTTCAATTTGTGTTTTGACCACATATATATCCAGAAAGACTAAGATCTTCAACTGGAAAATAAGGAAAATCGGAACTTAGACCTACACAACACAAAAAATACGGTTCTTAGAACAACAATAACAGAGAAACCCGAAGAGAAATCTGTCGAAACGACTACAAGCACAGCGATAAGATCTGAACGAATGTTAGTTTTGAATATTTTAAGTGATTCTGTGTTTGTAGTACACGAAATCAAACAAACCGCTTTTCAAATATGACATTGCAATGACAGAAATACAAGTAAGTTACAGTACAACTGAAAGCTTAACGAGAAAAAACTGAAACAGACACTAACCTTGGTTCTCTCTCCCCGAAAAACGCCAGCATTTCAGAACAGATCGAGCGACGAATATGAAACTGCTGACCAAGATTAAGGTGGCAGCGCGGTCAAAAGTCCTTGAGTGTTTTTCCGTCAAAGTAAATCATGATCACGATATTGGCATTGGAGGCAAACGGCACGGATCAAGATCGAATGGACATCAACAGGCAATAACACATAAAGCTAAAGGTCGAGCGAGCTACGCTTTGAAGCTATAAAAAGAATTGATCCACTGAAAACTGATATGTGGCTGGCTGTATATCACTCGTCACGTCTACTTAGTAGAGGTCACCAGATCAGCACTATCAACATTCTACGTGCGTGTATAGTCATCGGTTTTTATTTTAATTTTCAAAGGATATATTTAAAATTAGCCAAAGACTTACTACGCGTTGACAATTAAGAATTTTTGTGTCCAAAACAGCCTGCGCCTTACACGTGACCGCACTGAATTGCAAATCCGAAGGAAATCCGGGAGTTGTCCGTGCCCGCTCAGAAAAACGGCTTATTTTCCCAATAATACAAATAATACAAACGTCCTTCTTTATCTCAGATACTCACCTTCCCGCAAAAAATCGAAAAAGGGAGGTGCGAGGACGTTACCACCGTTTTCGTTGATACGCGACTTTGGAAAACAAAACACTTGCGGAAACGTTTCCAAAATTTCCGTCAATCTTACGTGTCATCGACATGTCTGATCGAGATCCACCAATCACAGCCCG
>Ga0126343_10000997_pt1 | contig 12451 bp, 12 predicted proteins | sample Cyp2metagenome_FD_92531 | JGI IMG/M metagenome (GOLD analysis project Ga0126343, IMG submission 92531) | Coral microbial communities from Lord Howe Island, Old Settlement Bay, Australia - Cyphastrea 2 metagenome | ecosystem: Host-associated > Invertebrates > Cnidaria > Coral ... | reverse complement strand
TTCAGAGTTATTGGGTAGTACCTTCAACCTGGCAAAGTTTCATCGAAAACGGAGAGATGGCATGTATCACCTCTGCCTGGTCCTCTCGTAAACTCGTTCTTAAGACCCTGAGTGTTGGTCCGGTCTGGGGCTCGAACCCTCGACCTCCCGCACAGCAGACTGGCGCTCTACCAGCTGAGCTAACCAGGCGGCGGTTATGCTTCCAAAGATTCATGTCCAGGCACGCGATATGCTTCCAAAGATTCATGTCCAACAAAACGCAACGACAAATCTGGATACAATTATGTGTGTTTGCGACAGGAGTCCCAAAAGTACTTTGGATTCCAGTGGAGTTACTGGTGGTTTGTTTGTATGACTTTACCGTTTGGTTAGAAGGAGTCCCCATATATCTACTATACGATTGGCCTGGCGGCTTCGGGTTATTTGCGTTCTTGTGGTGTGCCGTGTTCTCTGTATATTGATAACCGGCTCAATGGAGAACTGGTGACAGGGTCATGGTTCATGCCCCAGTCGAGATGATCGCAGGAATTCTGCCAGGCAGCGTTGATGGCTGCCATCCTCCTGACAGCTTCACTTCTGATCGAGTTAGGTTACACCATTGGCCTTAGTAAGTCGGTGTTAATTCCTTGCCAGCATATTGAGTATCTTGGATTAATAGTGGATACGGTTAAGCAAGCTTTTGCAATTCCGCCAAGAAAGATTGCATCGTTTGCGGCGGTAAGAGGAGAAATTTTGTCTTGCAAGAAAAACGTGCATGTTAAGTCGTTGCAGAGATATCAATTCTGGCAGTTTTACATTTTCTGAGCCAATGTCGTCGACTATTTGCGATTGTGGTACAAGGTGGACACCCAAAGGCGTATTGGTGGCCAAGGTTGATGGCGATGTGTTCTGAGGTGTTGTGCTTAGTGGAGTTCTTATTTCCTTCCAGGTCGGGATACCAGCCACGTTCATGCCTGGTGCAGCTGTTAGCATGCAGAGTTTCAAGATTTTGAACGTGGACCTTTAGTTGACATTTAAGCTTATGTATTTTTCTTAGACTCTTCAAAGAGTACCAAAGCTTTTCCAACCGTCAGTGGCATGTCCGGATTGTCTCCACCCGAATGATGAGGATTTTAACTTCTGTCAGAATTGTGGTTACTGGCGAAAACGTTTGCATCAGAATAGCGGAGAAAGGAAGTGTCTCCGATTCCCAGTGGATGAAAATGAAATTGCCAAGCGTTTAAACGTGTTAAGAGTCGCTCGGGGTAGCTTGCGGTATTCAAAACAGATGACGGCTTTAGAATTGGAATTTTGTAGCTTCTTGTCACCGTAGAATCCGGTCAAAAACTTGCTTGTGGCACTGCCCTGTAATGCAATAGCATACTTGGTTTGGAAGGACAACGGAGGGCGAACAGTGGCTCACAAGCGGTATTGCAAAGTTGCTGGCGATTCAAGAAGTAATTGCGGCTTGTGCCCTAAACATCTCGCGCATTGGACTGTGAATTCTGTGATTGGCAAGCTGCGTGCTGTCTTTGCAGATTCTGTCAGAGGAGTTGTGTGGCACTGCCTTCTGGGAGTGGATAATCCCGCGGCAGATCGATCAGTTAAAAGCTATCTGGCAAGCGTTCCAGAAGAACAATTGAGGGCTCAGATTGAATTATCTGAAAGTGTACAAACCCCTTACAGGCTCACCTTTTTGCAAGGGATCAGGTGGTGTTCAAGGCATTAGTCGTCTCTGGAGACAGGGCAGCTGACCTGCCAGGCTGATTAATGCACTATGTTTTGAGATTTCCAGACAACTCTGGCTTGTTATTTAGCAGGAGTGGATCAAGACTTTGCATGCAGGAGATAGTAATGTATTTATTCTTAAGAGAGGTAGCAATCAATTAATTTGCCCAGTACCAGGTTTCGAAATGTATTTTCGTGTTTGTAAGGCCATTAAGATTAAGGTCTCATCAGGTGTTTTTGTTTTGTTCGGTTTCAAAGCATGGTCATATCATATTCAAAGCAGTGGAGCTTTCGGTGGCTCAGGCTAGGCTTGATTTGTACGTAGAAATGCTAAAATGGAGTCTATCGAGCGGGCGTTTTACCCTGCACAGATTCCGAAGCGTAGCGGCAATTTCTGTGGCGTTGGCTGATATAAGCTTAGACCAGATAATGGATCATGTTGGCTGGAAGTCCAGCAAGACTGCGCTGCATTAAATTAAAACTTAAGTTGTGAATACTGCCGGTCCTGCATCCAATCTAAGCCGGGATTTGGGTACAGCATTTAAGCTAGCAAATAGTCTCAACGGTTTTTCAAAAGCTTTTCCAGAGTGATACAACAGTTGTTTAGTTAAGGATTGAGAGGGGAAATATCGGCTTATCGCTTTATTATGGATTTAACCAAGGATATTTAAAGTATTGTATGGCGTTTATGGCTCGTTCATTTCGGCTGGTGCTGCAGAGGGAGGAGTTGCCTATCCATATCTCATTAATGACAATAACATAGACAGAATAATATACTATGCAAAGTCATTTGCATTTTAAATATTCTGGCGTAATCAAGGCCATTAATGACATTCTTCACGGGAGGGTGTTTCCCTTGAGACAAGCAAACCCCTCATTGGTGGCCGTTGGTTGTATAAAAGGAAAAGGACGCTCTGGTGTGAGGTGTTGGTCAAGAAATCGAAATCAGTCGACTCGGAACCCACCCGCCCACCCCGTTCAGTCGGTTTGATTTTTTTCTGAACAAGAGCCATTTTTCGGTGGAAGTTGCACATCCATATCTCATTAATGACAATAACATAGACAGAATAATTTACTATCAGGGTAAGCCTCACTGAGTCAGCTGATCAGCCATAAATTCCTCGGCGAATGCTCATTCACAATAATAACAGTGTCTCCTACTGAGAAATTTTTCCTTAGGCATGACCACTGCAACAACGGATGGTACTCTCTTTTCTATCTATACCGGAAGGCGTTAGCCAAATATTGAACTTGTACATGTAATCACCTTCGCCTTGAATACAACTGCAGAACATTTTGCAAGACTTTTAAGCATTCTGCATAAAATGCTGGAAGCTCTATAGGCGGTTTCATCAATTAAAATTCGCAGCTTAAGATGACTTTGCCCCAACAAGTTCAAGATAATGCAAAATAATCTTTTCCTAGTTGCTCGGTTCATTGCTTGCCAATTTATTGCTACAGAGAACTCTCAATGTTTCTATTATAGAATCTAAGCGTGGAGCTTTAAGTCCACCATCTTAGATGTCGGTGATAAGAGCAGAGCCTTTGACCTTATCCTTCCCCGTCCAGATAAAAGTAAAGATAATTTTGTGATGTTTATCACAAATTCCTTATTTACACGATATCAAGCTGACATGATACAGGAAAATAGGAATGATAAAGGTTTTGACAACTTGACTTCTTCCGACAATGGTCCTATTCCTTCAGCTCCAGATTTGTAATTTTTGTGGAACTTAATTTTTGCTCGGCCTCGAAGGTCATACATGTAAGTGAAGTGCACTCCCAAGGCTTTTTACAACCTGTACCAGCGTAGACTTGTTGTAGAGTATAGCATGATTACCTAATAGCATTATCTCTGATTTTTCGTGTTAATCTGTTAATCTCCAGGCCTAAAGCAACTTCCGTAATCTTGCAGAAGCATAAGAAAGTTTTTAAGCAAAAGACTGTCTTTCAAAAACCCGGTTAGATCATCTGCAAAAAGGCTAAATGCGATCTCTTTGTTAGTGGTAATACTGGCTTATATGGTCGGTAGCCAAACAGAGCATAGGAGATATCATTAGCATCTCATTAAATCTTCTCTAGACCAATCAGATTGCAGGATTTCGATATCTGTGACGTCGTTGCTTTTTTTGCTTCTCTTTAACCCTAGAACCTAGAGGATACCTCAACCCCAGCTCATTAACATAGTAACCCTAAAACATGACCCTAACCCTAAGAAGGTAGGGGTACCATGCCCTAGTTGGCTTACTACCCCTACTTACTCCCCTAATAGATGGAATGTCTCTTATATCTTGAACATGGCATGGAACTCTCACCCATGTGGGACAAGGTACTCTGTACCTAGGGTCTAAAGGGTACATCAAGCATGAGCACTACCTCTTATGTGGTCTAAATGTGATATAAGGGGTCATGAATTGTCTCTGCACCCGTGTGGGACATTCCCTGCCCTAAAATAGGTCATCACACATGCGCAGTAACACAAATACACCATTTTTACTGTTAAAGACATTTTTTATTAAGAAAAAAAAAATTATAATTTACAAATATTTTACTGCTCACACTGCAAGTTATAATATCGGAGTGCAGATTACTCTGTACGAAAGCTTAAGTTTTCAATAAATATTTCTTCCGCAGGAAGGCACTTGCCGACATGAAAAAGAAACGAAACTTGACACGATGAATTAAAAAGTAAAGCTCTGTTGGCGTATTAGACAAAACATTTTATAACTAGAAAAACGATACATAGGAAATCACTGAACATTTGAAGGGTTATATACATTCGTGTGCAAATTCAACATGGGTCTGTTATCTAGAATACTGCCACAATACATACCATTTAGAAAACTTTGTAGCAAAACGTAATAAGTAAACCAATTAATTGGGTTGATAGGAAAGGGTACAATAGTCCACGATGTAGTCGATGAGTTGTGAGTCAAACGGGCGCCCTCGATCTCTAAATGCCCATAAGCCATCCTCTGCTAATACGACACGCTGTTCTACAGTTGGGACTGAAAAATTATTACACATAATCTCAGAAGTATACCAGGCAGGTTCGCCATAAGAAAGCACATATTTTGTGGTTATCATTCTCCGAGTTTGTTGCTCGTCATGATGAAATAAAAATCGAAACTATGTACTGGTTACTAAGCTCCGTGCTGCTTCAGGTATGTTCATTAAAAATAAGTCATAAAAGCAGTTTCTCACTTCTGTGGACACTGTTACAGGTAAAACTACGAAACCATGCAAGTACATAGTCTCTCACACTTCGTTGTTAATAAAATCGACAATGTACGTTAGATATTCAAACAAAATATCATCTGAAATGTCAAACGGTAAACTGTTCCATAGAGCTGACCCGTGACGACCTATTTCATCAAAAACGGTGCGCTGTAAACGAAGCATGAAAACTATCGTACCTGGTCCAAACCAGAAACTTCCGGACTGCATGTCCTCCTCATCCATAGGCAAAGCTCTCGTATTTTGGGCTGTTCTGTCTGTTCTGCAATTTCCACAGATGGAGGTACGGTGCAACATTTCTTCTAGGCAAAGCTTGTGGATAAACACCCGGCAGCAGTCCGTTCTTCTTAGTCGTGGCAGCTCCTCTGTGTGAATGTCGTCCTGGCATATAAAGCAGGCACCAAGGCTGTCTTCTTCAGGGTCTTGCCCTTGTAAACGACGAGAACAGCGAAGTGAAGCCAGAATTGTTTTAGGAGCACGTGAAAACAACGTTTTTTAAGAGCAAGTGAGAACAGCGCATAAAATGCTTAGAGCAAGTGACAAGAATGAAACCTTGCACGCTTATATACAAACAGTAATGGATTGAGTTCCCTCAGCGGTCCACATGCCTACGCATACATGTGTGCACATAAAGTTGTGCTTTTCACAAAACTATTTGACATTCGGGCGGTTAAAACTTGGTTTTTAATTTTTAAAAAACTGGTCATACCATACAATTCAATGTCAGCTCTTAGGATGACGTTTAGACAAAGTCCGTTTGGAACCGATCGAAAATCGAGAAAAAACCACTCAACTGCTACTGAGTTCTGTTAGTTTCGCACGCTAAAATAACGCTCGTGTTTACTTCACGCGTGTCAACACTACAAACCAAATCAAGATCGTCACATCACCATGTATACTGCCTATTTCTCAAAAAAATTCGACCAATATCGTTTAGAACCGAACCGAAAAAAAAAACAAAAACAGCTCAAGGCTAACACAGAATCGAAATGTATGTAAATTTTTCTTCAAAAATACCCAAGGGAGGTTTGTGTTGTTACGCGAAACTATTCAACATTCTCGCGCCTAAAAGTGGATCTTTAATACATCGCTCATGTTTGCTTCACACGTGTCAACACTGAAAACCAAATCAAGAACGTCACAACATTTTGTTTACTACCTATTTCTCGAAAAAGAATCAACCAATATCGTTTAGAGCCGAACGAAAAAACGCAAAAATAGCTCAAAGTTAACACAGATTCGAAGTATATGTAAATTTTTCTTCAAAAATACCTAAGGAGGGCTTGTTTTTTACGCAAAGCTATTTAACATTCGCGTGGTTAAAGGTGGGTTTTTAATTTTTAAAAAACCAGTCATACCATACAATTCAATGTAAGCTATTAGGATGACGTTTACAATTACACAAAGTTCGTATTAAACCGAACGAAAATCATGAAAAAACACTCAGCTGCTACTAAGTTCTGTTGGTTTCGCACGTAAAAACAACGTTCGTGTTTCCTTCACGCGTGTCAACACTAAAAACCAAATCAAGATCGTCATTTCACCATGTTTACTACCTATTTCTCGAAAAAGAATTAACCAATATCGTTTAGAACCGAACAAAAAACCCAAGAAACAGCTCAAATTTTCACACAGGATCGAAGTTTCGTTAAATAAACAAAAAGATTTACTAGGGTGCGGATATGTTGCCTCAGAGGTCTGCATCATTCCTTTAAAGAAGGCGTAAGCTTCTTGTTTCCCTCACTCACACTCGCTTAATCGCTCGTGCTTATCACTTGTACTTATGACAACCTGAAACAGAAATGGATTTTAAACGACCCCGTCAAGAGAATCTGGTAAGTATTCCATTGACGTGTTGCTTTCTTCTGTAAACCATTTGCTTTTAGTGCAGCGTTCAAATTGTGATCTTGCCGAACTCAATCAAACTTTTCTTTCGCTCGTAGATTGACGCCAAACCATCTGGAACCTAAGAATGCCAAGGTCCAAACGATGTTGTTATCCCTGAAGCACACGAGAAGTTTGATCAAGTGAGTTACTGGGATTATTTGCCTGGCGGAATTCAAGAGTGTGCTCGCGAACGTAGGGAATTGAATCAAGAAGTGAAACAGTATGTGCATCTATACAATAGTTGGAACGAAACGTTGTACCGTGGTCCTATAAAAAGCCAAACGAGCAAATCTTTACTTAATAACAAGATACGCACCCACTTTTATGCTTATTACAGTAATACGTCTAGAAGAACCAAACGTTTTTATTGAGGTAGAAAGCTCGCAAAGGCTGAGCAATATCTTGAGCAGGCAAAAGACTTTTCCAATCGCTTTCCTTTGGGTGTCGATCTCTTTTTACCACAACCACATTGATTCTTAACTTACACTAGAAAGGACAGGTCGACGATGGGAAGCTTTATTTTTATTTTAGATTTACTGGGATGTATTACCTAAAGAGATTCAAGAGCATATCCTTTCTCTCACTATGTGGCAGCAAATTCGAGAGAGACTAAAACTTTTTGGACCGCTTCATAAGGAACTGTTTGATTATTTAACATTGAAAAGCACGTGGGGTCATAGCGGCATTAAAGTGGTCGCACTGCCTGTTTTGGAATGGAATTTAGCCCACGGGATTAATTTTACACTCTAAAGGAAATGATTAGAGTGCCCAGTGACGATATGTTTATTTACGGGTATTTTTTTACCGCACTAAAAAAGATAGAGTACTCTTAGGTCTTAGTTATCAAGAGGTTATAGAAGAGGTCCTGAGAAATTATACTAAATTTTCTTTTTATACTTATTAGGATGTGTTGCTGGAGGAGATCAAGCAATACTCTAAGACATGGGCAAGAAATGTATGATGTAATTACGCACCCCTTGAAACAAACTTTAAATCGTGGAATTAAAAATTATGGTTTTGTTATGAACGAAATTCAATATAAACGAAGTTTACCCCATATCAAAACTGTAGCATTAAAAAATGTGCTTTTCAGGAGGAGAAAAAGATGGAAACATCGCGAACAAGAATTTGTCTTTCTTTTCTATTCAAAGCGTGGACAGTATTGGTATTACTATATTAACATCTGTATAGTGTATATTGACCAAAACTTATATTCTCATACTTATAACACAGTTCTTGGTTATAGTTTTGAAGAAGCCGTAGCAAAAATAACTTCTGAATAGAATTTATTTTTACGTGTTTTGTTAAGGTTGTAGTAAAATGATTTCTTTTTAATTTATACAGTTATGGAATCCTGATGCAATTTTAAGGCAATTCAAGAGAAAACGTTTAATGAGCAAACTGAGCAAGGAAAGCGATATAGTCAAAGTGTTACCTTTTGACGAATTTTTTGTGTCGCCTTCTTGGCCATTTGGTCGTGTGATAAAAACTTCATCGGGTTTTCAAGGGGAATGCGATTTGTTAATAGTGTATTTAGGAGAAAATGTGAAAGAGGCAAACCAGACAATGAAGTCATTAGTAGAACACTATTTGTATTGTAAGACTTTTTGAGCAATGAAGATGTAATGTAATGTAAAAACGTTTTAATAAGCTTAGGTTAGCATGGTAATACGAAACTTTTCAACGGTTTGTTCTTCATACGTGCCAGAAAAGCAAACCAGACAATGAAGTCTTTAGTAGAACACTATTTGTATTGTAAGACTTTTTTTGAGCAATGAAGATGTACTGCAATGTAAAAACTTTATAATTAACTAAGGTTAACATGATAACACGAAACGTTTAAAAGGCTTGTTTTTCATACTTGCCACCCTTTTATGTAGGCTTCTGTATTGCCACTTGGGATAAGGCCATATCATCTAAAGCTCACATGCTACATAATCTCGATACTTGTCCAACTTCTCTGTCAATAACACCAACTCATTCTCAATCACTGTCACCATGGGTGACTCAAGGTGTCTGTTGAACTTGGGTTCTTGTTTCATAATAACAATGGGGTTTCGTAAGCTCGATCTCCAATCATGATGTTTTTATGAAAAAAAATTCAAATATGTCAATCACTTATAAACGTGTATAGGAACGCCTGAGCTAAGTGTTGACTGGTTTTTAAAATTATACCCACCTTTATAGGATATGTTTAGACAAGGATGCGCAAACTAAACGTTGATTGGCTGTGATGAGTAAAGACGCTCATGCTGAGCGCTGAGTGGCTTGTTGATATTACAAAAACAACACTGAATGTATTTAATTATACCTTCATTGTTTGGATAAGTTTAGACAAGGATGTTTAAACTAAACGTTGATTGGCTGTTATGAGTTACCAGTAAGACGCTCATGCTGAGCGCTGATTGGCGTGTTGATATTACAAAACCACACTGAATTTCTTATAACGACGTTGATTGGATATGCTTAGACAAGGTCGTTCAAACTGATCGTTGATTGGCTGTTATGAGTTAAGAAGCTCAAACTGAGCGCTGATTGGCTTGTCAATGTTTTGAAACAATACTGAATATTACTTCGTTGCTCATTCTAGAGTACGATGGAGGACGATAAAAGCTCAGTCGGAGCTATGAATGAATTTGAGGACGACCTTGTCTTGGCAGAAGCCACTGACCTCCTAGAAAGGCAGCTGGCCTACCGTGAACAAATTGGTGGAGGGGCTACCCCCTTGTTAAACTTCCAACTTCACCCCGTGAATGCTCTTGTGAACTGGAGAAACGCTCTCAACAAACAGTGGTTTGAGGCACGCCTCCAACAACACAGGGATGCCAGTCCTCACGATGACTTGGGACTTGAAGTCACTGATGCCCTTCGCCGCACCATCACGCGGCAACTTGAGACGGATACCTCCCTTACTCCTCACTCCAACTGCATTTCATAATACAGTCATATGCTTTCAACCATGTGTTTCAGTCCACCACCTTTACTGTGGAGGAGTTTGAGGAGGGAATTGAACGCCTCGATAAATATCTTCAGGCCCTGGCTCAGAAGCTGAACTCTAACCAGGACTTTTCACCCGACGATTCCTTTACAATCCAGACCACTTTTATCCAAACACCCGGTCTTGCGAGTAATAATGGGAAAAAAAAGCAGAGTCCCAGTAGAGAAGCTGTAGAGACCTTGTTGGCCCGCAAGAAATCGGTGGTGTTGATAAAAAGTAGGGATGAACTATGTTGTGCCTGTGCCATCATGACCATGAAAGCCTGGGTAGATCATGGCAGCCGTCACCCGGACTACCTCATCTTAAGAAAAGGTTATCCTATCCAAGAAAAGAACACCAAAGAGCTTCATCGTCTGGCTGGTGTGCCTGAAAGTCCTTGCGGCCTTAAAGAATTACAGAAATTCCAAGACGCCTTACCTGATTACCAGATTAAAGTCCTGGCAGTGGATAAACCCTATTCTATCATCTTTTGTGGTAAGGGTCCTTTGAGCAGCCGTCAAATTGACCTTGGAACCTGGTCAGTTCCCTACCCGTCCTTTACCCTGTGACCATTGTCATCGCATTGTCATCGCAGCTTCTTTGGACATGCCTGCTACTCCGCTCATAAAGTCTCCTCCTCTTCTAAATATCGTCTGTTGTGTGATTTAAAAAAGAAATGCCTCCAGTGCCGCAAGGTGTATGAGAGTTCACAAAGAAAGGCAAAACGTGGGGGAGATTGTGTTAAGCTCAAGCACAAGTGCGGTTGGGGGAAATGTCCTTTCTGCAAAAAACAGGTGGAGTGTGCCACTCATCAATGTTTTATTGAACCCATTGACCCTAAAGTTGACGAACCCAAATTGCATAAAGTCCATGCTTTTCAGGTGGGATCTCAAACCGTGGTCCATGTGGACGAGGATGGGGATATGTAACTTGAGTACCCCGCTCCTCTCTTTGTGTTCGCTGGCTTCGAGACCATCACTGATGAGGAAGGCGTACAAATACCATCCTCCTGTGTCTTGGAGATGAAGAAAGCGAGGATACCCTCAGTTTCGCTGGGAAAAGCTGTGTAGCGTCCATGTTTGAACATCTGGACAGTATCACCATTGACAAATATGGCGACAAACGGCGTGTCACCGTGGTGTTCCATAATTCCAAGGGTTACGCTGGCATGTTTTGTGCAGCAACACCTCTACTCCACTCATCGGGAACTAAAAGACCAGGTCTGCATCGGAACCAAAGTCATGTCCTTGGTCTCTGGCAACCTCAAATTTGTAGACTCACTTTGTTTTCTACCATTCTCTCATTCTGCTACGTTTGGCCTCACGGAACTTTGCGAAGGCTTTTTCCCACATGTCTTTGACAAGTTAGAGAATCAAGCCTACGAGGAGCCCATGCCACCTGTCGAAATGTACGACCCAGAAGGGATGAGTGCAGAGAAAAAGGAAGAGTTCGAACCCTGATACATTGGAGGCACACTGTGAGTTCGATGTAAACCTTCTCAAAGCCGGATGTTTGAAATTCAAGCAGAGATCTAGGGTCATGCCAATTTCAAACCGATGGAGAAGTGTGTCACCATGCGTCTGCATGCAATAAGTTCTGGTGCAAAAAGATGCTCACAAAAAACACCATTGCTGTAGAACCTCCTTGTGGCTGGTACGGAGCTCGAACCAACCAATCTTTGAAAGCCTTCAAGTGGTTGGCGTGGCAAGAGTATCGCTTGAGAATAAATGCCCTGGCTTCTTCGACCGGCGAGCCAATGGCTAACCGCATTCGTCACACGGGTAATGGCGGAGAAGTGAGGGTGTTTACCCCTGCTCAACCTTACACGGTCGACGGTTGCGATGAGCTCAACAAAACCGTCTACGGATTCCACGGATGCCTCTGACATGGATGTCCAAAGTACTTTCCAGACCCCAGTAAACATTTCAAGCTTAACCCCGACTGCACCTTTCTCAAAATGTATGAGGCGACCCTTTCCAAGGAGGACATCCTCTTCAGAGAGGGATACAGTGTCATCACCATTTGGGAGTGTGGGTGGGACCGTCAGGCTTAGCCCAATCCCGACCTTCAAGCGTTTTTGACCACTCTGGAGATTGTGGGCCCTCTAGGACCCCGAGATGCCTTCTTTGGAGGACGTACTAATGCGTCTACTCTGTACCAAAAGGTAGACCAATGCAACGGGGAGAAGATAAAATACGTGGAAGTCACGTCACTTTATCCGTGGGTCAATAAGAATGGTAAATACCTCATTGGTCACCCCGAGGTCATCACCAGCCCTGAAGACCATAATATTTATCATCACTTTGGTATGGCTAAAGTGAACGAAATACCCCCATTTGAACTCTATCACCCCCTCCTTCCCTATCGACACAATGGTAAACTGGTGATGCTACTATGTCGCTCATGCATGGGAGAAGAGATGGGTAGGTCGCTACACGAAAAGTCACACCGCTGCGCTCTTTCACGCGAGCAACAAATGTTGCCTAGCACCTGGTGTACGCCCGAACTCCAAAACGCTGGGGTACACCATCGTCACCATCCACGAGGTCTGGCACTTCCCGAAAAACCAATGCAGGCTCGGTCTCTTTGCCTATTATGTCAGCAAATGCTTTAAGATCAAACAAGAGTCGGCGGGGTACCCCG